>Ga0114919_10003878_pt1 | contig 12014 bp, 9 predicted proteins | sample BlataG_FD_88682 | JGI IMG/M metagenome (GOLD analysis project Ga0114919, IMG submission 88682) | Deep subsurface microbial communities from Black Sea to uncover new lineages of life (NeLLi) - Black_00105 metaG | ecosystem: Environmental > Aquatic > Marine > Oceanic > Sediment | place: Atlantic...
ATGTCGGAGAGTTGACAAATCGATTGGAGGTAAGTTTGATTAAAGTGACTACGTACTTGCTATGATGCGTCCAGTGGCATTGACACGGACAGGGGGTCCCAATGTGGGGCTATTTGATTCAGTAGGGAAGGAATAAACCAGTCGTTCAGTGTCTGACAAGGCCTCTACAGCAGCAGCGGCTCTAGGTGGCGGACTTCGCTGCGATGCACACCCCAACACTGCAAGTTGTAGAACGCTCCTTCTGCTACCAGACACCACAAAAGTGTTTTTTGCTGACCTCCTTGACCGGCATGAGACGGAGGAAATATCAAATATGGAGCTAGAAGGAGATTTTAAAGGTTGTAGAGTAGATAATGGAGCGACCTTGGCTGGCCTAGAATGGCCTTTTATAATTGCGTTGCTGTGCATAATTAACCGTTATTTGTGAACTCGTTTATTTGGCGTAAATGTGACGGTAAAAACAGGCTCAGAAGTTATTCTGGCAATGATTTCAAAGAAGAAAAAGCCCACTAGTTGCGGTCTATCTCTGGTTAGTGATGCGTGTCAACGAAAGTTTTGATTGGTTAGGAAACAATTGTCCCGAATGTGGCAAAATCTCCCGCACTTTACTGGTGAAGCTCTCTCTGGTGGTCTCCATCCAATTCACCGGTCGGACCACCTCTCCCTTTCTCTTCATTCATTGATGTGGTGTGTGACTATTCTGTGGAAAATTATACTTGAGCCCCCATCCCTGTTGAGACACATCCCCAAGAGAGTACGATGCAGGGAAAAGGGGTAGTTGACTTTGCATTCCTGTAGAAGAAGAGAGCTTGCAACGATGAGGGAGAGGAGGCTCGGGAGATGCGTCGCCCCATCACTCCTTTCCTTCAATTTAAGCCAGCCAATAGAGGAGGGTGGCAGAACTATGGCTCTGTAATAAGCACGTATTGAAAATATTTTGACAAACCAAATTCCTATCCAAGTGCATCTTTTATGGACTAACAGTTCCGACATTTTTCATCATTTCCAACTTTCCTTCTGATGGCTCCTAACCTCGATTTTCCAGCCCTCACGGGTGAACAAGAAGCAAATGCCTACTTGGAGACAGAAATGAGATGTGGAGAGACTCGTAAGGAAGGTGATAGAGTACATCTGATCAGCAACAGGTAGGCCTCATTCTCCACCGACAACGACGTCGTCTCTTCCCTTTTCTTTGTGTCGCCATCTTCCCTTGCACTTCCCCCTCTCTCACACACACACTGACCCACTTTTCTCATACACATATATACCCCACCCCCGCCCCCACCCCTTCTATACATACAGTTGGTTCACACAATGGTGTCAATACACAGGTTTCACCTACGACCATGTCACACAGAAATCCTGCATCACCCCCCTCGACAACCCCGGCCCCAAACCAGGCCCCATTGACAACACCCAAGATGACATCCTCCTCCTTTCAGACACCCATCCATCAGATGCTTCCTCCTCTCATCCAGTCCCAGACTTATCAAGTCAAGAACTCAAAGCAGCCTCCCTCCAAGACGGTCAATTCGTAGGCCTCAAATCCGGCCTGGTAGAAAAACAACACTACTGGGCCGTCTATGCACCCACCTTTGACCTCCTTGTCTCCTGGTACGGCCTTCTTGGCCCTGATATCAGCAGAGAGTACCTCCGAGTAGGTCTTAACCAGCAACTAATAGAAATAGATCTCCATCCTTTGAGATTCAAGGTTGTACATGAAGATTCAGGGCGCAGTGCAGTAGTTTCAGTTAATCATAGTACTGCTGTACAAATGCTCAAGGAACGGTCATGTAGAGCTCTTAATGTTAGCCCTAATAATTATGTCCTCATGGACTATCATGGTATGAATAATAATAATAATAATAATATTACTAGTCCTGTATTGCTGGAAGACAAGGTCATGAGTCAGGTGCAGAGTGTTGGGTTGCTGGATAGGCAGGGGCTGCTATTGAGGACTGTGGTCAAACATGTACAACAACAAGGTGATGGTACTGGTGATGTTATTCAACCTAGTAGCATATCTGCTCCTATATCTATACCTCTAGGTGATAAGAATATTACTGATGAAAATGATGATAGTGTGATAAATATGGAGCTGGGAACGACTCCTATTACAGTCCCACCAATAGTACCACCGGTAGTACCAGGTCTCAACCCCCTACTACCGCCACCACTGATAACATCGCCATTCCCTACTGTAGCTGGTCTTGGTAGTGGTGGTAGTAGAGGAGGAGGGTTTAGTCCCTTTGGTGGCTTTGCCAGTGGTTCCTTTGCAGCTGGAGGTCTGTTAACAAACTCACCTACCATTGCAACTGGCAATAATAACAGTAATAATAGATTAAGCACCAGTCCAGGAACTATTCCTGGATCACCACTGAGCAGATCATTCTCTAGAAAACCCATATGGGCTGAAGATCACTTGACAGAGGTCCCGGGAAGGAGAAGAGGCCTAGCTGGACTAGGCAATCTAGGCAATACATGCTTCATGAACTCAGCAGTACAATGCCTAGCTCATACTTGGCCCCTGGTGGAGACTTTCTTAACTGGTAGTTATAAACAAGATTTGAATAAAGACAATCCACTAGGTCTGGGGGGTAAATTAGCCGTGGCATTTGGGGCCTTGATGAAGGAGCTTTGGAAGGGAGGGGTGTCGAGCGTGTCACCCAAAGGATTCAGATGGGCTCTCTGCCAATTTGCGCCCTACTTTGGAGGGTACAGTCAGCAAGATTCTCAAGAACTACTGGCTTTCCTGTTGGATGGGCTACATGAAGATCTGAATAGGATCCATGAGAAGCCATATGTGGAGGAGAAGGATAGCGGAGGACGGCCAGATAGTGAAGTGGCTGCAGAGGCCTGGGAAGCACACAGACGGAGGAATGATTCTGTTATAGTGGAGAATTTTCAAGGCATGTATAAATCCACGCTGGTATGTCCTGAATGCAGCAATAAAAGCATCAAATTCGATCCGTTTATGTATCTATCTCTGCCTCTACCGACAGCGAAGACGCAGACGTTTACAATAACGTTGATTGATATGGAGGGGGGGGATGTTCCGGAGCAATATTCAATTGAGATGTCCAAGACTGCTACTATTGGGGACTTGTACCATTCCTTTGGTAAACTATGTGGTAGCAGTGACGGTGATGATGCTACTGCAGTGTTGTTATTGGCATCCTGGGACGGTGCAAATGGACAATTCACTCCGTTGGATAAAATAAAAGCCAAAGTATCAAGTATTGAAAGGAGCAGTGGCAGAGGGGGAGGTGGGTTTAAGAGCTTCTTCTTCTCTAGCAACAACAGCTCATCATCATCTACAGGTAGTACCCTGTTGGCTTACAAGTATGCATCAGCAGAAGTTGGGCCTAAAGCTCCAGGTCGACAAATTGTTTTTGTTCATCACATAATTACCAATGCTGCTGCATCTTCTTCTTCATTTTCATCCTCGGCATCATCTTCAGTTCCAGTTATTCCAGTGACACTGGAAGAAAAGGAGTTCAGTGCTGTGCAATTAGTACCAGTTTCCAAAGGAAGTTCTTCGTATAGAATATCATCAGCATCAGATCAGGCTATAAAAGAGGCTATTTACAAGGTATTGAAGCCATTTGGGGCAGCTACTGCTATTGATGCTGCTGCTGCTACTGCTGCTTCCGAACAAACAAAACGTCCAAAATTAGATGATGATGTTGGTGGGACTGCAGTGGCGCCAATGGAAGAAGGTACTCCATTGCACTCCCACCAACTCATCAGTCATGTTATAGAAGATGTGAGTGAAGATCTAGATCTAGATACAAATAATGATGATGATGATATGGTGACAGGTGGCAATGTGTCCCTTCCTGATACCCCAGTGAGAGGTAGTGATGCTTCTCCCTCTGTATCTGAGGATGAGGATGGTAATAATAGTGGTGGTAATCCATTCTTGGATAATAAAGACAAGCCTGTCTTTGGAGGTATGTTTGCTAATGGTAGCAGTGTAGACACAGCAGAGAAGGTAGATGGAGAGGAGGAAAAAAAGGAAGGAGACCAAGACCAACATGAAGAAGAAGGGAAAAGGGAAGAAGAGCAATTTGTGCTCTTGTTAGCAGACGAAAAGGGCAAGCCATCCCAATATAGAGTTCTCACACCAAAGGTAGCCTTTGACTCTCCTCTCCATCTCCTAGCTGAATGGAAGAAGAGTGCAGCTGCTGCTGTGTATAATAAAGACATAGTAGAAGAGGCCCGCCTACATGCATCTGCATTAATTGCGAAAGAAACTGTTGCAAAGGAAGCTGCTGCTGCTGCTGCTGCTACAGATGGGACATGCGGTCCTAGAGGTGTAGCGTTGACAGACTGTCTTAAGGCTTTCTGTGAACCAGAGAGACTAGATGCAGATGAATCCTGGCTGTGTTCTAAATGCAAGCAAAGCGTTCAAGCTCACAAGAAATTAGACCTCTGGACCCTTCCAGATGTCCTCGTCATCCATTTGAAGAGATTCTCAAACGCCGGTAGCAGCGGTAGTAGCATGTATGGCGGATACAGCAGCAGGTTCAGTGGAGATAAGCTAGAAACCCTGGTAGATTTCCCTTTCAAAGACCTAGACCTCACCTCCTACATCGACCCTGCCTCTCTTTCATTTGCCAAGAGCAGCGGTGGTACCGGCAAAATGGAAGATACTGGTAGATGCACTGCCAGCGTCAATTCCCCTGTATATGAGCTGTACGCTGTGAGTAATCATTTTGGTGGAATGGGAGGGGGGCACTACACTGCATTTGCTCAGATGCCTGATGATGGGAAATGGTATGTGTTTGATGACAGTCATGTCAGTGATGTTGTCAGTGAAGATTCAGTGGTGTCGAATGCGGCGTATTTATTGTTTTACAGGAGGCAAGGAGCTCCTAAAGAGAAGATGGAGGAGCTGTTGTGTGAGAATGCTCGGTACTCTTCTTCTCCTTGTGACAGTGGTGGTGATAATAATGCTAATGGTGGAGATGAGAAGGATATTAACACTAAGAAGGATGGAGCTATAGCTGAAGGTATTGAAGAAGGAGATGAGGGAGAGAATAATAATAATGGTGACGATGGTCCTCCAGAAGCAGAAGCTGATCCAATGGCACTTGATTAATTAATTTATACGATGTAAGGAACCAATAGATCTATCTATAGACATTATTATTGTTATATATTAAACAAGAAATGGGCCTTCTTATTATTTAATATCGTTCATTAGCAGTGATCTTCTTAAGTTTCTCCTTCTCTTCCTCACTCACCACCACCCCTCCCAATGAAGGTGGTGGTACATACATCAACTGCCATTGAGAATGTTTTAATGTATGTGCTCCTTTTCTCAATAATTGTTGCCATCCTTGGCCTCTTTCCAATGCATTCTGTAGCAATCTTTTATCTATACTTGGATCTAGTATAAGAAGAGACAACTGATATTGTGGCAATGATGATGATGATGATCCAACGTTATTGTTACTACCACCCTTCTTATTTTGATTACGATTATGATTATTAATAGTAGTAGTAGTAGTACCAATCACACGTCTCTTTTCAATTCCTATAATTGTTCGAGAATGACCTTCATGTTGGAAGTACAGTGGACCTGCATTAGTAACAACTACCTTTTCATTACCATCATCATGACTACCAGTACCCCCACCACCATTGACCAGTTTGAGTCTCTTCGTTTCTTTCTCTCCAAAACCATTATCACCATTCTCAGAAGAAGAAGAAGAAGAAGAAGGAATGTGTCTTTCAAAGTAATTCCAGATCCATCTCAACAACTGCTGCTTACTATCATCAGCATAATCACAAATACCACCACCAGTATTCCTCATTCCGGTTGCCATCATTCTCTGGAAAGGAGCAACAGGACCATCATCTCCTCCTTGGTTCTGATGACACTTGGCACACAAATCATAATTAGGCAATACCCTACTTTTATATCTGAGACCTACTATTGGTTTAATACCGCAGCTGTCACATTCTACGTTCAAATGAACCTCCTCGGAATTATTACCATTTTGTTGTCCTGCTGCTCCCTTCTTTCCTCCTCGACCTATAGTAAATTTAGATTTGTCAGTAAAGTCTACAATAAGAGCATTCATCCCAAAGTATCTAAGTACCACTGCCACCTCTGTAGTACCGATCCATTTCCTGCTGCCTTGCACGCTATGCTCCAGCTGCTCTGCTCCTGGTGGGTCGAATCCTTCTTCCCAGGCGCATTCCAGCCAAGCTTGTAGAGAACTGATATCAGGAACCCACCCTACTCCTCCACATAAAGAAGAGGACTGGGGATAGGTGGAGAGGAGGTGGGAGACTTGGACTTGGAGGTTGCGCCAACCACAGCCGAATCCTTGATCGTAAGCGGTGGAAGCAAAGTGGACTAGTCCGGGAGAAGCACAGAGCAAGCTTTGTTGTGTGATAAATTGTTGTTGTTTGGGTTGTGATTTCGTTGGTTGAGATGGTAGTTCATTTGTGATGCATTCAGCTAATCTGTTTATGAGTTGAAAAGAAGAGCAGCAAGAGGAAGATGATGAAGGATCTCTTTGTTGAGCTGCCACTATTGACGATGCAATTGGAGGTTTGATGACTCTTTCTTTAGCTGACTTGTTATCATGGGTGTGACGGCATTCTCTTGCCCAATGGCCAGGTTTGCCACAGAGGTGACATGATCCAGGACGGAATGATGAGGATGAGGGAGTAGCAGTGGTGGTGAATGGGTCGGAGTTGGAACCATAGCCAAAAAAACCATGGCGGGCTCTGTGGTTTTGAAAATGTAGTTCTTGAAGCTGATCTTGGTGTTGTTGGATGATGGTGGACTCTGAGGGGAGGCGTTGTTGTTGCACTTCTGCTGATTGAAGGGTGTGTGCGAGTTGATGGCTGTCAGCTTCGGCTTGAGGGATGGTGAGGTGACAGACGGGACAACAGATGTAGGAATCATCGACGTCTTGGCTTTGAAAGTGGCTTTGAACGTGTTGTTCGAGTTGAAAGTTGGGTACAAAATTGTTGCATATTGGACAGCTGGAGAGATTGGTATTTTGTTCGTTTTCGGGAAAATCCTCTCCTGTCAGATCGATCATTTTTTTGCTTTCCGAGAGCAGAGAACTTTCATATTGATGGGATCAAGTGGTGAAGTACCGTACTATCTGGCGCCTGAATTTGGAAATTTGAGATAGATATGGATGTACACAACTGGAGTGAGAGGAATTTCAATAGACCGCTCAAATTTTTCAGCTCAAATGCCAGTTTCAGCTACCGAAAACACTCATGCAGCTTCCAGCTCAAATTTAATATTGAAATGAGCCAGAGAATTTTCAATAGCCCAGATCAAATCCATTTATCTCAAATACAATATATTATTTTAAGCCGCAGGTATGAAGGCAAGTTTTCAGTAGCTCAGCTTAAGCTTAAGTTGGCAAACTTGCTCGGCGAGAGAGCGTTCAAGAGGAGGGAACGCAACATAAGCAAAGTTTGTCACAAATTGTCTTCAAATTAATACATGAAGTATCTTACACAGTGTCAGAGTTGAGAGACGTAGTTATTATTTCTAATCTAGGCTAACAAACACCGGTAACTTAGCGATTTGTTTTTTATCAGTTACCCAAACCAACCAACATTATTAAATAGCCACCGAATAAGCTCGATAGATACATTATAGCAATGGACTTCGGTGATATAACACCATTTACTGGACCACCTCCAGCCTTCTCACCAGATGGCAGATACGTCGCCGCTGCTCAGGAATTCCGCCTCGTTATCCGAGACACCGACACCCTCACTGTCTTGGCCATTTTCAGCTGCTTAGACCGTATAGACAGCATCTCTTGGTCTCCAAATAGCGACCACATCCTTTGTGCACTACTCAAAAGAGCTACCGTCCAAGTTTTCAGTGTTTCCAACCCAGAATTTACTTGCTCAATCTCTGAAGGCCAAGCAGGCTTGGTTTCTGCTCGCTGGAGCCCCAATGGTCAGCACCTCCTACTATTTGCAGACTTCCAGATCAGACTGTCAGTATGGTCCCTCTTAGACCAAGCATGTGTCAACATTGACGGTCCAAAGCATCCAGACGCTGGTGTAGCCTTTTCCTCAGATGGCAAGCGCATGGCCCTCCTCGGTCGCTCAGATTGCAAAGACAGGCTCACCATCTACGACACCACCCTTTGGAAACAACTCTCTCAGTTTAATCTAGCCACACAAGATGCAATAGATATCTCTTGGTCGCCTGATTGCTCTGTTATTGCAGCTTGGGAGTCCCCTGCCTATTCTCACGCCATTTCAATCTACGCTGTCGACGGTGGATCAAGTCAAGACGATGACAACAACAACCACTTGATCTCCTCCTTCTCTGCATACAAAGACGCACTGGGCATCAAACATGTCACTTGGTCACCATCAGGTCAGCTTCTCTCCGTTGGAAGCTACGATCCAGAAGTAAGACTGCTCAATTGCGTCACTTGGAACGAGCTGTGTCAATTGTCACACCCCACCACCGTCACTGGCCCTCCTTCTCTCACCATTTTCCATGAAGTAGATGAACAGCAATCAGATGATCATGAGCAACAACAAAGAGAAGCTTTATCTCAAGTCAACCACAACAACAACAACCCTACTACTACTACTACTACTACTACAGCAGTTCCTCAACCAGTACTGTTAGGTCCAAAGATGGACAAACCAGGGAGCAGGAGAGGCTCTCCAATCAAATCACCATCCAAATCAACTCTAGGAAACTCTACTACCAGCAGACTATCGTCATCATCAGGTCCACCAAGCAGATCCACTTCACCCACTAAATGCGGCCCCTCCTCTTCTCCTACAAGAAGACCCCTCTACCCAGGAGGAGGAGGGTCAGCATCATCGTCACCAACCAAGACCAGAGTACCACCTTCTTCTTCTATGACAATGATGATGGACGATGAAAATGGAGGAGGAGATGGAATGTTCATCCGTACCAAGTATGCCATAGCCTCCATCCCAGCCAGGATCAGCAGCGTCAGACCACCAATGGACAAACCAAACCCCAAACTAGGCGTCAGTTGGAGTGAATGGAGCCACGACGGCTCCTATTTTGCCACCAGAGTGGACCACATGCCTGCAGCAGTATGGGTATGGGACACTGCTAGACTGGAACCAACTGCATTGCTGGTGCAGGATAGAGCAGTGAAGAGCGTGGCGTGGGATCCATTGTCTTCCAGGTTGGCGGTGGTGACTGGATCAGGGAAGGTCTATTTTTGGACGCCAAGTGGAGCTAGCTGTGTGCATATACCGCTGAAAGGGTTCAGGCCGCATTCGCTGACGTGGCATCCTGATGGAACTAGTTTTATGCTGTCTGGAAAGGATTCATTTACATGTGCTTATGTCTAAATTTAGAGAGACAAGTAGAGAAAATGATTGAGTGATCTTCTTATGGTTTTGGCCTTTGCTTTTCCCGCTTGTTTCCAAATCTTCTTCTGCTAATTTATTCTATGTGTTGTGTGTTAACAACAACAAAAACAACACCATCACCATACACGTACATATTCCTCCTTACACGAGGTCATACTCTTTATCATTAGTTTTAGATTTAGCAGCAGCAAAGGCAGTCAGAGGATCATCTGCCCTGTCTCTCTTCAATCTATATGCCTCCATATCTTCTGCAGTGACATCATCATCATCATCACCTTTCAAGGAATTATATCCCCTTTTCTTCTTCCTCCTATCATTACCACCACCTTCTTCTTCTTCTTCCTCCTCCTTCATTGCTTTGTCTTGTTTTTCCAAAGCTTTCCTCAACTTCTCTTCATCCAACTGCACTCCTCCTCCTCCTCCTCCATCTCTTCCTAGTAGTAGTCCTCCTTGTTGATCAGCATCTGTTCCCCATAATGCTGCTGTGCTCCCTGGAACATATGATTCCAACCTCTTCTTCTTCTTTCCAGCACCAGCACCATTTTCCTCTCCCTCTTCTTCTTCTTCTTCTTCAGCTTGTCGTTGTTGAGCAATCTCAGCAGCTTTTGCAGCCAACACCTTCTCCAGCTGCTCAGCCTCACTCATTATCATCCTACTACCATTATTATTCTTACTTATACTGGTACCACCACCAACATCACCACGTAATCCCACCTCACCAATACAATAGCTATTCTTCACACATTGATGACAACACGCATATCCCCATGTTCCATCATTGTACCAACTACCCCAAACACTGGTATGATTATGAATGTATACATCTTCCTCATATTTAGAGTGTGCCTTGACTTCTTGCCCCTTGATAACCCTACCTGCTGCATCGTACTCAACGTATGCTTCAGTGGCTCTGAGAGCCAATACTTGCTCATCTGGTTTCTCGGCAGCATTGCCGTACTTGTCAAGGATGTCAGTTTTGGTTCTAGATGTGAGAGCAGCCTTCTTTTGTAGGAATTGCTTATGTGAGAGTTCTGCTTGAGAGGGGTTGGCTTGGAGGTGGATGTCTTGGCCTTTTTCATAGGCGGTGACGGAGAATTGGTTCAGGTGGTGGAAGTCGGAGATTTGGCCGGCAGAGCGGACGAAATTATCGCCGGCGAATGTTTTTTCGGATGGGTCTTTCTCTGGGTTGGGATCTTCACGCATTGAACGTGACTTGGGGTCATAATGTGCAGAGTTGACATCTAGATTCAAAAGGTACTTGGCTGTGTCTTCTCTGATGCGGAGGTTGCGAACGCTACCAGTAGCACCGCCACCGACAGTTCTTACTCGTTTCTCTACTTTATTGAATGCAGCATCCTCTTCTTCTTCAAACTTGTCTTCTTCTTCTTCATTAGTAGTAGCAACAAAAGCAGCTATTTTCTGAGCTATAAGTGCAGGATCTTCCTCTTCTCCATCTTCTTCTCCATCTTTTGTACCTGCAGGCTGTTTTCCTGCTTGTTTGAATTTCTCCTCCAACAGCTCCTTCTTTCTAATTTCCTGCCTGATTTCTGCTACTTTTTCAAATTTTTCTGCTTGTTTGATCCATTCATCTGGGGTGTAACCATTCCATCTATCCCTCTTTGCATCAAAGGAGGAAAACTTGATGTCTTCAACCTTCTCGTCGGCAGCTATATTTTTGTTGGTCCACTTGGCACCCTTTACACGAGGCCTGTCTAAACAGTCTTTAGTTTTATGTGCAATAGATCCACAGTTTTCACAAGCTCCTTTCCGGTACTTGGTGGCCTGGTAGACCTTGGCACCACGGTCGTACCAGGTCTTTACCTTTGAGGCTTCTTCTACGCTCTTCCACTTGCGCTGATGCTTGAGAGACGGGCCTTCGTTGTTGAGGTACCATGGAGCGCTTGCCATGAATTGTGGGATGTGTGGATTGATGGGCTTGCCTTCTTCATCGAGCTGTAGTGGATAGAAGGGGGATGAGACCGTCAGTTGCTATGTTACTTTGTAGGGAAAGTGAAGAAGGAGATTAATGTAATAATTCACGTCAGGACATACCTCTGGAGCAGCTAGACCAGCTTTACGTGCTTCTTCAAGTTCTCTCTGTCTTTTTCGTTCCTCTGCTGATAATATCTTCGACATTTTGGCAGAATTCAATCAAAATCAAAGGATTTATTCACCACAGTCGCTTGTTTCACTCTGATACAAGAAACGAATTGTATCGTTGGTAGTGTTGATAACACCCAAAATGATCACAATGAAACTACACTGTTGAAATTGAGACTGAAAAAGGAAGAAGAGGTAACTCTACGGCCACCCTGTCCTTAACGAGACAGACAATCACATCTCGCCTTGTGGCCATCTTATCTCCATTGTATATTTTTTTGTTACACACTTACATACCTACTAGTAAGACAAAAAGTTCAAACAGCTATTGTGGGGCTTGATGGAGGGCTAGGGCCCCGGCTCATTTTGGTCGTCGCTTACCCGACTGCCGAAGTGGTGAGCAGGGAAGAGAGGGGAAGTGGACAGTGATGCGGGATAAAACATATCTAATAGTGTTAGGGGAGGGGGGGGGGGGAGGTTACTCTCCCCACCCAAAAAGGGGGTGGACTAAAACTGGGGAAGGGGACCTGGCATGGGGCTTG
>Ga0114919_10003879_pt1 | contig 12010 bp, 15 predicted proteins | sample BlataG_FD_88682 | JGI IMG/M metagenome (GOLD analysis project Ga0114919, IMG submission 88682) | Deep subsurface microbial communities from Black Sea to uncover new lineages of life (NeLLi) - Black_00105 metaG | ecosystem: Environmental > Aquatic > Marine > Oceanic > Sediment | place: Atlantic...
AAGAAGTAGCAGTGGCTTCTCCAGAGGTTGTTGAGCCTGAAGTGAAAGAGACTCCACAGGTTGGTAGTGCTATGGCTAGTTTGCAGGATAAGCTTGCTCAGATTAAGAAAAAGAGTGAGGATAAAAAGTAGTGTTTGGGTAAGTGAGGAGACTATTATGACAGAGGAGACTATTATGACATTAGTTGAGACAAGTTTAAATACTCTAAAGGGTATAAAGACACTTGATTTATCTCAGCATGGAGATGATTTGGTAAAGTTTAGAGTACCAACAGGTATTAAGGCTCTTGATTTGATTACTGGTGGTGGTTTTCCTGCTGGGAAATTAATTGAGATTTATGGTCCATGGTCTTCTGGTAAGACTAGGATTGCTCTTCATGCAGTGGCTAGTACACTTAAGTTAGGTGGCAGAGCAATCTTTTGTGATAATGAGAGATCTTTGTCCAAAGGATTGTTGGATTTAACTGGAGTTGATGCTTCACAGTTAATCTATCCAGACCCAGATGAAGAAATAACTTGTATTGAAGATGTGTTTAATATAATGATTAAAGGCATTGAAGAGCTTAGAGCTAATGATCCTGATGGTCTTCTCACTTTTGTTTGGGATAGTGTAGCTACTACACCAAGTAGGGAGGAATTTAAGAGTGCGGAGATTAGTGTAAATACTAATGCAATGAGAAGAGCTAAAGTTATTAGTGATGGATTGAAAAAGGTTATGCCAGTTATACATGCACATAAGATTTGCCTTATTTTTATAAACCAGATTAGGGATAAGATGAATGTGCAGTATGGTGAGAAAGTTGATACAGTCGGTGGTAAGGCTATTAAATTTCAAGCTTCATTAAGATTGAATTGTAAGATTGTGGGACAGATTAAGGATGAGCAGACAAGAGAACTGACAGGATATAAGGGACAGATTAAAGTTGAGAAGAGTAAGATATGTAAACCATTTGGAATAATGAATTTTGAGATGTCAGCAGAACATTCTATTGACCCATATGCAGGATTGCTTGAGTATTATACTAGACATGGAAAAGTTAAACAGGTGTCTGGTTGGTACAGTTTTTTAGACACACCAAAGTTCAGAGGAGACAAATTTTCAGAGTTTTATGAGAAGCATGAGAATTACTTTATAGGAGAAGAAGATGCCATATCTGAAGGACAAGAGTAGAAGAGAGGAGCTTGATAAGATTGTGAATCTTATGGAAGATTTGTGTATACAGGATGATGGTGAGATTAATTATATTTTATATACTTATGCTGTAAGAAATGTGGATAGGAGATATAACCCTCTGAAAGATTTTTTATCTGAGCTAAGAGAAGCAGAGTGTGAGATTAGGAGAAGACTTCTTATACCAGCAGAAGAATACGCAATTGTAAAAAATGGAGATATAGAATGAAAGTAAGAGTTTATTTGGTAGGGGATATTGCAAAGACAGACAGGTGGAGACCAAAGATTATTAAAGCTGTGGATTGTGGAGTTGAGTGGCTTTCTCCAGTTGATACTGTAAGCTATTCTTATAAATCTTTAACTGAAGCAAATAGAGATAATAAGACATTTTTGTATTGTGACTACATGAAGGTTGAAAGAGCAGATGTTATATTTTGTTATCTGAGAAAATCAAAGAGTAGGCACAGTGGAAGTTCTGCTGAAATAGGGTATGCTACTAAGTGTAAGGATGGTTGCAATAAAGTTATTATTCTGGTAAATGAGCTTCCTAAAGAAGAGGCTTATTTGTATGAATTTATTCATAGAAGTGCTGATGTATGGTTTGATAACTTAGAAGATGGTATTAGCTTTCTTAAGCAGCTTGTATGGGAAATGAATTATTCTCCAGTTGATTACTAATATGAACAGACCAAAGATATTTATAGTTGATGGCAATAATCTTGCTCATATGGGGCATGGCAGACAACCTATGACTCATGAAGGTGAGAGGACTGAGGTGGCTTACTTGGGATTGTCTATGATGGTTAATAATCTTAATAAATTTAATCCTGATAGAGTTGCTGTTGTATGGGATGGTGGTAAAGATGAAAGAAGAATGAGATTGGCCCCTGAGTACAAGGGTCAGAGAAGACAAGATTTAACTCCAGCAGAAAAACAGGAATGGGAACTTTTCTTTAAGCAGATGGAGAACTTGCAAGATGTATTTCAGAAGCTTGGTGTTCCTCAATTTAAATGTTCTGGAAGAGAAGCTGATGATGTTATTTATAGTCTAATAGAGATGATTAATAGGAAAGTAGATGGTGTAGCTGACTTTATAGTAATGTCTACTGATAAAGATTTTTTTCAGTTGCTGGCAGAGTTTGATAATGTTGTGATATGGAATCCTGTGAAGAAGGAAGAGTGGTTCTCTGCAAAGTTTGAAAGTGAGTATGGATTTGATGTTGAGTGGTACTTAGATTTCAAAGCTTTGGTTGGAGACCCAAGTGATAATTTAAAGGGTGTGAAAGGTATTGGTGAGAAAGGTGCTGCACTATTAGCAAGAGATGTTATTAGTAAAGAGGGTGATCAGTATGTTATTACTGATAAGAAGCTAATTAAATATGCTTGTATTTTTGGAGATAATTTTGATGAGTATAGGAGAATGAGAGAAGTTATGAAATTTTATTTAATTGATGAAGAGGAAATTTCAGATGGTAAGATTAAAGCAGATGTTGAAACTCCTTCTGCGCTTCAAGAAAATATGATAGGACTTTTTAATAGATATGGTTTTGAAAGATTTATGGGAAGGCTTGGTGAGATGTTAAGTCCATTTGAACAATTACTATTTAGGAGAAAAGAATGAAAGCATTAGTTTTTTCAGATCTTCATGGGCATAACTTTAGAGAGTTTAGCTACATTAATGAAGTTGGTGTAAATAGCAGACTTCAGGATCAGGTAATTGTGTTAAAGGCTATTCATAATACAGCACTGAATGCTGGGGTTGATTGTATTATTTTTCTTGGTGATCTTAATCATTTAAAAAATAATGTGGATTCGCAGGTAATTAAAGTACTGAGTAATGAGCTTGGTATGATGACTACAAATTTTCCTATATTTGTTCTTCCAGGAAATCATGATTATAGGCTGTGGGGAAGTGAGCCAGCACTGTTGGAAGTACTTGAGAATATGAATAATAATATTCATATATTAGAGCGTAGATGGCAGACAATTTGTGGACAGAGCTTCTTTTGCTTGCCATATACTAGAAGAATTTTAGGAGTGAATGAAGATTTGATGAAGCTTGGAGATTACAAGCACTGCCCAAAGGATGTTGAGCATAGCTTTTTTCTAGGTCATCAGGATGTTATTGGTGTTAAGTATGGAAAGTTTTTAGTAGATAAGGGACTGAATCCTCAGATTCTTAGCAAGAAGTTTAGACTGTCTTTGGTTGGACATATTCATGATATGCAGAAGCCAGAAGAGAATGTGATTGTGGTTGGTGCTTGTATGCAGCATAATTTTTCTGATGCTGGGAAGGACAGAGGTTGGTGGATTATAGATACTGATGAGATTACTATGTCATTTGTGGTTAATAAATGTTCACCAAAATTCTTTGACATTAAGGCAGAAGAAGATATTAATGACAAAGTTCCTGGAGATAGAGATAAAGATTTTTATAGAATTCATGTTAATGGTAACAGCTTACCTGATATTTATAAGAGCATTAGATGGAAGAGAGTAAGCTTTAGTTCTCTTGGAGATAGTAAGAGTAGGAGTCAGATTCTATTTACTGATAATGATGATGACTTAATTAAGAAGTATGTTGACTCAAAAGAATTGAATAGCATTGATTCTAAAATTTTAATAGATCTTGGAAGGAAATACTTATGAAAATAGGCAGATTATACTTTTATTGTCATTGGAAGTGGAAGACTAAGTGGCTGACAGTATCAGATCATGAGATATCTTGTCATGATGGTTGTATTATTTGGGTGGATGGGCATAAGTGCAAGGTTGTAAAAACAAACATTAGAAAAGGTAAGATAAAGGTTAGGACAATATGATACTTAAAAATATACTGGCTAAAAACTTCATGTCATTTAAAAATTTGGAATTTATATTTCCAAAGGCCGGAGTACATTTTGTTAGTGGTGATGTGGTTGGTGGGGATATATCCAGCAGCAATGGCGCAGGTAAATCAGCTTTGTTTGAGGCTTTGTGTTTTTGCTTATATGGAAAAACTATTAGAGGCGCAGGTAAGGATGACATAGTAAACAGAAGTGCTGGAAAAGATTGTTGTGTGGCCGTTGGTCTTGAAAATAGCAGTGGCTCATATATGATAGTGAGATATAGAAAAGATTCAGTATGTGGGAATGAGTTATCTGTGTTTAAGGCATCTAAAGATTTAACTATGGCAACAGTTGTAGATACTCAGAGTCTGGTTGATGATATTGTTGGTATGAATTGGCTAGTATTTAGTACTGCTATTATATTTGGTGAGCAGGCTAGACGATTTACTGAAGCTAAGGATTCAGAGAAGAAGCAGATATTTGATGAAATACTTATGCTTAAAAGATTTCAGGATGCTCAGAAGGAAGTAAAGGATGATATTAAAATACATGAGGAAAAGTTAAGCACTGTTTCTGTTGCTATTAGTTCATCTAATCAGTTGTTAGATCAAATTAATGCAGATCTTGCTGAAGAGGCTGAGAAGCTTGTAGAAGCGAAGCAGAGACAGCAGAAGGTAGATATAAAGGTAGGTGGCTTAAAGAAGCAGAGGAAGACTCTAAGAGCTTCTAAGACACAAATTGAGAGTGTATTAGAGGAAGCTGAGAAGGATAGAGTAGATTTAGACTCACAACAGGATATTATGACAGATGAGATTAATAATCTAAGAGACAAAGAACAAACGGAAGTTGCTCCATTACATAAGAAATTAACAGATATTAATACTGCTATGAGTATTATCTATGCCAGTATAGAGAAGATTAATGTTAGTATCAATAAGGGTCTTGGTGATTTGCAGGATGGTGATAGGTGTCCAATATGTTATGGTAAGATTGATGTTAATAATTTTGATGAAGTTAAGAAGCATTATGAGCAAGAGCTTGAAGAAAATCAAGAGAAACTGAAACCTCTAACTATTGAGTATAAGAATTATACTAATACATGTAAACATATAGTTGATGGTTATAATACAGAGATTAATAAGGTAACATCTTTGAGAATAGATGTTGAAACAGTGCTTGAGGGTTTAGCTGTTTCTATTACAAAATCTAAAACACAGCTTGCTCAGGTGCAGGGTGAGATTAATAAATTAAATACTGAGGTTGAATTGATAGAGGGGTATTCTGCTCAAGCTATTGCTGATATTAAGAAGAGAGTTGTTGATAAGAAAGAACAGGCAGATGAGATGAAAAAGGAGATAGAGAGTTATGTTGTTAAAGAGGATAGTATACGCAATGATATAACTTATTTAAAGTTTTGGGTTACAGGCTTTGGAAATCAGGGTATTAAATCTTTGTTGCTTGATGAGGTTATACCAGAGCTAAATCTGAGAGTGAGTAAATTTGCAAGTGCTTTGATGGATGATACTACACAGATTACATTTGATACAGAGTCCACTTTGAAGAGTGGTGAAACAAGAGATAGATTTGATGTAAGAATACAGCAAGAAGATAAGCTTATTAAGTATGAAGATTTTTCAAGTGGTGAGAAGGCTAGAATAGATGTATCAATTCTATTAGCTCTTCAGGCTATGATATTTAATAGATCAGCTAGTAGTAGTAACATGGTTATTTTTGATGAAGTGTTCAACCATCTTGACCAAATTGGTGTTGAAAGAGTAGTTAATCTATTAAAAGAAGAATCAGAAGAGAAGGCTATTTTTGTAATATCACATCAATCTGAGCTTAGGGATTATTTTGATAATCATATTATTATAGAGAATAAAAATGGTGAATCTAAATTGGGAGAGTGGAATGGATAAGTCAAATAAGTATGGAATAATGTGTTCTACTGATGCACTTCAAATAGAGAAGTCTATAAGAGCCAATATTGATGAAGGTGATTATTACTATCTTGGTGAAGAGCTTGGTGTAGTTGTTATTGGGCATGATCATTTGAGTGTGGTATCTTACTTAGAAAAGTATGGGCATTATGCTAGATTTGCTATGAGAACAGAACCAAATTTTGTTGAGCTAAGTGCTGATAACTACAAAATAGCTGCTACTGCAAGTGGTGGTAAGTATACAATGTACTCTTACAAAAATCCAGTGTGGTGTCCAAAGATGGATCAGTGGTTTAAGATTATTAGAGATGCATTTTTGAAGAACAAAAACTTTGATAACTATCCAAGAACAGTATTTGAGGTTATGGCTCATTATACAAAAGAGCTAATGGAATTTTATGATTACTACAAACAGTTTGATACTATGGAACAGTTGCTATGCGCTTACTACATGAAGCAAATGCACGATGTTTATTGGTGGCATTCTGAACAGATTTGGGTTATATATAGTGATGCTCAGAAGAAGCATAAAGAGAAGTATGGATGAATAGTTTTTTAGAATTGAACTGGTTAGCTAAGGCAGATAAGTATATAAGATTGCCAGTTGTTGTTTCTATAGACAGAGCTAATTATTCAGGATGTTTTTACTATCCTGAAAAAGAGGAATATCTGATAGGTGATAAATATTATTCAGCAGATAATGGAATTATTGTACTATCTGAAGATCAGGTAGTTACAAATGCAAGGTTGCGCAGCACTTTAGCGCATGAGTGGAGACATCTTTGGCAGCACTATAACTATGGTAAGAAGGAATATTATCAGCCATGGGATATTGATGAGCATTTATCTTATAAGCAAAGAATTATTAATTTCTTTTTAGATCCTTGGGAGATGGATGCATTGATTTTTGAGTATAAAAAATCTTATTGTGAAGATATAGCTGAGTGGTATGAATGGATAGTGAAGAAAAATGATACACATAAATCTTAAAGCACCAAAGATGTCAATCAACGAGTAAGGAAGGCAAAATGAAGAAAGGCGCACAAAAAGCAAAAGGTAGTTCTTATGAGAGAGTGATTGCTAAACTATTTACAAAGCAGTACTATCCTAATGATGATGGTGAGTTTAAAAGAGTCCCTTTATCTGGTGGTTGGGATAAGAGAGTAGCACCAGGGGATTTGATGGCTTTAAAACATACTGTTGCTGATTGTATTGGGCAGTGCTTAGAGGAGCAGAGTATGGTTATTGATAGAAGCTTTCCATTTTCTATTGAATGTAAGAACTACAGGGATGAGAATGTGAAGCATTTCTTTTCAGGTCTATATTCAAATCAAAGTCAGATGTTTGATTGGTTAAGGCAGGCAGAGTTAGATGCATCTTTAAGTAAAAAGCTACCATTAGTTATATTTAAATTATATGGTACATCTAATATTGTAATGACTAATTATGATTCTTTTCATGCATGTGGTATGATATTTGGTCAATTTACAGGAGATTATTTTAGATTAACATTGACTGATAATAGAGGGGTTTATAAGTTGAATGCTACATTTTTTTTATTATCTGATATGTTTGAGTGGATTGATTGGGAATATTATAAAGAATAAATTTTATATTTTTAGCTAGTTTGAGACTAAAGAAGTAGGAGATACTAATGAGTAAAATAAAAGTAAATGAGGCTTTGTTGACTAAGGCTGTAACTGTGTTTGAAAATGCAGGAAGTCAGGTTATTATGACAGGTGAAGGTTTAACTAGACAAGAGCTTAGAGTTTTGGAAAGAGCAAATCTTGTTATTAAAAGAACTACACATAAAGCTAGAAAGTATACTGATTCTACTTCACAGATGATTTATGCTTGGGAGTGGATAGGAGATAAAAATGACTAATAAAAAAGTGGGTGTACCAAAAACTGTTAAGGATAGTATTAAAGATAAGAAAGAGCAGATTAATTTGACTCATGTTATTGTTGGTGTTGTGAAATTTATTGAAGTTGCACAGTTAGCAATGCAGAGAATCTTTACTGATAAGAGACAGGTAACAGATGAGCAGAAGTATAATCTAATAAAGATTGAGGGAAGGGTTGAAGGTTACAGAGATTTATTGTTACATTATTTTGGTTTAACTCCTTCATGGTTGAATCAGATTAGAGATAAGGTTAGGGCTGATGAAAATTTTGATAATGAGGTAGCTGACTTTGGTGATAAACTTGTACCAATTAAGAGTGTTTTAATTACTCAAAATATTATTGGTGAGATGAGTAGTATTAAAGCTAGAAAAAACATTATAGGAGCATAAAATGGGAGAACCAACAGAGGGATTGTTTGCAGAGTTTATGAGAGGGCATGTGTCACAGTGGGAAGGTGGTGGTGCAAGATATGCTTATAATGATGAGAAAGAATGGACTGATGTTATATGTGAGAAGGTTGGAAATCAGTGGATAGGTGGCAACATTATCAAGTATGCAGGTGAAATTTATAATGAGATTAAGCAGAGTGAGAAAGCTCCTGAAGTTGACTTTTTGAAGATTGCTGTGTATGCTTTTATCTGGTGGATTAAGGAGTATAAAGAACCAAATACTACTGTAGTGAATAAGAGAAAGTACTATGCTGAGTTTGAGTTAAAGCTTAGAACTCTAGTTAGACGTTTGAGTGGCGATTTTACTGAAGATGTTACACATGAAGAGATTGCAGAAGTTGTTGAGGACTTTCTTACTGAGAGATCAGAGAGTTTGTTAATTGATATAGCAATGCTTGGATATGTCTGGTGGATTCAGCAGTATGGTAATTTTACACAGAGAGATAAGGGAGAAGAATTCTAATGTTTCAGGATGCTAATTTAAAACAGCAAGAAATTGTTGCTGAGTCAAGATATTATCAGAAGGGCGAGATTTGGAAAACTTTAGCTAAGAGAGTTGCTGATGCTATGTGTGTGAAGGAGTCAGATTTTGTTACTTCAGAGACTTGGTATATAATAGACCAAAAACAATTTCTTCCAGGTGGGAGAATTCTGAGGAATGCAGGTAAGTCAAAGAGAAACATGTTGAATTGTTTTGTGATTCCTATTAATGATAATATAGAATCTATTGGGCAGTGCTTAAAAGATTCTTTAATTACTTGGGCTTCAGGTGGTGGAGTAGGAATTAATTTTTCTAACTTAAGACCAGTAGGAGCAGATATACATGGAAAGGGTGGTAACTCTTCAGGGCTTCTATCTTTTATGAAGGCTACAGAGGCTGTAGCTGCAACTATTGAAAGCGGTGGACAAAGAAGGTCAGCGACTATTGCTATTGTAGATATCAGTCATCCAGAGATTGAGAATTTTATTGATGCCAAACTAGAGCATGATGAGCTTCAACATTTTAATATTTCAGTTGCTATTAATGATGATTTTTTATTAGCTGTTGAAAGAGATGCATTGTGGGATTTGAAATTTGGAAATAAGATATATCAAACAGTAGGTGCTAGAGGATTATGGAATAAGATTCTAAAGAACATTGTAAAATGCGCAGAGCCAGGAATTATAAATATGAGTAAGATGTCAAGGGCTAATAGTTATTATTTTGCTCCTATACTTGGTACTAATCCCTGTGGCGAACTTCCCTTACCAGCGTATGGTTCATGTGATTTAGGATCTTTGGTGCTTCCTAAATTTATATCTGGGCCAGGTGGTAGAACATCTTGGGAGTATATGGCTGGAGTAATTAGATTGGCTGTGAGATTCTTAGATAATGTGATTGATTATACCTTTTTTCCTGTGCCAGAGATGAAGATAGTTGCTGAAGAATCCAGAAGAATAGGGCTTGGTGTTATGGGTCTTGCTGATTACTTATATGCTAAAAAGATTAGATATGGTTCTGATGAGTCATTAGAAGAAATTGAAAAGTTGTTTAAGTTTATTAGAAATATAGCATATGATGAGAGTGTAAATTTGGCAATTGAGCGGGGGGTGTTTCCAGCATTTGATTCTGCGGAGTTTGGTAAGGCAAGTTTTGTTAGAAAGCTTCCAGCGTGGTTAAGAAGAAGAATTAAGGAGCATGGTATTAGAAATGTAGCTTTATTAACGTGTCCACCAACAGGTACTATATCATTAGTTGCTGGTGTGAGTAGCGGAATTGAGCCATTATTTTCTAAGGCATATAAAAGAAAAGATAGAATTAGTGAGAGAGTATATATTCATCCTGAATATGTAGAAATGTTAAAGTCTGGGAAAAAGATTCCTGATTGGTTTGTTGACAGCTATGACTTAACTCCTGAAGAGCATTTTGAAACTCAGGCTGTGATTCAAAAGTATACTGATGGTGCAATTAGTAAAACTGTTAATCTTCCAGCAGGAACTACAGTAAAGCAGTTGGCAGGTTGGATGCAGGAATATCTATTTGAATTAAAGGGTGTTACATGTTATGTTGACAAGAGTAGAGAAGAGCAGGTGCTTTACCCTATTACAAAAAAAGAAGCGAAGGAGCATTTAGAGGAGATGGCAAAATGAAATCATTACCAAGATATACTAAGGTTAGAACACTTGGATCATCCAGAACTGAAAAGGCTATGGTGGGTGAAGTTGTTATTCAGGAGAAGATTGATGGTAGTCAGTTCAGATTTGGTTTAAATGAAGATGGTGATCTTGTGCTAGGTAGCAAGAGTATAAATTGGGAGTACAAAGCTTGGGATAAGATGTTTGCTTTAGGTGCTGAGTATATTACAAGTATTGAAGAACGAATTAAGCAAAATTATTCACCAGATACTTACTTCTTCTGTGAGTATTTGAGTAAACCAAAACATAATACATTGGCTTATGAGAGAGTGCCAAAGAACAATCTTGTGTTGTTTGATATCATGCAGAACGGTGAATGGAAAGGTGAGAATAGATTATCATTAGAAGCTGGAAGTTTGTTGCTTGATATTGATGTTGTACCAGAGCTTTGGAGAGGTAAGGTTAGAGTTAAGAGAATTGGTGCAGGTGAAAAGTTTGATAGAACAAAGGGTTGGGAGCACTTAGACTTTTTAAAGAATATGATTAATACTACTATGAGCATTTTAGGTGGTGTGCAGATTGAGGGAGTGGTGATAAAAAACTATCATGAATTTTTGGAGATTGGTGGAACAGAATTTCCTTTATTTACAAAATATGTTAGAGAGTCATTTAAAGAGCAGCATGACGAAAATTGGAAAGCTCAGGCTCCAAAGGCTACACTGCAAGATTATATGTGTGGCTTTGCTACTGAAGCAAGATGGGAAAAGGCTATACAGCATTTAAGAGATGATGGCTTACTGAACGTATCACCAAAAGATATTGGGCCATTGATGCAAGAAGTGATGAGAGATATTAAGGAAGAGTGCGCTGAGGATATCAAAGACTTCTTATATAAGATGTTTATTAAAGACTTAACTAGGATGTCAGTGAGAGGTTTGCCAGAATGGTACAAAGACAAACTGGTAACAGATAATCTAAAGTAGTAGGAGAATACTAATGGATTGGATAGCAGACCCAGCAGAACATGATTTAAGAATTCCAATTAAATCTTGGTGTCATATTCTTGAAGATGGCGCAAGAGAGCAAGCAAAGAATTTAGCCAAACTTCCCTTTGCTTATAAGCATATTGCACTTATGCCAGATTGTCATAGTGGATATGGAATGCCAATTGGTGGAGTAATGGCTACAGAGAATGTAGTTATACCTAATGCTGTGGGTGTGGATATTGGCTGTGGTATGTGTGCAGTTAGATTGACAGCAGAAGATATAAGAGAAGATTCAATTAAAAGAATTTTTGGTAAAGTTAGAAAGGTAATTCCTGTAGGATTTTCTCATCAGAAAAGACAGCAGAAGTGGGAAGGGTTTGACAGGGCTGAAGCATTGCAGATTTCAATTATTAAACAGGAGTTAGAATCATCTAAAAAACAGTTAGGAACTTTGGGTGGTGGAAATCATTTTATAGAGATTCAGAGAGGCAGTGATGGGTATATATGGCTTATGCTACATTCAGGTTCTAGAAACATTGGATTAAAGATTGCAAAAACTTATCATAATCATGCTAAAGAATTGTGTGAAAAGTTTTATTCAGATATTCCACACAAAG
>Ga0114919_10003880_pt1 | contig 12007 bp, 11 predicted proteins | sample BlataG_FD_88682 | JGI IMG/M metagenome (GOLD analysis project Ga0114919, IMG submission 88682) | Deep subsurface microbial communities from Black Sea to uncover new lineages of life (NeLLi) - Black_00105 metaG | ecosystem: Environmental > Aquatic > Marine > Oceanic > Sediment | place: Atlantic...
CAAACTTCTCGGAGGTGAATAGGTAGACTTTCACGTTTGGGTCGCGCCAGGCGTTGGGGGGGAGGCCGGCCTTGCCGGCGCAGCAGTGGGACAGGAACTGCTCGGCGGACCAGCCCTGGTCGGTGGCGACCTCCGGCAGGAAGCACCCGCTCCGCCCGCCGGAGACGATGTATATGCCGTCTACCCCCACGCGCAGCTTCTCCGGCTCGTTGGTCTCGACAAGTGGGGACAGCACGGACACCTCCACGGCCAGTGAGTCCAGCTCGGCGGCGGTGATGGGGTCGCCGAAAAAGCGCGGGTCCTCCCGCGCCGCCGCGGCCGCCATCTGCACGATCATCTTGCCAAGCGGCTCGCCCGGGGCGAACGTGCCGATGCATCCGCGCAGCCGACCGCGCGTGGTCAGCGTCACGAAACACCCGCGCTTCTCGCCGAAAACGCCGTCACGTTCGGCAGCCACTGGCAGCGGCCGGGCACTAACGGCAGCAACTACCGCCTGGCGGGCAAGGGTGGTCAGTCTCGCACGGTCCTGGTCAGTCAGGGACATAGCAGGTCTCCCGGCAGCTCGGTCGTCGGGCCATCGGCCGGCCCTTAGTGTACCAGCTTGATCACCAGCACGCCGCCTACCAGCAGCGCGGCGAACAGCAGCGCCAGCCAGTTGAAGTATTTGTCGATGAACGGCGTAATCTTCGCGCCGAAGGCCTTCATCAGCCCGGCCACCAGGAAGAACCTCGCGCCCCGGCTGGTCGCGGCGGCGATGAAGAATATCAGCAGGAACAGCGCCGGGTTGCCGGAGACCGGCCCCAGCATGCCGGCGACGATGTTGAATACCTTAAACGGCAGCGGCGTGAAGCCGGCTGCGAATACGATCAGGAAGTTGTACTTCTCGAACAGGGCCGTGACCTTGTCGAAGTTTTCCGGCGTCAACCCCGCCCATGCGAACCAATCGAAGGCGTACGGCTCGACGAGGTCCCACGCAAGCCAGCCGATCAGGTAGGCCGCCACGGCCCCGGCCACGCTGGCGATCGTGCAGTTCAGCGCGTGTCGCAGCGCCCTGCGGCGGTCGGACAGGGCCATCGGAATCAGCAGCACGTCCGGCGGCACGGGGAAGACGATGCTCTCTGCGAAGCTCAGCACGAACAGCGCCACCGACGCCGACGGCTTGTACGCCCACGCCAGCGTCCAGTCGTACAGCCGGCGGTGCAAGTGCCACCACGCCACCTTGCGGTGCGGGCCCACCTTCGCACCGCAGTGCTTGCAGAACTCCGCATCTGCGGCGATCGACATGCCGCACCGCGGGCAGGACGATTCTTCTGTTTGGGTTGCCGCCTGGGTCACGTCGCTGGCGTCGCTTACGTCGCCGGGTGTTTGCTCATTACTCATCGTGCCCAGCAGTAAACCGCCCCCGCCTGGCGTTGTCAAATCCGCATTCGGCTCCGGGGCAGGCGGGCCGCTCGCCGTGAGCTTGCCGAACGGCGCCCGCCCGAACGCCCGGCCAACAGAGATCAGCGCACAGGCCTGTGATTGCCTGCGTGTCCGATTGTGGGAATTTGCTTGACCTTTACGGCAGGCCTGATAACCTATGGGTAGCTCGTTTCTTCGGGAGGAAGTGTTGGCGAGCCCGGGGAAGGGAGAGGCAAGCATCTCGTCGGCCAAGGGCCGAGGGTTGGCCCACGGCTGTGGGGTGCAGAACGCCTGCCTGCCCCTGCTGCGCAAGCGCAGGTAGGCAGGGCTTAACGGCTCTGCAAAACGAGGAGAGGAATGATAACCAAGCGAATTCTCGTAGTGATGATGGCGGTCGGGTTGTGCGCAGCCGCTGCTCAAGCCGGTCTCAGCGCGACCGGCGACGTGAGCCCGGCCGACCCGGCCACGTGGACGAGCTGGACCTACGCCTACATCGGCGAGACCGGCGTCGGCAGCGTGACCGTCGACGACGGCAGCGACTTGCTGTCCTACGGTGCAGACCTGGGCCGCGAGATCGGGGCGACGGGCTCGGCGACCGTGGACGGCACCGGGTCGACTTGGACTAACACCGCCGGGCTCGCCGTTGGCTGGTATGGGCATGGGACGCTGGGGATCACCGCGGGCGGGGCAGTCGACAGCAGAGACGGCGACATCGCCTTGCTGGCCGGTTCCACTGGCGCGGTGACGGTCAGCGGGGCAGGCTCGACGTGGACGAACTCCTCCGGGATCACCGTTGGCAGATACGGCGACGGTACGCTGAGTATCGCCGCAGGCGGCACGGTCAGCAGTCACGACGGCTACATGGGCTACTACTCCGGTGCCACTGGCGCGGCAACGGTCAGCGGGCCCGGCTCGACGTGGACCAGCACCGGGATCCACGTTGGCAGCTATGGCTACGGTACGCTGGACGTCACGGCGGGGGGGACGGTGAGTAGCGGAGATGGCAACATCGGCTCCCATGCCGATTCCACCGGCGTGGTGACTATCAGCGGGGCAAGCTCGACGTGGACCAACACCGCCACCATCGCCGTTGGCCGTTATGGCGACGGTGCGCTGGAGATCATCGATGGCGGGGCAGTCAGCGATAGAGATGGCCGGGTCGGCTTCTTGTCCGGTTCCACTGGCGTGGTGACGGTCAGCGGGGCCGGCTCGACGTGGGCCAGTTCGCACGACCTCGTCGTAGGCACCAGAGGCGACGGTACGCTGAATGTTGCCGCGGGGGGAGTAGTCAGCACTTTCTATGGCTTCGTCGGCTACTACGCCGGTTCCACTGGCGCGGTGACCATCAGCGGGGTCGGCTCGACCTGGATGATCTCGGACGACCTGGACCTGGGGTACTCCGGTGGCATCGGGATGGTGGAGATCGCCAATGGCGGCATGGTTGTAGTTTACAATCGGGTGGCGCTTACGTCCGATGACGACTTCGTGGACATCGGCCTGTGGGGCAGCCTGGCGGTCTTCGGCCAAGCGGACGACTCCCTGGCTGCGTTCCTTGCCGACAGGGTCGACGGGGTCGACGCCAACATTCGATACTGGAACGGCGGAGCCTGGCAGAGCATGTCGACGGGGACGCGGGACGTTGACTACACGTTGATCTATCACACCACGGGCGACTTGGCCGGCTACACGGTGCTGACCACAATCCCCGAGCCGGCGACGCTTTTCGTCATGGGATGCGGGGCGATTGGACTACTTCGCAGACGCCCACGGGCATAGACCGCCCCCAATAGCCGTAGGCCAAGAACTGCTGGCGCTGGGCGCCTGGGCTGCCCCTTTTCCGCAGGAAGAGACGGTAGTCCGTAGGGCGTGCAAGTTCTCGCCGCAGGCGGGGTCTTGCACGCGGAACGGAGATACGCGATCTTTCCGCGTGCAATCCGCCGCGGCGGACGCGCCCTACGTACTGGCATGGCCGCAACAGATGCACACAACGGGCGGTGGCCCTTTGCACAAAAAGGCTGCCGCCTGTTTCTCTGCACTGAGGCGGGCGGTGTCTGCTGAAAACTGTTACGCCGCGCCCTGCGGGGGATTAGAATGGGCCCGTGAGCGGATCGACGGACAAGGTGCTCGTGGCGATGAGCGGGGGTGTGGACTCGGCCGTGGCGGCTGGGCTGCTGCTGGAGGAAGGCTACGACGTTACCGGCGTGTTCCTGTGTCTCAAGCAGGCACAGGCCGCGGAGGCGGACGCAGCCGGCTCGGCTGAGCAGAAGTGGCATGGGCGCCTGCCTGCCGCAGGCAGGTCTCCCCATGCGTCGCACGGCCGGGACGGCCGTGCAGAGAACTCTAATCAGGGCCAAGATGGCCCTGAGACGCCCGTACGGGCCACGAAGCAGCCGGCGCGCCCGCGAGCGTGCTGCTCGCCGGGGGATGCAGCCGACGCTCGGCGGATCGCGACGATGCTGGGCATCGAGCTGATCTCGCTGCCTGTGGCGACGGCGTTCGAGGGGATCATCGACGAGTTCGTCTCGGAGTACGCCCGCGGCCGGACGCCAAACCCCTGCGTCCTGTGCAACTCGGTCATCAAGTTCGGTCGGCTGTTCGACCTGGCGGATTCCCTCGGTGCGCGGTACGTCGCCACCGGCCATTACGCTCGCGTGACCGACCGAAACGGCGAGCGCGGAATCGCCCGCGCCGCCTGTCGCGAGAAGGACCAGTCTTACGCGCTATTCGGCGTGGACCGCGGCCGCCTGGAGCGCATCTGTCTGCCGATCGGCGAACTGGCCAGCAAGGACGACACCCGTAAGCTCGCTCGCCGGTTCGCACTGCCCGTCCACGACAAGCCCGACAGCCAGGAGGTGTGCTTCATTCCCGACAACGATTACGTCTCCCTGCTCGCCCGGCGGGCGCCTGAGGCGCTGCGGGCGGGGGAGGTGGTGAACTCGGCCGGCAACGTGCTGGGCACGCACGACGGCTACGCGCGGTTCACCATTGGCCAGCGGCGCGGCGTCCGCGTGGCGATCGGCTCGCCGATGTACGTTACGGCCATCGACCCGGCCACCGCCCGCGTGACGATAGGCCCGCGGGAGGAGGTGATGGCCAATCGGCTCACCGCCCGGCGGACAAACTGGCTGGCGGATGTCGACGGGCAATTCGCCGCCACCGTGCAGATTCGCTACAACCACGGCGGCGAGGCGGCGACTGTCCGCAAGACCGGCGCCGACAGCTTCGAGGTCGCCTTCGACGAGCCGGTCTCAGCCATAACGCCCGGACAGGCGGCCGTCGTGTACGACGAGGATGATATGCTCGGCGGCGGGTGGATTGAGTCGGCGGGTCGCTAAGTGCACCCGCCACGGCGGGCAAGCGGGCGGGACCTGCCTGCGGCAGGCAGGCGCCAATGCCACATCTTGGGGTCGCTAGTGGCCGCGCGGCAGGTCGATGAACGTCAGTTCGTCGGCCTCGACATCCAGCACGGCCAGGCCGGGCCTGCGTGGTCTGCGGGGGTGGCTGAGCGCGCCGGGGCAGATTATGCGCACCCGGCCGTTCCGCTCGTCGCGGCGCCTGTGCGTGTGGCCGTGGCACACGTAGGCGAACTGCCCGCCGGCGACGAGCTCGTCGAGCAGGCGTCCGTCGTGGCCGTGCGTGACGGCCATGTGCTCACCGCCGCCCAGCGGCACCTCGATGCACCGCGGGGAAAAGTGCACGCCCACCTGGCGGGCGTGCTCGGGCAGGTCGTGGTACCTCCGGTCCATGTTTCCGGCGACGAGGTACGTCTCGGCCGCCGCGGCCCCAAGTGCTTCAACGGACGAACGGTTGGAAATGTCCCCACAGTGGACGATGGCGTCGCAGCCCTGATCGCTAAGCACCTTCAGCGCGCCGGCGAGCGCAGCGGCGTGGCCGTGGGAGTCCGATACTATTGCGACCCTCATCGGCCTATGTCGCCCGTTGGCTCGACCGGGCTCGTCGCAGGCGGCTCGACCGGGCTCGCCGCAGGCGCCTGCCCCGGCCTGGCTTGGGGGGCCGGCGCGCCAGGCAGGCGGTAACGCTTGTCTTGTGGATCGAGTTGGAGGTCCTGGAGGTTGTCGTTCAGCCACGCGCGGAGCCGGTCCCACTGCTCGTAGTTCACGCGGTCCTCGTAGGTGTCCACGCGGTGGGGGTAGTCCACCGCCACCACGATGATGCCCACAGCCAGCCACGAGCAGGTCGTCTTGTGCACCTCCGGGGCGCCCTCGCGGCGGGCGTTATCGATCTTGTCGGCCAGGGCCTTCAGGTACGAGCGATCGGCGGGCGGGTGGTCGGTCATCACCTGTGAGCCGATCAGCATGATGCTGCCGTCGTACATCCGGAACTCGTCGGAGGCAGCCAGGGCGATTGCGAACCGGTCGGACAGCAACTGCTGCTCGGTCTGGTTGGTCGGCATGGCGACCATTCGCCCCACCAGCCGGCGGCAGGCGTTCTCCCGCTCGGCGGTGTTCGGCTCGAAGTCGGCGTAATCAGCCTGAAGCTCGGCCATTCCTCCCCGAAGCTCCACCATGAACAGGTTGCTCGTAACCGGCTCGACAGCCGGCTCCTCGCAGCCGGCCGCCAGACAGGCCAGCGCGATAAGTGCGATTGACAGTTTCATCGGGAAGGCTCCTTCATTCGGTGTCCGGGCCCGGGCGTCCATTCTAGCGAAATCGCCGGCGGGCGAAAGCCCTTCGATTTGCCGCTCACTGCTGCGATTCCATGACCGCCCGCAGGACGGCCAGGTCGTCGGCCGTGGTGATCTTGATGTTGCCCGGGCCGCCGCGGACGACGTGCACGTCCTGGCCGGTCGCGCGGACCAGTTCCGCGTCGTCGTCGGCGTCGCCGCCCAGCGCGTAGGCGCGATTGATGACGTCTCTTGCAAACACTTGCGGCGTCTGGGCTTGCCACAGGTCATCGCGGTCGAGCGGCTCGGCGATCACGTTATCCGCCGAGACGCGCCTCACAGCCCCGCTGATGGGCCAGGCCAGTATGGCCGCTCCCGTGCGCTCGGCCGCGGCGAACACTTCGTCAATCGACTCAGCCGACGCGCCGGGCCTGACCGCGTCGTGAACGCACACCAGCGTCGCCTCGTCGCTGACGGCAGCCAGTGCGTTGCGGACGGACTCGCTCCGCGTCTCGCCGCCGGTGACCAGCTTCACGCCGAGGCGGGCGAGCTCGTCGGCGAAGGCCTGGGCGATGTGCTCGCGGCCGCCGGCTGAGGCGACCAGGAGTATCTCGCACACGTCGTCTCGCCCGGCGAACAGGTCGATCGACCGCAAGAACACGCACCGGCCGCCGATGAGCTCGAATATCTTGTTCCACTCGCCGCCGAAGCGTCGCCCGGCGCCCGCAGCCGCTATTATCACCGAAATCGCCGCCATTTGCTCTCCTGCCCGCTCGGAGGGGCATCGTACCTGTCGGGGCGGGGCGAGGCAATGGGGCAGTTGCCGCGGGCGGGAAATCGGCTTTACAGGGCGGGGGCGGCGCAGCTAGTATCCGATTTCAACCGATTCGATTTGGAGCCCTATGTCTCAATCGCCCCCCGCAGCCGGCGATGTAGCATCCGGCAAGGCCTGTCCGGCCGACTGCCGAACTTGCAGCGCTGAGACAGCCGACCCGCCCGCCGCGGGCGCGCTGGCAGGCTGGCGGCTGGGCGCTGCGGCGGCGGGAGCGTTTCTGCTGCCGCTTGCCGCCGCGACGGCCGGGGCAATCGTTGCCGGCCCCGACCGGCAGTTGCTTGGCTGCCTGATAGGGCTCATCGGCGGCGTAATGGCTGCTTCCCTCGCCGCCAGGGGTCTGCGGAGACCATCCAGGCATCGCCAATGACGACAGCAGCGACTGATATCCCCGGGCGGGGCAACTTCGCTCGCGGCGTTCACCCGGATTCGGCCAAGGCCCTTTCGGCCGACATGCCGATAAAGGCCTTCCCCCCGCCGGCGCAGGTGGCCCTGGCAGTGCTCCAGCACGTGGGCGACCCGTGCACGCCGCTGGAGGGAATGGACAAGGCCAAGACGGAAGTCTCCCTCGGCGACGTGGTCGCAACGAGCGACGCCTTTATCTCCGCGCCGATTCACGCCAGCATCTCCGGCACGACGGCGGCCGGGTCGGTCACGACGCTGCCGAACGGCCGGCACGTGCGGACGATCGTCATCACCGCCGGCGACACCGAGCAGCTCGCCGGCGAGGCGATGATCGACGACATCCTCGGAGGCGACTGGCCCACGAAGGATATCGACTCGCTCCCGCCGGGGCAGATCGCCACAGCCGTGCACGACGCGGGCATCGTCGGGCTCGGCGGGGCGGCGTTCCCAACGCACGTCAAGCTCACCCGCAACGACACCAAGCCCATCGACACGCTGCTGGTCAACGGCTGCGAGTGCGAGCCGTACCTGACGGCCGACTACAGGCTGATGCTGGAGTTCCCCGCGCCGGTCATCGCCGGTGCGCTTCTGGCCGGGCGGGCCGCCGGCGCCGAAAGCGTGATCATCGCCGTCGAGGACAACAAGCCCATGGCCGTCGACTCGCTCCAGCGGGCGGCGCGCGGCACGGGCGTGAAGGTCGCAGCCGTTCGCACCAAGTACCCCATGGGCGGCGAGAAGCAGACGATCCCCGCGGTGCTCGGCCGGACCGTCCCGACCGGCGGGCTGCCGCTGGACGTGGGCGTGGTGGTCGTCAACGTCGGCACGACCGCGGCGATCGCCCGGGCCGTGCTGCGACGCAGGCCGCTTACCCACCGCGTCATCACGGTCACCGGCGCGGGCATTGCCCGTCCGCGGAACCTGCTGGCGCCGATCGGCATCAGCTATGGCGAGCTCATCGAGCACTGCGGCGGGCTGACCGGCTCGGCCGCGCGGGTCATCGCGGGCGGGCCCATGATGGGCTTCGCCCTGGCGGACCTTTCCACGCCGGTCACGAAGGGCACCAGCGGCGTGGTTGTGCTGACGGCCGCCGACCTGCACGCCGCCGAGGAGACCCAATGCATTCGTTGCGGGGCCTGCGTGGACGCCTGCCCGCTGGACCTCGTGCCGACCAAAATCGCACTGGCCGCCCGCCACAAGGACTGGCCCCTTGCCCGCAGGTACCACATGGCCGCGTGCATGGAATGCGGCTGCTGCGCTTACGTATGCCCCGCGCAGATTCCGCTGGTGCAGCTCATCCGCATGGGCAAGGTGCAGATGGCCAGAGAATGAAACGCACCGTCCGCCGAGCCACCGGCGGAGAGAGAACAAGAGCTTATGGCTGACGAAAAGCAAAGGCCACCGGCCGACGGGGCTGCCCCGGCTGGGCCCGTCGCAAAAGATGCGCCCCCCCCGGCCGCGCCGGCAACGCACATCGCGTCATCGCCGCACATTGGCGAGGCGTCGAAGTCGACGCGATGGATGATGCTCGACGTGCTGATAGCCCTCGTGCCGCTGATGGTCGTGGCGATATGCGTGTTCGGGCTCAGTGCGCTCCGCGTGACGGCCCTGTGCGTTGTCGCGTGCCTGGTGACCGAGGCGGCCTTCACCGCGGCGCGCCGCAAGCCGTTCAGCCTGCGTGACTGTTCGGTGATCGTGACGGGCGTGATCCTGGCGATGTCCCTGCCGTGGAACTGCCCGTGGTACGTGGCGGTCATCGGCGCAGCGGCGGCGGTCGCGCTGGGCAAGATGATATTCGGCGGGCTGGGACAGAACCTCTTCAACCCGGCCATGGTCGGCCGGGCGTTCGTGATGATCTGCTTCGCAAGCGCGATGGCAGCTCCTGCGTTCGTCGACGAGAGCAGGACCGACATCCCCGCGGTGACCGGCGCTACACCGATGACGGTCTTGAAGCAGGCCGCCGAGGACGCCAAGGAACAGCAGGCCGACGAATCGCAGGACGAACATGAGCGCGGCGCGCAAGGGCAGGACGGCGAAGCCGCCGAGGGCGGCCAGGCCCCGGCCCGCCCGTCGCTTGCGGCGCTGTTCCTGGGCAACACCAACGGCTCGCTGGGCGAGACGAGCGCGTTGGCGTGCATCATTGGCGGGCTGTACCTGCTGATACGCCGCACAGCCGCATGGCAGATTCCGCTCGGCGCGATACTCACCGTCGTCGTCATCGCCGGCATTGCTGAGTTGGCCAGTGCGCACATGACGATGATGGAGCACTTGCTGGGCGGGGCGCTGCTGTTCGGGGCGCTGTTCATCGCGACCGATCCGGTGACCAGCCCGCTCACGCCGCTTGGCAGACTCATATTCGGCGCCGGTTTCGGCGGATTCGTCATGCTGCTGCGCCTGGCGAGCAGCTGGCCTGAGGGCGTAATGTTCGCCGTGCTGCTGATGAACGCCGTCGTGCCGCTGATCAATCGCTGGACGATTCCCACGCCCGTGGGCGGGCCCGTACCGGAAAGGGCCTAGGGAAGGTGAACGAGATATGAAGGACTCCTACATCGGACAGGCATGGCTGGTGCTGTCGCTGTCGCTGGTGTTCGGCGGGCTGCTTGCCGGCGTGCAGGCTGCGCTGGGGCCGAAGATCGAAGAAAACAAGCGCAACGAGACCTACGATCAAATCCCCGATCTCGTCACGCTACGCAAGTCCGAGGCGGGCGCCGAGTGGGCCCCCGCCGCCGACGGCAAGATCGTCAGCAAGGTCTTCGACGCAGCCGGCGACCACGTCGGCTGGGTCATCGAGGTCCCCGACGACGGCAAGATTGCTTACAAGGTCTTCGATGCCGGCGGCGATCATGTCGGCTGGGTGATCAAGGGCGCCGGGTCGGGCTTTGCCGACAGGATCGAGCTGCTGATAGGCCTGACCGCCGACGCCGAGCGGATACTCGGCATGTACGTGCTGGACCAGAAGGAAACGCCCGCACTCGGCGACGGGATCAGCGAGCCGGACTTCCAGGGCCGGTTCCGCGACAAGACGACCTCGGCCCGGCTCGAGGTCGTCCGCACGGTCACCGACGCATCGCCCGGCAACAACATACAGGCCGTCACCGGCGCGACGGTGTCGTCGGAGTCCGTCTGCAAGATAGTCAACAAGGCCGTCGACGAGTTCAAGCCCTGGCTGGATGACTACGCAGCCGCACAGGCCGAGCCAGCCGACCAGACCGACCCGGAGGAGGACTGAGCATGGCGAACGACGGACCTACTCCGCTCGAGCGATTCATCAACGGCATCCTGCCGGAAAACCCCGTTTATCGGCAACTGCTGGGCATGTGCCCGACGCTGGCGGTCACGGGCAACATGAAGGCCGCGATGACGATGTCGGCGGCCGTGGCGTTCGTGATGATATGTGCGAACCTCATCACCAGCCTGATACGCGACCTGCTCAAGCCGCACCTGCGGATTCTGATCTTCACGCTGACCATCGCGACGTTCGTCACGATAGCCGACCGCGTGCTGGCGGCGTATGTCTACCAGATGAGCAAAGAGCTGGGCCCGTACGTGCCGCTGATCATCGTCAACTGCATAATCATCTGCCGCTGCGAGGTGTGCGCGTCGAAGCAGAGGCCGGTGACGGCGCTCGCCGACGCGGTGGGCCAGTCGCTCGGCTTTGCGTTGGCGCTTGCGAGCATCGCGACGATTCGCGAGGTGCTCGGTGCGGGCACGTGGTTCGGCCTGCCGATACTGGCGGAGGGCTGGTGGCCGGCGTGGGGCATCATGGTCCTGCCGCCCGGGGCTTTCATAACGCTGGGCGCGCTGCTGGGCGTTGCGAACTGGCTTGGCACTCTGCGCGGCGGCAAGGCCGCGGCGGCGGCGAATTGAGGTGGCGGAAATGACACTCGTTAGCGAAATGGTGCTGATAGCCGTCGGAGCGGCCGTCATCAACAACTTCGTGCTGCACTACTTCGTGGGCATCTGTCCGTTCCTGGGCGTGTCGCGCAAGGTGGACATGGCCTTCGGCATGGGCTGTGCGGTGACGTTCGTGATATCCATCGCGGCGCTGCTGAGCTGGACGTTCACGTTCTACATCCTCCGGCCGGGCGCGCCGCTGGCGACGTGGATTATGCGGACCGTCACCGGCAACGCCGAGGCGACAAGCGACCTGCGCGTGCTGAACTACATCGTGTACATTTTCGTCATCGCCTCGTCGGTGCAGCTCGTTGAGATGTACGTGCGGAAGTTCTTCCCCTCGCTGTACAAGTCGTTCGGCGTGTTCCTGCCGCTGATTACCACCAACTGCGCGATCCTGTTCGCCTGCCTGGAGATCATGAAGCACGTGTCCATCGGAGGCGGCGGCGGGGCGTGGGGCGCAGCCGGCGGACATGTGTGGGGCCTGCCCCAGGCGCTGACGCTCGCGATAGCCGGCGGGCTGGGCTTTATGATAGCGATCGTTATCATGGCCGGCATACGCGAGGAGTTGGACCACTGCGACGTGCCCGCCCCGCTGAAGGGACCCGGCATAACGCTGCTCGTGGCGGGGATACTGGCGTTGGCGTTCATGGGCTTTTCCGGCGTGGACAAGACATTGGCCGGCCTGATGGGAGGCGCGCAATAATGGCGACCGCACTGATTGTCATCCTGGCGGCGGCGGTGATGCTCGTCCTGGCGACGTTCATGGGCTATGTGCTCGGCTGGGCGAGCAAAGCATTCCACGTGGAGATCGACCCCCGCATCGAGCACGTCAACGAGGCGCTGCCAGGCGC
>Ga0114919_10003881_pt1 | contig 12007 bp, 7 predicted proteins | sample BlataG_FD_88682 | JGI IMG/M metagenome (GOLD analysis project Ga0114919, IMG submission 88682) | Deep subsurface microbial communities from Black Sea to uncover new lineages of life (NeLLi) - Black_00105 metaG | ecosystem: Environmental > Aquatic > Marine > Oceanic > Sediment | place: Atlantic...
ACCCAGCTAGTTCTTCACTCCTAGCCTTGGCAGCAGCTACACACCCCATCAACTGACTCACACTAGCTGACCTTGTACCACCGGGTTTCTCCATTGCTAGCACCTCCCCTCTTTCATTCATTGTAGTCTCTATAACACAATCTACCAGGCCCTCTTCCTCTGATGTAAGATCTACTAACAAATGATCTTCAAAGGTACCATTACTATCAGCAGTGTTATTTTTGTTTATATACAAGCCACATGTCAATGATGACGGCTGCATTGATAATTGTATTCTCCCCCTGCTATTATTATCACTACTATCTTCATCCATAGTATTATTAGTTTTATTAACTACGTTGCCTTTATTATCTACTTCTACTGGCTTTAATTGTAAGCTAGAAAGAGCAGCAACTGCAGCTAATAAACAGGCATCCAGTAAAGATCCGTCTGCATCCAAGATGTAGATATCAATATATACTGCCCATGCTGCTCTTCCTTTATCTATGCACAGCTGCCTGTTGTCTAGTATGTTTAATTTGGAGAATAGTGAGGTTATTTTGTGGGTAAGGATGGCAGATGAGGAGGAAGGGCGGCCTGGTCGGGTGGTGGTAGAACAGAGAGGAGGCATTTCTACTGTGATGACAAGGTTGCCCCGGTCTGGGGAAGAGTCAGTCGTGGCCATGACTTCACATTTGATGCCTGCTAAAGTTGTGGTGTTGCCTATGCGGATGAGAGCGGAGGAGTCGGCGGATGTGACGGCGTTGAGGGCGATGCTGGCGGGTCGACAGCAATGGAATGGCCGACCGTCGGGGCGGACTGTGTGATGGAGGAGGAAAGTGGTGACTGTGAGTGGCAATAATAGGGAGTTTAGTATATGATGCATGGATAGAGATGTACTTACGTGACTGTGCTATAAATTTGGCATAATATTGGTCAGGATAAAGTCTTTTGAAAGCATGGGCATCGAGTGATTCCGTGACGTCGGTCATTTTTGTAGATGCCTTAGCTCTAATGAGTTTTCAGCGATGTCTTCAAGTTGAATATGTGTTTGAAAAAACGGTTAAACAGTTAAATGAAGGGAGAATCCAGGTTATAGAATGCAAGTTGGCCACGCATGCGTACGCATCTCTCCCGACTGATGTTCCCGAATATGATAACTGGCTTTGCAGCAATTATTGCATTCATGGTTGGGGTTTATTCTCCACTGAAGAGAGGCATTAGTATGTTCCACTTTATCCAGTCTATGAGCTGTGATGGTGTGCACTCAATAAGCTCAGACTGCGTGGGAGCTGTGTAGTCGGTCGAAAGAAAGGGAGGCCTCCCTAGGGAACCTTCTTTTCTCCCTTCTTCGTTGGCTGCTGCCTATATAACTTTGCAAAACTCACAAGCCGCCATCAATCTTATCTTTTGGAAGTTTCAGTATCTCTTAAAAGTGCTATAGATTCAAAGTAACGGAGGAATTTGCTTTTGCCAGTTTTGTTGATTTCAAGCCATCAGACCTGGGTGTCCCTTTGAAGGCCTTGTCTTGGTTGAATCTTTCTTTGGAAGATATCTAAACTACAGTAAACGTCAAAATAAGACTCTATATTGACGTGAAAAGGACCGCTGCACTCTCCCCCACATTGACAATCGCCTCATTCGACCAGCTCTACCGACGTCCTTAATTTCAATATGCGTGCTCTTTTTGTTATAACCATGGTCTGGGGTTTGGCTATTCTTCTACAGATAACTCTCATCATTACAGGCCACATGCCATCCTCTATGCAGAAGTTGGAGAAGGTCTACCATGCTGGGAAGCGCATGCTGTTTGATAAATCCAGTGGAGATATTTGGGCGGATCCATACAATATTGACATTAATGATTCTGTTTTTGACTTATTTGGCTACTCTTCTATTGCCCCATCTTATATCGATGATTTCTATTCCAGACCACCTCCACCTCCATCCATCCCTAGAATTCCTCCACCTATACTATTACTAGGAAATTTCTACAGACCCCCTCCCCCGTCGCCGCCGCCGCCATCATCGTCATCTTCTTCATCATCAAATGCTGGTGCTATCGCAGGCGGTATTGTGGGAGCATTGGTAGTTGTAGGGTGTAAGTTTGATTGATTGCAAATAATTCCACTACAATTTTTATAATTTCCATATTCTGAAAACCAAAATTCACACTGAATTATTTCCTCTTTCCTATTTCAGTAATAATAGGAGGAGGCTTCTTTGTTCTCCACAAGAAGAGGCAACGGGATGCGTTATCAAAGAATAATACTATTGGCAACCATCAGCATCCTCAAATGATCATCATTGAACAAGATGCTGCCAATGATCCTCGGCTTATTCCTTCTTCCCCACCTCCGCAATATGCCATTGGATCCGAGTTTTCTGCGACTCAGACAGGAGGTGGAGGATACAACACTCCCTATTTTGCTCAATCTCCAACATACAGAGATGGCGCTGGCGGTTTCAACCAGTCGCCATTCATGAAATCAGTCCTGTTGAGCAACAACAAGAGCATTGCTTCTGATCCATTGATGAGTTTGGTAGCTGCGGAATTTGCTCGAGGAGGTATAGTCAATTCAAATGCGACACAGAGCAGCGGTCTCAGCAGGCACAGCTCAGGAGCCACTCCTCGCTCACAAGGCTCTGGGGTGGTAGATGTGAGGCCATGGCAGTTTCCTTTTGCTGAGCTCAGTATTGAAAGAGCTATTGGTGAAGGTAAGGTTGATTTTTTATTATAGATCAATATATTTTATGTCTATACAAAGCAGTGTTTTGTTTCTCATCCCATCTATTCCTACTTCTTTCAATCAATCTCATGCATCTTCCTCCAGGTTCCTTTGGCCGTGTGTACTTGGCAAAATGGCATGAAACATATGTTGCGGCGAAGGTGCTTCTTGACAACTCTCTCACTGTCAGCCAGGCAGATGCAGCTGCTGCTGTGTCTCTCTCCAATCCTTTGCTAGGTAAATTGCAGCAAGAAGCAGGTTTGATGGCCAGTCTCCGTCACCCCAACGTCGTCCAGTTCCTGGGAGTCTGCACCTTTCCACCTTGTATTGTGACTGAATACTGTGATCGTGGCAGCCTGACTGATGTTTTGAAAAAGGCAAAGGCAGATCCAACTGTGGCTAAAGAGGTCACATGGCCACGTCGGTTGACAATGGCCGTCGATGCAGCCCAAGGTATGCTATTCCTTCACAACCACCGCCCTCAGGTCCTTCACAGAGATTTGAAATCTCCCAACCTTCTTGTTGACAATGCTTGGAAGGTCAAAATCACCGATTTCAACTTGAGTAAGATCATTGAAGAAGTGGAAGGGCAGCTGCAGACAAGCAATGGAGGGGCCTCCAACCCACGCTGGCTCTCACCTGCCTTGTTGGAGGGAGCACCTGCAACCACTGCTGACGATGTCTTTGCTTTTGGCGTCGTAATGTGGGAAATTCTTGTGTGGGACATCCCCTGGTTGATTACAACTCCTTGGAACATCATGAGAGCTGTTACTGGAGGAGAGAGACTGGAAATCCCAGACAAGAAGGACCTCCCTGGTCCTGATACTAAGGAATTCAAAGGTCTGGATGGGTATGTAGCATTGATGGAGAGGTGCTGGGCCCAAGATCCAGCTGCGCGACCAAACTTTTCTGAAGTTATTATTGAGTTGAGGAAGCTGATGTGAGTATTTAACTTTTTCATTCGTGGGTGACAATAATCAAAATTATTACTTGAAGTTAACTTGGGTATAAAACCTATTAATGCATCTGCTATTGCAAGCAACATGCCAGAATGTAAGCCAGCTAGACATTGCTCAATGAACGTTCATCAAACTAACTACCTTTTGCCTGTGTTGTTTATTACAGAATCCCGTATGTCGAAGTCCTTCTCTAATCTTATTATTTTAATAGCAAGGATGCTAATGGATAGTATCAAGCCATTATCAGCTCGTGTCATTGATAATATGAGTAGTGCCCACTTAATTGAGAAATTGCTGATTGTCTCGACATTTGTCTTCACAGTCATAAAAGCTGCATATAAACATGTGATTATATCCTTTAAGAGTATCACAAGCTCTGAAGTCGCAAAAACATGGTCTGTTCGTTCGAGAAAGAAGGTTTATTGGTTGCATCACCAACTCAATATAACTCGTCGAGTCGTCCCTGAACACCTCCGCCGTCTCCACCCCAGCTCAGGAGACAGGGTATTGGTTGCCACTGTCTTCCTATGTATCATTTGGGTATTCATCATGGAAGGTAGATGGTACACTATTTGCTTGAAGGCTTCAGTATATTCCAGTCTTGATCAAGACAACACACTCAATTTCACCTCCCCAAATATTACTGCTCTGGAGGGTGACTCCCTCCAATCAAATGATACCGCAATTGTCACTCCTGAGCCAGAGAAAGATACCACTGCATATTTACCACCCCCATATGTCATGCTTGAGAGCCAAGACAAGTGCGCTCAAGACCTTGGAATGAGGAAAGTAGCCCTTTTATTCCTAGTAATGGGCAACCCCCACCACTCCCAGACCTGGAGAGGGTGGTTCCAAGCAGCAAAAGGTTCACTCACTATTGGCTCTTTGATCAAAAGAAAGTGCAAAGTGCCTTCAGCTTGTACTAGCCATTCTGATGATATAGTTGAAACAACATTAGATGATCAGCATCTGTATTCTGTCTACATGCATGCTCCTCCAGATGTGAACAACACACACCTGGATCCCCTATGGCGAGAACGACTGATCCCCAAGAGAGTCCATCCTTGGTGGGGATCTCATCAGCTGGCAGAAGCCACTAGAAATCTGCTACATGAAGCCTTTAAAGACCCATTGAACAAAAAATTTGTGCTCTTGTGTGAAAGTGGCATTCCTCTATATGATCCCATCACCATACATCATCAGCTTATGCATGAAGAATTATCACGAATCCAATGCTGCAAAGAAAAAGGGAGGGAGCTTCATAAGCACAGATGGACTCCTAAAATGGAAGTACCTGGGGTTTTGGAAGAACAACATTGGAGGAAGAGTAGTCAGTGGTTTTCTCTATCCCGTCAACATGTCGCAGCAATACTCAAGGATACTCTGGTGTATCGGAGCTTTGAAAAACACTGCAAAATAGGACAAGATACCGAGCTCAACAGGTGGATGGATTGTATCAGTGACGAACATTACTTCCCAACAGTATTAGCATCCGCAGGTCTGGATGATGAATGCTCATGTAATTGTAATGGTATTGCCTATACTGATTGGAGTGAGAAGGGGGCTCACCCGAAAAGCTTCTCCAGGGCTGACGTGTCTTCTGACGATTTCTGGAGGAGACTGAGGAAATCGGATAGTAGCAGATGCAATGAAACAGAGATACAAAAGGTTATGAATTCTGCATCTGAATTTTATGTGAAGTTAGGGCAGGATGCAGATGGGGAAGTGGTAGTTTCTGCAGCAGGTGGTGGTGGTGCACGTGGAAGCGGAGAGCAGCAGCGGAGGAATGATACACGGCCAGTGGAAATCGAAGCTCTTCAAGACTTATGTGACCCACAGTTCAAAATTCCCAGGTTTAGGAAGCTTAAATACGATTGCTATCTAACTGCGCGTAAGTTTCCCAAGGAAACGGCTGGGTCTGTGTTTGACAAGTTGTCAGACTGCCGAAATAAACTTGGCATTCTTCCGTGTGGTGGTGATGAAGTTATGTAGCTCAGATGCGTGCACATGTAATAATGATTGTTATTTGACATATGCTTTATATTGTTCTAGGTACATATATCACTAGATGGAGGACACTGCGCGAGTCTTGAGTAATTGTGAATTGATGAAAGTGAGCAATGGCTGCAGCTGTCGATGTCGGCGGAGCGTTGAGACTGTCTTGTAAGCCATGAAAGTGAAGGTAGGAAATGCACTTATTTTGTTCAGTTCCTTATATGGGACGCAATCTATCTGTCAGCATACACTTGAATAACGAATAAGAGAGCATATTGGGCGTTTAATTCAATTTTAGAATCCTGGATTCAAGTTCCCTTTGGTCAACTCAGAAATGGATCTCATAGCAGCATATAGGTACGATACTACCATCATAATAATACTCAATGGAGGGAAAACAGAAAGTATGGGACCAGAATTGAATGCTAAACTATGGCTTACTAATCATCTTGAATCAGAAAGTGGTTACAAAAGATGAAATAATGATAATAATAATAATAATAATAAACAAGATCATTGACAACCACTCTCTAAGGATTCCATGAAGCAATAGCCACTCTCCTCTTCTCTGCAGAATACGGCCCCTGATACGTAGCCCATTTCACATTAGCCAACTCCCTAAACCTCTCCACTCTATGAAACGACACTGCATTGGCATTATGATTGTTATAAAAACTACGCAGTGTACTCTCCCTCTCCCCAGGGATGATTGTCGCCCTGGACACAATGATGAGGTCCTCTCCATCAATGGCCATGTGTGGGTATGAGAAATGCCTGCCAAAGGTGATGTGATAATCCACCACACCAGCTGTAATCCAATTGAACAAATTAGTACTGTAAAACAGACCCAAGGTGGTTCTGTCTACTTGACATGCAGAAGATGGACCTATCTGCAACGACGGGTTCATGTCATTAGGCTGATCAGGCTGTTTCCATCCTCTGGTAGCGTCTCTATTCACATTAGTGGCCATCCAGTAGAGGTCAGTCTCGATGTCATACACAATAGCTGGGTGACTCACGCCTAATCCGGGGACAAATGTATACCTCAGAAATCTACCTACCAACCTGCCTGGTTGACTATCATCAAATTCAAGCACAGCAGCCAAGTCACAGGCCAAGTCGTTGTTCACTCTCATAATAGACAGCAGCCTGCCGTTGCTGCCGTGTCTATCTTGCTGTCTAACTACCACCCCTTCCATCCAGTAGAGACTACCAAACCCAGCTTCCAATGCAGTTTCCTGATCAATAGGCTCCTCTTGAAGCTTACCGAGGTCAAAGCCAAGGATACCATTTCTCAGAGCAGCATCTGGTCTGAATGCGGCATCAAATAATTCTCTGAATTCGTTTGAGTATATAGATGCTGGATTTCCTATTGCTGGAGATAAGAATGTCCAGGCCTGAGGATCAGTCAAATCATCGTTTTCATCAGCGTTGATGGCACTGGCAACCCAGTCAACTCCTCCATAAATATCGGAACTGGAGCCGGGGACGAGCTTGGCATTGGGGGGAATGGATATGGACTCGGTTTGGAAGAAGAGGTTGAATCTCTCCAACCTCAATGTGAGATTATTGCTGGGTGGACCGGCTTTCTTCAGTATTCTAAAGAATAGAACCTTGCTTTGCATCCCAGTCTCACCAGTAGCAGTAGAAGTAGTAGTAGTAGTCATTGTAAAAACAATTTTAATCAGGCAATATTCAACAAATGGAGATGAATCTTCCACCTTAACTTCATACACTGGTGGATTAGACCATGTAGCCCCACCTACTCCTCCTTCAATTTCGACATCCATTCCATCCACAACAACAGTAGTAGGAACAGGCTCAGCCATGGACGGTATGATTTCAAATGTTTTCGTTACTCTCCCATGAGACACGTCAACTCCAGTGTTGGCTGCTATGACTGACAGCCCATTTGAAATTTTGACTGGTTTGCTCCACTGCTCGCCTTCTGTGTCCATCATTTTGGAAATGAGTAGGTTATTATCTTTAGAAAAGTGACTCTGTGTGCCAATTATGTAGATACCACTTTTGCATGCAAATAGCTGGGGCCAGTTCATGGGACCCATTGTGGCAATCTCTATCCAGCTCTTCCCTCCATCATCACTGGCGTAGATGTGTTTGATCAAGGTACTTGCAACATGTGGGGTGAATCGAGGTATAGATATTTCTAAAGCCACGAGAAGTCGTCCGGATGGAAGAGTGAGGATTGAGGGAGAGGCAACATATTGACCCTTTTGATCTATTTGGAGGATAGCTGATGGCAAGTCTGCTATCCTATCTGTCATCAACCTCATGATTGGAGATATTCTACTGGTTCTATCTGTATTGGGGGTGTTGCTGTCGTCATTATCAACTGTAGAAGTACTATTTTTTATAAGCGTCTGGCTGTTGACGTGACCAAGCTGTTTGATTTTGGCCTCTAACTGCTGCAACAATTTCTCCATCTTCTTCTCAGAATTACTTCTAGCACCATCATTGTCGGCATTTCCATTGATGTGCTGAAGTTTGGATTCCAAGCTCTGGACGATCTCTGCCTGTTCTTTTCGAATTCCATCGACCAAGTTTTGGAGGACCTTTAGGTAGGGGCGAAGAGCAGGGTGTCATTTGGATGAATGAACGAGGGACTGTTTTGTAATGAGAAGTTAAGTGGGTATGTACCTGCTGCTGATGGATACTCGATTGCCTAGTTTTTTCGTAGAACTTCCAGGAAAAAGAGGGAAGAAGGAGAGTGGCAATTCCGATCACAAATGCTGCCAAGATAATCCTTCCAAGTTTAAAATGAATAGTGCTACGGCCGTTAAAACGGACCAGATTATCATGAAGTGGCATTTATCCCCGAATACAAAGTAAGACCCGAAACTATACTGGTTGTCTGATATAGTTGCTTTTCTTAGAGAGATGATCACGATGTTTCATCGACGCATGTTCATGTGCAGTGTAGGTTGAATGCCGTGCGTCTAGAGGTTATATTACGCTTAATTAAATCCGATGCATATCACAACAATTCAGTCACCACGTAGACGTGTTATAAGTCTGTTTTCCACGTCAAAAGGCAGACTAACAAAAGAAGCAATTTCAAATGGTTTTGTCAATTTCAGCCGAATTCCCAACTTACGTAGATATGTCTTCTCTACACTGATATTATTAGTATTATTGTGCACTGTAGGCAATAATTCGCCGCATCCAGTCGAGAATTCAAGGCTAGGTCTCTCACTCCTTGGGCGGCTTCGACTCCACCTATTTCGGGGCAGGTTGAAGAGTATATTGAATTCCAGATCCGCCTTCCATGGAAATGTGTCAAAAGCTGGACTTCCATTACACATTGAATCTCTATACGACCATCAAACCAACCTCACTCCTGACCGTGAAGGGCTACCTCTCCAAACACTATATTCGCCAGCCATTTGGAAATGGTTTGGAGAGACTTACGCCCAAAATGCCACCTCACCACCTAGCCATTCACCTATTCCAAGCTGCCATTTCTACATAGATCACAATTACACTTCTATATTTGTCAGATTGACTAAGACAGCTGGTACCACTATAACTAAATCATTAGGGTACAAGGAGAATCCGACTATATGTGCTAGTTGGCCTCAAGGTTGCTATGCCGACTGTCGGGGAGATGGACCATGTTTCCGATACATGAATGATATTGCCGAGCTGAAAAAGTACTGGGACTCTTATTTTGTCTTTACTGTGGTTCGCAACCCCTTCACAAGGGCAATATCCTCTTTCAATCACATCAATACCTTCTCGCATCAGCCAAAGTGCAACGAAACATTCAAAACGTTCGCCCAAGCACCTTCAAAATACGCTGCAAAATGCCTGCTTGAAAAGGACTGCTGCAAGAAGTCCTACGGATGGGTCCTTGAGCATCTAGAGCTTCAGTCGCCATGCATTATTGCCCACAAAGACGATCATAAAAAGAAGTACAAACTTGCTGTTGACTATGTAGCTCATTTAGAATCAATGGACCAGGACTTTCCTGACATTATCAGGCAGATGAATGCTAGAAGAGTTGAAGGTGCTGAATACATCAATCCACCACTCTCTAATGAAACCCTACATCTAATGACTTCTTTTTCTAGTAGTGGTGGTAAGGAACTAGTAATGTTGACTGATCCTTATGCTGAGGTGTATGAAAAATATCCAGCAGCTATTGATGATATAAGAAAGTACTATGGAGATGATTTTCGTACCTTGGGGTTTTAATAAATTTTCTTTCTGTATCTTTCAAACCTACCTACCTACCTACCTATTGACCTACCTCCAATATCATTTTATTCCTAATAAGTCTAGATGGACGGCACTGCTTCCCCCGAGGCTGGAGCAATTGTGAATTGATGAAAGTGAGCAATGGCTGCAGCTGTCGATGTCGGCGGAGCGTTGAGACACTGTCTTGTAAGCCATGAAAGTGAAGATAGGAAATGCACTTATTTTGTTCAGTTCCTTATATGGGACGCAATCTATCTGTCAGCGCACACTTGAATAACGAATAAGAGAGCATATTGGGCGTTTAATTCAATTTTAGAATCCTGGATTCAAGTTCCCTTTGGTCAACTCAGAAATGGATCTCATAGCAGCATATAGGTACGTATAAACACTTGGTATCAAAATATCCCATCATTGTGATTCTTTCACTCACAATACTCTTCTTTTTCTGAAATTGCAGTGCAGATGACGACTCTAGGGAGGAAGCAATCACCCCATTATCAAGAAAAGAAGTCACATCAGCACCTGACGTCAACACTGCCGGTTTTGTTCTCGTCGAAGGCAAAGCTGCTCCAATTGGCGACGCCTTACATCTCCAAGCTGCCAACGCTCGCACTGTCAACTACAACCTCCCAATTGACCAAATGCACGCCCCAATTCTAGGCCCCACTGCCCCTGGTACCCACTGTACAATGCCTGCTGGTGTACAGAATCATTGGAGTGGCCAAGTAGATCCATCACACATGAATACTTATGTTTTTGAACGGCAATTCCATAGCGCCATTCAACGTGAACATGAGCAACCACAAAAGAAACAGAAAACATCTAGCAGTAAGAAACAAGGAGCAGCAGAAGCATCATTTGATCCAACAGCCCCCTTTGTGTTGAAATCTCGCCAACCATGGGCAGATAAAGAACCAGAACCTCAACCTGAACTCACCGAGGAACAAAAACAACACGCTGAAGCGCACAAGGCTGGAAAAGAAGCTGCTGCAGCTGCTACTACAGGTAAAGACTACTCCATCTTTCATGGAAAAGAAGAGACAGACTACCAAGGAAGAAGCTGGGTGGAACCTCCCCCAACTGAACGACACGGACGTCCAGATGCATGTTTCATTCCCAAACGTCTGGTGCACACCTGGACGGGCCACACCAAGGGTGTCAATGCCATCAGGTTGTTCCCCAAGACTGGCCATTTAGTACTATCTGCTGGACTAGATGGCAAGATCAAGATATGGGATGTAGTTGGTGATAGAATGGTTAGAAGGACATACATGGGCCATAGCAAGGGAGTGAGAGACGTCTGGTTTTCCAACGACGGCAGGCGTTTTGTGTCTGCGTCCTATGACAAGGAAATTAAATACTGGGACACTGAAACTGGCCAGGTTCTGGGATCTTATGGAGATAAGAACCAGATGGCATACTGTGTCAGATTGCACCCAGATCAGGATAAACAGAATGTATTAATGGCTGGCATGCAGAATAAAAAGATCTTACAATTCGACCTAGACAGCGGTGACATCATTCAGCAGTATGATTACCACTTGGGAGCAGTGAATAGCATCACATTTATAGACGAAAACCGTAAGTTCATCAGTACATCTGACGATAAAACAATACGAGTATGGGAATTTGGTATCCCAGTACAAACCAAGTACATTGCAGACCCTTCAATGCACGCTATTGCTGCTACCTCCGCCACCCCAGGCGGTAAATGGTGGTTGGCTCAGAGCATGGAGAACCAAATTCACACCTACTCCGCTTTGGATAAAGTTAGAAGAAATCCTAAAAAGACCTTCAAAGGTCACTTGGTAGCTGGATATGCCTGTCAACCAAATATGTCTCCTGATGGCAGGTATGTGATCAGTGGAGATGGTGAGGGGAAGTTGTTTGTTTGGGATTGGAAGACTACCAAGATAGTGAGAAGTTTGAAAGCTCATGATGGTGTGTGTATTGGGACTGAGTGGCATCCTTTAGAGGCTAGTAAGGTGGTTACATGTGGCTGGGATGGCCTGATTAAATTATGGGACTAATGAGTGTTTGGAGAAGGGGGGGGGGGGGGGGGTTGGGGACAAAAAAAAAAATGGAGGATGTTCCTCACCTTAGTCCCCATACGGGGGACCAAAAGAA
>Ga0114919_10003886_pt1 | contig 12001 bp, 11 predicted proteins | sample BlataG_FD_88682 | JGI IMG/M metagenome (GOLD analysis project Ga0114919, IMG submission 88682) | Deep subsurface microbial communities from Black Sea to uncover new lineages of life (NeLLi) - Black_00105 metaG | ecosystem: Environmental > Aquatic > Marine > Oceanic > Sediment | place: Atlantic...
CCATCATCTTTGAAGGTGTTCCTACGTATCCAGATCCCGGAAGATTTTGGGATGTGGTTGAAAAATACAAGGTTAACCTTTTTTACACAGCCCCCACTGCTATCAGGGCTATTGCGAAAGAGGGCGATGAGTGGGTTAAAAAACATGACATAAGCACTTTGGAGCTCCTCGGAAGTGTTGGTGAACCCATCAATCCCGAGGCCTGGCTGTGGTATTACAACACCATTGGTAAAGGTCAATGCCCTATTGTGGATACCTGGTGGCAGACCGAGACTGGGGGGATTCTCATAACGCCCCTTCCTGGTGCCATAGATATTAAGCCAGGCTCAGCTACCGTGCCTTTCTTCGGAATCGAGCCATGTATTGTGGACGATGATGGCAAAGAACTCGAGGGGGCGTGTGCAGGTGCTCTCTGTATTAAGAGACCGTGGCCGGGATTGATGAGAGAGGTTTACGGCGACCCGGAAAGATTCCGTGAGACATATTTTGTCCAATTTCCAGGGAAATACGCAGTCGGGGACGGTGCACGAAGGGATAAAGATGGTTACTACTGGATTACCGGTCGCATAGATGACGTTATCAATGTTTCGGGCCACCGGATGGGCACAGCAGAAGTCGAAAGTGCCCTTGTTTCCCATCCTAAGGTGGCCGAGGCCGCTGTGGTCGGTTATCCACATGAAATAAAAGGAACGTCTATCTATGCCTTTGTCACCTTAAATAGTGGTGTAGAAAAGTCAGATGAACTCAAGAAGGAACTGGTAAAACATGTGAGGAGAGAGATAGGGCCTATCGCAACACCAGAAAAGCTTCAGTGGGCTGACGGCTTGCCCAAGACGAGAAGCGGAAAGATTATGCGTCGAATCTTAAAGAAGATTGCCTCCGGGGACATAGACGATCTCGGTGATACCACCACCCTGGCCGATCCCAGTGTTGTTGATAAGTTGGTAGCCGAGAGGGTTGTGTAGAAAAACAGGAACGTTCGATTTGACCTTTCATCTTTTTGAGGGCAAGATAAGGCGAACGGCAAGATTTCTAGTCACCTGGAAAGACATATAACAATATGGCTGCCCCCAAGATTTTGAACAGTATACTTGACTCTGCAACCTATACTGCTATTGTCGTTACGGATTTTGATGGCAAAATTATCGTGTTCAATCAGGGGGCAGCCAATGTGTTTGGATATACGGCAGAAGAGGCAAAAGATAGGTATCTGCCAGAACTCACTTTTTCAGAAGATGACCAGAAGGCGCATCTCTTTGAGGAGATTGCTGAGCGCGTAAGGAGTGAAGGTTGGGCAGAAGAGAGACTGCTTCGCCAGCACAAGGATGGACACCTCTTCCCTGCATTCTCTACCATTACCTGCCTAAAAGACCCCACAGGTCAATCTGAGGGGATCCTAGAAATTACCCAAGATATGCCCAACATATTTCGGTTGGAAAAGGAGCTCAAGAGCTCAAAAAATTTTATGGAAAACATCCTGGAAAGCTCTATTGACGCTGTCGTTACAACGGACACGAAGGGGTACATAACCTATGCCAACCGGGCATTTAGGGAGCTTATAAGATTACGCGGCCACCAGATAGTCGGGAAACATATATCTGACTATTATAAGGACGGCATTGATCAGGCGCGGCAAATTATGGATAAGCTCAAGCAATTTGGACGGATACGGGATTATGTCTTCGACATAAAGGTTGGAGAAAGGATTATCACCATTAGAACCTCCGACACCCTCCTGTATGATGACTATGGCGAAATTGTAGGAACTATGGGGGTTTTTCAGGATATCACTGCCAAGAAAAAGCTCTCGGAAAAACTGTCTGCCACCCAAGCAGAATTGATCCAGGCAGTTAAGATGAGAGCCCTGGGTGATCTGGTAGCTGGGGTGGCCCACGAGATCAATAACCCCCTTATGGCATCCGATACCTTTCTCCATTTGTTAGAAAGCGAAACAGGTGATAGCCCAGAGTTGAAAAGGAGGGTCGTGCTGCTTAAGGAGTGTAATAAGCGGATCCAAAAAATCGTACAAAAACTCAGGGATTTTTCTCGACACTCTGAAATTGAGTTTACCGCCATGGATCTTAATGATGCTGTATTGTCGGTCATGGAGATCACTCGACAACAGTTGCTCAATCAGGCCATAGAACTGGAGCTCAAACTGGGTGAGAATCTACCTCGGGTGTTGGGGGATAAGAATCAGATCGAGCAGGTACTCCTTAATCTCATCTCCAACGCCGGAGATGCCATGAAGGAGAGCTCGAAAAAGGCCTTAACCATTCAAACAGATTTCAATCAAAGAGGCCAGCAGGTTGAGCTGAGGGTTACAGATACAGGTACCGGCATGACAGCAGAACAGATAGAACAGATATTTAACCCCTTTTTTACCACCAAAGACTCTGATAAGGGTATCGGTCTCGGGCTTTCCATTAGTTATCGCATTGTGGAGGCCCATCAGGGTAAAATCGAGGTTAAGAGCCGGTTGAATAAAGGTACAATATTTACTGTAGGCCTGCCAGTTTATCTAGCTGGAGGAGGGCCAGATAGTACCAACCACGAGCCGGAGGGAAGCAATGCCTCATAGAATCTTGATTGTTGATGACGACATACTGGTGCTCGAGGCCTTACAGGAGCTGTTTAGATCTTCAGAGTATGAGGTAAGGGTCGCTACTCGAGGTCAGGAGGCATTGGAGATTTTGGATCAAGAACACTTTGATCTGTTGATTCTGGATGTAGTGATGCCCAAAATGACCGGTTTTGATCTCGCCAGAGAGGTGCGTAAGCGAGATGACGAAATGAGGAAGGTCAAGATAATCATGCTCACCGCAAAAACCGAGCCGAGGGATCTGCAAAGTGAAGAGGAGTGCGGGTGCAACCACTATCTCACCAAACCTATTGATCCAGGCAGGCTCAAAGAATTGGTCAAGGATACATTGGAGGATCCAGCGCAGTAACAATACAGGATTTGTGAATTGCATTCCATCTTTTACTATTCAAACGAACTGGCCCGGTATGATTTTGGACCAGACCACCCCTTTAAGCCTGAACGAGCCCAGAAAACCCTCGAACTCTGTTACCGCTATGGGGTTTTGGATCGAGAATATATGACCCTGAAAAAACCCCCATCGCTTACACAGGAAAAGCTTCTTCTTGCCCACAGCCAAGACTACCTTGATGTGCTTCAACGTGTGGGAAAGGGCGAGATATTTCAGGAAATGCTCAAATATGGAATCGGCTCAGAGGATAATCCCCCGCTCCCGGGCATCTATGAATGGTCCAGAAAATGTGCAGGTGCAACCTGGGAGGGAATGATAAAGATACTGGATCAGGACGCTGACATCGTGTTTAATCCGCTGGGCGGGTATCACCACGCCTATCGGTCTCGGGCAGAGGGATTTTGCTACATCAATGATCTCGTTATTGCCATCAAAGAGGCAGTCAATCGCAACGCGAGAATTACCTACATGGAGATTGACGCCCATCACGGAAATGCCGTTCAAGAGGAATTTTCCAGTGAAAACAGGGTCCAATTCATATCCATGCATGAATCGGGAAAACATATCTATCCGTACTCGGGCTTTGTAGAGGAGGCAGGAGAGGGAAGTGGTGAAGGATTCACGGTGAACATCCCGCTACCCCCAAAGACAGATGATGAGATCTATCTTGAGGTCTTTAACCGGATCGTCGTTCCCCTTATCAAGGGTTTTCAGCCGGATATCTTAGTTGCTGAACTAGGTGCAGATTCCCTCGTGTCTGATCCGTTGACTGACCTTATGCTCACAAACAATTCGTATACGCAGATCGTTCGGGAACTCAAGGGGTTATGTGGTAAGATTCTGGCTACTGGTGGCGGTGGCTATGATATCTATCGCACAGCCCGGTGCTGGACACTGGCCTGGGGTATCTTAAACGATGTTGAACCAGTGGATGAGTTTGCTGGCCTGGTGGGTGGGATGATGTTTGGTCCTGAAATGGAGGTGAGTAGTTTGTACGACCGGCCCTACATGACAAAAGGGCCCGAAAAGGATAAGATTCGTCAGGAAGTGGAGAAGACATTAGAATTTCTTATCAAACGCCACCATCTCTGATAGCCCACCGACCCTGTCACCTTGATACTCTCGCTTATCAAGGAGGATGAATACCGCCTCACGGTGAATCTGCTCACAGGCAAGATCGTATATAAGACATTCGAACTGGACCTGATGCCAGCCAGACTTGCGCTCTATGCATTCTTTGCCCTCCAGAAAAAGCACTGCACAAAAGATGTAGATACTTGTGGTACCTGCACTGATTGTTTCCACGAAATCCGGTCTATATATGACAAGCAGGAAGAGATAACTGATCTCTACAGGAAACTGGCCGGCAGCCGCCCCAAAAAATCTCTTGACTTTCTGGTCTGGTCTGGCCAGACTATTATGAGGAGGTATCAGATATGTTGATAACAAATATCACAGAGGCAAAGGCTCAACTTTCAGCGCTTATTGAAAAGGTCATGTCCGGGCAAGAAGTGATCATCGGAAAAGCAGGTAAACCGGTGGCAAGGCTGGTACGGTACGAACGAAGCGATAAACAACGCCATCCTGGCGCTTTACGGGGGAAAATAAAAATTTCTGATGATTTTGATGAATTACCCGCAGATATCGCCGAAGCTTTCGGGATGGCAGAGCTATGAATCTATTACTCGATACACATGTTCTTCTATGGTGGCTTGATGATCACCCGAATCTCTCCCCGCGAGCAAAATCTGTAATTGCGGACGGTAAAAATTTAGTTTTTGTAAGTGCAGCCGTTATCTGGGAAATTCGGATTAAGCACGCATTAGGTAAGCTGGAAATCCCTGCGAATTTTCGGAAGGTATTAGATCAACAGGGCTTCGAGCTGCTTGATATTACTGTGGATCACGCCTATGCGGTCGGAGACCTGCCGTCACATCACCGGGACCCCTTTGACAGAATGCTTGTGGCCCAGGCAAAATTAGAAAGTCTGACCCTTGTAACCCGTGATCCCCGTCTGAAAAAATACAAAATTCCCCTTATCAATGCGTGAGATTTTAAAGCTGAGTCAATGAGTAGCAAAATCAAGAAAAATTTCAAATGCACCCGCATATCCTCATTCTTCCTCCCGAGCAATGCTGGCCTGGGGCCATATCGCCTGAAGAGAGGGATATTACAGCCATCAGTGATCCTCTAACTGCTGAAAACCGGGTTGCCATTTACAGATATATGACAAGATTGATGAGTTTGGTGAAAAAAACAAAAATTCATTAGCTCAGGCGCTTAAGAAATACTGGCAAGCCCGCGTTAAGTGGGAAAAGAATGATTGTTCAAAAAAGCAGTTGATCAAGGTTCAAAAGATTAAAAGCATTCTTGGAGAATAGGAGTTATTTTGATTTCTGAAAAGTTGCCCAAGCTTCTTCAAATAATAGCAAATAATTTAAAAGGCGAAAATATCCCCTACTCCTTGATCGAGGCCTTTGCATTGAGTTTATATGGGCTCCCGAAATTTACTGCTGATATTGATCTTTTAACAGAAGGGCGCTTTTGGCCTTTAATCTCCCCAATTATGGAAAGATTAGGCTATAGGTGCTTCCAGAAGACAAAGTCCTTTGCCCAGTTTGATTCTGCGTTAGGTGTGTACGGGAAATTTGATTTCATGTTTGTCAACACCCCTGAAGGGAGAGATATCTTGAAAAAAAGTAATGCCATTAAGGATGAGTTACTGGGAGATCATCCGGTTATCCAGCCAACGGATTATATCATCCTCAAACTGATGGCCATTGCCAACAATCCTGAGCGCTGTTCAAAAGATGAAGGGGATATCCTCGATGTCCTGAAGTTATGTAGAGATGGCTTGATTCCCGGAAGTTTCGAGAAACTGGATAAAGAAATGATCTTACTTTTTGCAGAGCGGTTCGGGCAGATGGAGAGGGTTGAATCACTCTTTGATGGGACTTTCAGAGATCCCAATAAACCGGAGAGGTTTGAATTATGAAAAGGAGTCAGGAGGCCATAGAGGAAGAAAGGAAGATGATCCTTGAGATGATTAACGCATCATGGGAGTTAGCTGAGGGCCTGGGTGAACATCCACTAAAAAACGGCTGTAACTGCCTTGCCTGTGTGACCAGGAGAAAACGGATGCTTGATGAGCGAAACGTAGAATGGAAGTTCGAACTTTGAATCAGTGATCAGGCAGGTAGTAATTAGGTGCATCCTCTCGGGAAATCCTGTGCCGAATTAGTAACGAGTAGTTATTGTGGGTGGGCTTACCCTTTTTACAGCTTGTTGAGGCATGTCTTTAAACAATTGGCGCCTGATGAGTATCTATGCTCATAAACAATACTCAAAAGATATTCGGTTTTGAAGACCCTAGAAATGGAATCCTGAGCCGTTGTGTGCATCATGACCACAAACAGAACAAAAGCTATTCTCATTTCCATCGGTGGGACACCTGCCCCTACCGTATTCAGCCTCAACCATCAAAAACCAGCATACATCGAACAGCTAACCTACCTGCTCTTACTCAAGGTGATCGACGAGAAAGGGTTGGAGATCCCTGCCTTCCGCCTCAAACACAGTGATCCGCAAGTGTAACGCTCCTCAAACTTGCCCTGTGGAATAAAGAAACCTTATCTATTCCACCGGGGCTTGCCCCGTGGAATCAAAATACCTGTTTAAAACACCCATCTCCTGAGTTTCAGGTTACTCAAGCACACCATAACCTCCGTCACCGATTCAACGTTATTCCACCGGGGCGAAGTGCTCCTAAAATCCCGCCCTGAGGGATGCTCCTCAAGCGAAGCGGTAGCTTCGCGCTCGGTAATCTCCGATTGCGTGAAATCCCCTCGTATTCCCTGAGTACAAAATTCAGTATTGACTTTCCCGAATTTTTTCAATACATTACGCTCAGTGCTAGCTAAGCCAGATCCGGTGACCACGCGCTGTCTGCCATGAGCTGTGCTTGCCCCGCCTGCCCCGCCCGCCCCGTAGCTCCGGGAGATGGTACTGGGGTAGGTCAGGATGATCGTACTGGGGTGAAATCTAAAGGCTATTTCACTGGGGCGCAGCTTATTCCATTGGGGCGGAGCATATTTCACTGGGGAGCTATCAACTGCCCTGCCTTAGGCCTTGTGCCTTGCGCCTCATACCTCTTGCCTATCAGCTATCAGCTGCCTGCCATGTAGAATCAAGCCCCCGCAGCCCCGATTTGTCGGGATCTACACCTCGCTTCGACAAGCCGCAGGGTATTGCAGCAAAGACGAATAAAAGTAACATAAGGGTGTATGTTTTGTTGCTGCATATGCCCACATATTGAAATAAGACCATTGCTTATTGCAGGATCGGGTAATGAAGATTTCTTTATTGCAGGTTAGTAATAAAGTATGCAATAATTAGAACTCCTATTGCAGGATTTTTGTTAAAGAGGTTACTTTTCTAGATGAACCTCAAAGACTTTGAAGATTCATCAGCAGGGCGATGCATCAAAGTGCCAACGGGTTACTGGGCATTTATCCCACATCCCCTTCCTCCTGCTATCAGTTATGATCAGGCCCTCATCCGTCTGCTTTCTGATGCTGATAGGGTATTGGGGGAATTATCTGGGACGGGGAGGCTTTTGGCCAACCCTTATTTACTGATTGCCCCCTACATAAGGCGTGAGGCTGTGTCAAGCTCACGGATTGAAGGAACCCAGGCCTCTCTTAATGATTTGTATTTCTTTGAGGCCTCGGAGAGGGAAAAGCCAGCTGTTCCTGATGTCCGAGAAGTAAAAAACTATGTTCGGGCCACGGAACATGGAATGAATCTCTTGAAAGAACTGCCCATTTCAATACGGCTCATCTGTGAGATTCACGCGGTTTTGATGGAAAATGTTCGTGGCCACCATGCTACTCCCGGAGAGCTTCGTCGGAGCCAAAATTGGGTTGGACCACCAGGATGCTCACTTCACGATGCCACCTACGTTCCACCTCCTGTTGAAGAAATGAAAAAGGCCCTTGGTGATTGGGAACAATACCTTCATAGTAATCCTGATGAGCCTCCCCTGATTCAATGCGCCTTGATGCATTGCCAGTTTGAGGCTATCCATCCTTTCCTTGACGGTAATGGCCGGGTCGGGCGTCTTTTGATCACGTTCTTTTTGTGGGAAAAGGGGCTCTTAACCCAGCCCCTCCTTTATCTTTCAGCCTTCTTTGATAGATTTAGGGATGAATACTATTCAAGGCTTCTCGCCGTCAGCCAATATGGAGAATGGCAACATTGGATTGACTTCTTCTTGAGGGGAGTTGTTAACCAGGCGAAAGACGCGATATCAGATGCAAAGAAAATCATGGAACTTCATGCTGAGTATCGGCGTAGGCTTGAAACAACCAAAAAGATTCCTGAATCTGCACAGCGCTTGGCGGACGAGATATTCAGTAGCCCGGTTATTTCAATTACAGGGTTAAGCCGGAAATGGGGAATGCCCTTTAATTCTGTAAAAACAGGAGTATCAAGACTTGTCGGGCTTGGCATCCTTCGTGAGGCAACAGGGAGGAGAAGAAATAAGCTCTTTATTGCACCGGAACTAATGGAAATTCTAACGGCCTCTGATAAGCATAGGGCTTAACCCTTATATGAAAGTATTTCTGATCCGCTTTCGCCTCCAGGGCAATGCTTGCTGGATTACACATTCGCCTTCGAGCTTTCGCCTTGTACCTTTTCTTAATTGCGATCAGCTAGTAGCTAAATTAGCCTTTAGCCCTTTTGCTAGGGTTGTTGAATGTCGAGACTAGAGCCGCTTCTTATGTTAGGAATAATTCACAATTCAAGATGTGACGCCAGTTTCTTGCACAGTTGTTGGGATAAGTTACTTAGTTTTTGAGGGCGTCCCGCTTCACGCTTCACACGGGAATAAGTTCAAAGCCAGGTTCGAGCTGCCTGTCGATGAGAGGGTGCTCTATCTAAACCGGACACATCCTGTTGTGGAAGCCCTGGCTAATTACGTGATGAACACATCCCTGGATCCTATGATCGAGGCCATAGCCAGGCGCTGCGGGGTTATTCGCACTCGCAAGGTGGAAAGGAGGACGATGGTCCTGCTCGTCCGATTTCGCTACTATATTATCACGGCCCAAAAAGAGCTTGAGAGGCCACTTCTAGCCGAGGAATGTCGGCTCTTGGCATTCAGAGGGGCGCCTGATAAGGCGGAATGGCTGGATGAAACGGATGCCGAAAAGCTCCTCTTTGTTGAGCCCGATGCCAATATCAGTCCTGATCTGGACTCAAATACCATATCCAGGATCAACGAGGGCTTTGATTCCCTCTGGCCCAAGCTTGAATCAGTGGCCTATGAACGGTCAGACGCGCTTCTTGCTGCCCATCGCCGGGTGAGAGCGGCGGCACGGCTCAAAGGCTTGCGCTACAGGGTGGAACCCCATCTTCCACCAGACGTCCTTGGGATCTACGTGTATTTACCAGTGCTATAGGGTTATATTTGAAAACCAAGGAGTGAAATGTTAAAGTAATTTTATAGAGTTATCAGAAAAGGAGGTTTAGGTAATGAAGACCCTGACAATGGAGTTCCCTGAAAAGGTCTTTGCAGCTATGCGCTTTGACCCTGATCAGTTTGCGGATGAGATGAGGCTTGCGGCAGCAGCCGTTTGGTACGAACAGGGTAAAGTTTCTCAGGAACTGGCCGCACGGATTGCTGGCCTGAGCCGCACGGATTTTCTCCTGGCACTGGCACGCATGGGAAGAGATTCGTTTCAAGTGGATTTTGGGGACCTGGATAGGGAGCTGGCTCGTGGATAAACCGGCTGCTATTAATGCATCACCACTTATTTTTTTTAGCCGGGGGCAACAGATCGAGCTTTTACGTCATTTTGCCAGCCGTATTCTTGTTCCTGAGCCTGTAGCCGAAGAGATACTAATGAGAGGCCCAGAAGACATCACTGCCAAAACATTAGACAGCACTCCATGGCTTGAAGTGGTTCCTGCCACCCCTGTACCGGAGAAAATTTTGGAGTGGGGATTGGGCCCTGGAGAGTCATCTGTTCTTGCATTAGCAAACGAACATCCGGGAATGGAAGCCATCATTGATGACCTCGCTGGCCGTAAATGTGCCGCACATTTGAAAATTCCAGTTCGTGGCACATTGGGCATCGTGTTAGTTTCAAAAAAACGCGGTGTAATCCCCAAGGCCAGGCCTGTCATGGAAACGCTTATCCGCTCAGGTTTGTATATTTCACGGCCCGTACTTGATGAAGCGCTGAAAAGAGTGGGTGAATAGAAATAATTGGCTGGAGAGAACTCCATGCGTTGAAGACACCGAGACACCTTTGCCACCATAAAAACCGAAGGCAACCTTCTCCCTGTTGACTTCCTTCAGCGCATTGCAGAAGGCGATGGCAACCTCGATGGGCTCACTCCCGATTCGTACCATCTTACTAAGAATGAAAGGCTCAATGAAGTTATCAATCGTGCCTGGAGTAGATGCGAGAGCGCCTGGCGCGGCTTTCGGGCAGGGGATAAGCCTGTGGGATGAATCGCGAAGAATCACGCAGTTTCGCGAAGCTTCGCGATGACATCTATCATCAGAAACGGCTCGGTCTCATAGACTTGAAGGGCCGGGGCACTGGTGCCCGGCATCTTTGGAGGGAAAGAAAAAAATGACTTGGGAATTGACCGTAGTCAATTTCTAAGTCAATTCTCCTAAGAATAAAAAAACGTAATTTGCTAATTCTTCGAAGAGCTCGGATTTTGATTCTTCCTGATATAGCGTACACCGCAACAAGGTGTGCGTCAAATGCTAACTGGAATCGACTCAGTAATTGCCCCATGAGCATTTTAACGACAATGATGGCTGTAATTAATCAGCCATGGTAAATGGTATCAATAATATGATCACATAACGGTTTTACGATCACATTCAGGAGGAGGCGCCGTGACCACAGGAACCACGTTTGACAGTGCCAGAGAATCCCTTCAGGATATACTTAGGTACATAAAATCTAGCAAGATCCAGCTTCGATTTGCAGCGGGATTTCTATCTTCCTGAGCTAATCTCGGCGTACCGCTTTGCCCGGATCTGACAAAATGGTGTGGTAAATGGGGGCAAAACGTGTCCACATAAGCCTATCCTATGGACATGTATTTAGCATATGGGTTTGGTTTGGACACGAAAAAGTGACGATTAAGGATATAAGGGAAGGCCGTGCCCCAAGGACCCGAAGAAAACATATATAGTGAAGAGAGGGAGTTAATGCCTGCCAGGGCTGCTAGGATGCCAGTTGCAGTAACGGTGTAAGAGACATTATAAACCCTGCGTGAAGCGCTGTGGTTTGAGATGAATCCTCCGCCCCGTTAAATGCTTGCCCTGTGGAATGCGAAGCATATTTAACCGGGGACAAGGATTCAGCTCAAAAAAACTCCTTGCCCTGTTAAATGAGTGCGCTGGCCGATATGTCGTAGGTAGGTATCCTCTTCGATTTGTTTGATGCTCCATTGATGGCGCTTTCTATTTAACAGGGTGGACCTCTGCGACCTCTGCCTGCCCCGCCTGCCCCGTAGCTCCGGGAGATGGTACTGGGGTAGGTGGGAACCATCGTACTGGGGCGAGAGATAAAAGGTCCTTTTAGGGTCACGCTCATTGGTGAAACAGAGAATGTACTGAAAACTGCTTTGAGCAAAAATCGGTCTCCCCTTTCCATAGAGGTGCTCTCGTATGGCTGCTAAGAGAAGGCCTACAGCAAAAAACACGGCACAGCATCCCGCGCGAAAGGCAAAGGGCGTCAGTGCAAACGATTTGTCGCTGCGATCGAGATACCTCGAAGCCCTTGAAGACATCAAAGCGCGGGTCCGCGCAGCCCGGATTCGGGCGTCGCTTTCCGTCAATCGCGAATTGATCATCCTCTATTGGGAGATCGGGACCTGATTTTACAGCGCCAGCAGACAGAGGGCTGGGGTACCAAGGTGATCGACCGTCTCTCGGTTGACCTCAATCGGGAATTTCCCGACCAAAAGGGCTTCTC
>Ga0114919_10003887_pt1 | contig 12000 bp, 6 predicted proteins | sample BlataG_FD_88682 | JGI IMG/M metagenome (GOLD analysis project Ga0114919, IMG submission 88682) | Deep subsurface microbial communities from Black Sea to uncover new lineages of life (NeLLi) - Black_00105 metaG | ecosystem: Environmental > Aquatic > Marine > Oceanic > Sediment | place: Atlantic...
CGACCCTCACCCCGGCCAGGTTCTCCTGCAGCACGATATTGAGATCGGCCAGCCGCTGCTGAATCCGCATAAACAGCGGCCTGGCCTTGCTGGCGAAGAGGCCGAAGACCCCGAAGGTGAGCGGCACCAGCACCAGCATGATGAGCGCCAGTTGCCAGTCGGTGGCGAACAGCAGCACGATGCTGCCGACCATCATCAGGATGGCGCTGAGGAGTTGGATAAAGCCCATGCCGACGAACATGTGCACCATCTCGACGTCGGACGTGGCGCGGGTGAGGAGTTGCCCGGTCTGGGCGCGGTCGTGGTAGCTGAAAGAGAGGGATTGGATTTTGGCGTAGAGTTGATTGCGCAGGTCGTAGGCCACGCCCTGGGCAGTGCGGGCGGAGAGCACGCCTTGCAGGAAGGTGAAAACCGATCCGGCAATGGCCAGGCCCACCGTTCCCACCGCAGCCCGCAAGACGACCTGCATCTGCCCGGCAACGATGCCGTCGTCAATGATCGTCTGGGTCAGGCGCGGAATGACCAGGCGGGTGGCGGAGGAAAGGAGCAGGACGAGGAAGGCCCCCGCAGCCAGGAGCCAGTAGTGTTTGAGGTAACTGAGTGCACGCCAGAGATACTTCACGAAGATTGCCTCCAGGGTTATATTGTACACATGGGGGGAATATTGTCAATTTAGCGGCTAGCCACCCATACAGCAAACTTTGCGAAGGGGCAAAGGCGGCAGCGATAAGCAAGAAGCCACCTGCGTCAACGGCACATGTGCTTTTGTCAAACGAGCCGAAATGTGATATACTATCCGTATAAATGATTTTTGCCCTCTGTTTGGCAGGGTTCCTGCGTCATTTGAATTTGTCACAAACCTGGAGCATATCCCTTGGCTTGGGCCTCGATTAGCACTCTCGTGTACGGAGTGCTAAGGTTTCTGGACATCGTGCTCACCTGTTTTCGCCAGTTGGAAGCCAAGTGACTGAAATTATGTCGAGTGTTGTCCAACGAAACTCAGCCAGGCTTTCAGACGAGGCCAAGACAGAACAATTCTATCAGTTTGAGGTTAGCACTCTGTGCTGTAGAGTGCTAACGGGAGTTGGCCTCAGCAAATCGGGCGACAAATTCAAATGACGCACTGAATAGGCCAGAAATCATTTATGATCCCTGGTATTATCATTGGGGCGGGTCACCATCCACGGCACTCTGGAGGAAGTAGAGTATGACACCGGGGAAACAACGCACATCCACGTCACCCACGCACTATTCTCAATGGTTCGTCCTTGCAACCGCCGTCTTCATTACCTGCCTAATCACGGCCAACATCACCGCCGTCAAGTTGGTGGGCGTGTTCGGGTTGGTGCTGCCGGCAGGTGTGATCATCTTTCCCATCAGCTACATCTTCGGTGACGTGCTGACCGAGGTGTATGGCTACCGCCAGGCCAGGCGGGTGATCTGGTTGGGCTTCTTCTGCAACCTCATCGCTGTGGTCGCCATCTGGCTAGGGCAGGCGTTGCCCGCCGCCTCGTTCTGGGATGGGCAGGCCGCCTATGAGCGTATCTTGGGCTACGCCCCTCGACTATTGATCGCTTCGTTCCTGGCCTACCTGGTAGGTGAGTTTGCCAATTCCTTCGTGCTGGCCAAGATGAAGATCGCCACTAAGGGCCGCTGGCTGTGGACCCGCACCATCGGCTCGACACTGGTGGGGCAAGGACTGGACTCGCTGGTGTTCATCACTCTGGCGTTTGTGGGGACGATTCCTCTCAGTGGCCTGGGCTCAGCCATCATGACCCAGTGGCTAGCGAAATCGGTCTACGAGGCGGCTGTGACGCCGTTGACCTACAGGGTGGTGAACTTTCTCAAGCGGCAGGAGGGGTTGGATGTGTACGACTATGATACGCGGTTCAATCCGCTGTCGATAGGCTAATCGGATGCGAAGCTCGTTTCCACGTCGACATGCCAAAACTGAGCCCTATCTGGTACAGAAAGGAATTTCAACCCAGTGCGATCAACAAGCCAGGATCACAATGCTAGTAGGATGAAGATTGTAATTGGAACTCGACTGCAAGCGAAGCCCCGTTTTTGGGATCCAGAATCTCGGTACTATCTTCCTCAGGTCAAAGCAATCATGGTTTCATATGCTGAATTCCATGATTCACCCCAGCGCCGTTTAGAAGCGATGGAGAGGGGAATAAGAGAATATCTTGGAGTCAAGGATACAGTTGAAGTATATCTAGATAACGGGGCATTTGCTTTTTGGCGCAATGGTACTGAATCTCCAATAGAAGAATATGTTGATTTCGTTGCTGAGGCCCAGCCTGATTGGTATCCTATCCCAGCGGATTTTATCCCAGATCCTAAACTTGGTAGCTCTGAACAAAAACGGCTTTTTCAGAAGACTATGGAGATCAATAGAAAATATGCGAGGAATGGTTATGTCCCTGTTGTGCATGCCGGCGATTGGCTTTCAGAGTATCTTAGAAAGTTGGAAGTGGAAGATATTGATGTGAGCTCCGGTTTGGCTCTTGGCGGCTTGGTGCCTCGGCTCTTGACAAAGGCAGGAGCTTCATCACGGGAAAAGGTTATCGACGCCATCAAGGAAGTCCGCGATGCTTACCGTGAAACATCACTGCATGTTTTCGGGATTGGCGGTCTTACAACAATGCATTTGGCAGCCGTTCTGAATGTTGATTCCATAGATTCAGTAGGTTGGCGGATGCGCGCGGCACACGGTTTAATATTCATTCCAGGGAAGGGGGAAAGAAGTATAAAGAAGTTGGGGAATTGGAACAGGACTGAAGTGTCAGAGCGGGAAATGAAAGTTCTCAAGCGATGCTCTTGTCCGGCTTGTAAGAGATATGGTCTAGATGGCCTGATAGCTTCAAAGGAAGACAATGAGAAGGAAGACGACAATTTTGGAGCTGTGGGCTTTTATAATCGCGCTACCCATAACTTGTGGACCCTTTTGAAAGAAGCACGGGACATAGAGAAACATCTGGATGAAGGTGACTACTCAGAGTGGTATAAAGATCATGTTAAAAGCCCGCTGTTCCGTAGGCTAATTGACTACGCGCTGAATAGTTGATGCTTGCATGAGATTGGAAGTGCTGGGTAAGAGATCTATCAGACAAGATAAGTAAGCTGCAGGACTTCCACGAGGTTGACGAATGTTCAAGCAATTGGAACGTGTAGCAGAAATTGATGCTAAAGCTTTCGGGTCTTTGACACCAACGTGGAAGGCTATCTTGGCTAGTCTGAAAAATAGCCCGATCCTTCTGCTTAACTACGAGGATGTCCCGCCCCTGTTCGAGAGTGCAATGCTGAAATCTATCGCCGAAATTGCTAAAGGCGGGCTGTTCGATCAGATTAGCTTCGATCTCAGCCAGTCGCCACGTGCGCGACCCACTCTATTTCTTGTACCCTCATACACATCCAGCTCTGTCTCGGAAATGCTTCTGCAGATTACCAAGCACTTGGTAGAATCAGAGGGCAAAGCGAGGTTTGTTGTAACATTCTCATCAAGGTGCATAGCTGAGCTCAGGCAACATGCTTGCTTCCCTCTACTTGAGCCATACATCCAGCATTTTGATAGTGTGTCCCAAGATCCATTATCATTCTTGAATCAATTCACGGGATTGGACCGATTACCTGTATATAGTGAGCGTAACTTATGGAAGGTGCTTTTCTATGCAACAGTTCTGGCTCTTGAGCGAACAGTTCTGGATGAAGAGCAGCTTCAGCGAGAGATATTGGGACTCCAACTGATAGAGAGCGATAAAGCACGACATGCGTTCTATGAATGGGATGAGTTGCCGCCCCCGAGCGAATTGCGCTCAGTCTACTTTGAGAGTATGGGATTCTCAGATGCGGAGGAAAGGCTATCCAAGCAGGACGAAAGTTTTTACCTGGCAAAGTGCTTTAAGCACTTTGCCGACTTAGGGCTGCTTTCCACCTTGCAAGCTGTATTGCCTGCCTCTTCTCGATCATCTGACCAGTTTCGAATGATGGCAACTCTCAAGAAGCAAGAATTGGCTTCACAACAGTTGGCCAAGGCAGTCAGGTTCTGGCAGACACTCGCGCTCAAGCACTTACTCTGTGAAGACAAGCCTCCCACTCAGTCCATGGGCCCAACTAGTGAGCATATTCGCAACGATCCCAATCTGCGTCGGTCGATAGAGGAGATAGGTCAAGTCCTTGGAGCCCCTTCACCTTTTAAGGAGAAGCGGATTCCAAAAGAGGCTGCGCGGACAAGCTTTCGACATCTATACTCGCTTACCGCAAGCCAGTCGACGATACACGTATCAACTACAGAACATTTGCTGAAATCTTTTCTTACGGAATACGAGCGCCGTTTGGATGAGTACAGGCAGAATGAGCTTGCACAGTTGCTGCGGAAGACGGTCAATATCGCTTTGGTCACCCATGCCTATCTGAGCTTACATGGAAAAACTCTGTCAGGCCAAGAGTTTGCGCTGTTTCCGAGACTATGGCGCAACTGCTTTAGTAGGCTGGGAAGCTCGTTAACTCTCTCGACTGAGCAGAGAGAAAACATGTGGCAGGAACTCGAAACCCTGTCCTTGTTTGATTCGCGGTTCCGTGACATTGCCAAGAGTCTCTTCGCGCGTAGCGAGGAGACTGACGCTATTACAGAAAAGGCAAGCCAGGCTCTCAAGGATAGTGACCCAGTAGAAGCTTTTCTTACGTTCTTTGCTGGTCAACTACGTGAGCATGACTACTTCCTTAACCTTCACGAGTGGCGCTCTCTCGCATCACCTCTGGCTCGTTCCTATTGTGAACTAGACGAACAACTCTTGCGAGCACAACCGCCATTGTCTTCCGAGTATCAGAGGAGACATAGCATCTGTAACCTAGTCTCTGATGCCCAGACCGCAACCGAGTATGACCGGGTATTTGTACTGATCATTGATGGCTTATCGTACCTTGAGTGGAAACTCATCTGGCCCCGCTTTAGAGACATGACTGATGAAGACATTTGTATTTCAGGACAATATGCATTTGCACCTATTCCCACCTATACTCCCGCCAATACGACATGCTTGATAACCGGTTTCGAACCCAGCGAAATTGGAGTTTGTGATTGGAAGATTAAACCTATTGGTCAGAAAGCTGTGGACATCAAGGATGAAGCAGCCAAGCCAATCACAAAGGACATCGGACGGGAGCTCAATCCTAGACATTCACTGACACTGGTACACAATCAAGTTGGATCTAATCTTACTCATCTCTGGATGGCCTTAGCCAAGATTGAGGAAGTCACCATACCGACCACTCAGAGTCGTAAAGCTATCGCTCAGGTTCGGCAACAAATCCACCAATTGGACCCGGCAAACAAGGTGGTTGTAGTCTATATTGCGGACTTTGATGAAGCTGGACACTGGTGCTTACGAATGGATGGTTGGAATGAATACTACTCCCTTTTGGCCACGAGGATCAAGCAAAACCTGCTGCTGCCCATCTTCGGGCAGGCAAAGAAAAAGGGGGAGAAGACACTGGCGATTCTGACGGCAGACCACGGGAAGCTGAGTCGCTATGAAAGCCAAATGTTGGAACTGGCCGTTCCTGGTTCAGACGTCTTTAGTAAGTGCGTAGGTATCCTAAACAACTACGAAATCAGCAAATCGGTGCGTCATATTGTCGCTTGGGTTCCAGATGGGGAAATAGATAGAATTGAGAGTTTGATCCAGAAAGCAGTTGGAGATCAAACAGATGTCATTGCCTATGTTGGAAAAGCTGTATCACGTTTCTTCCCACTTGAACCCAAAACCAATCTGATAAATCCCAACGTTGTCATACTTTCCCGATTTGGCATTAGCGGGGGTAGCGCGATGGGGCATGGTGGCGGCTCCCTGTCAGAGGTCGTGGTGCCAGCAGTTCGCTTTAGTTGGAGGTAGAGATATGGCTCGGAAGCGGAAGTCCCTGGCTCGGATGGGCGATCCCTATAATGGTATCATCCTTGTACTCGACCTTGTGTCGACCCACAATCCTATCCTTGAGGAATTGGACAAGCTAGTCGCTGAGGAGAAAAGCGCAAGAGGCATCCAGGCAGAATACCATTCAGGCGTGGAAGATGTGCTGTATTTTTGTTGGTGTCAGCTGAACGTTATCAAGTTGGACGATGATCGCTTTGAACTAACTCAAGCAGGAGAACAGCTACATTCGTACCTATTCACCCCGGCGTTCCCTGAAGAGCTCTTTCAACTGCTGATCCAAACCTCCACTGAGAGGTTTACCTATTTCTATCATGTGTACTCGGCGCTGAATCGGTGTGTTCGACAGGGTGTAACTACTATTCCCCAGGCAGAACTTCGAGCTTTGCTTGATGAGACAAATCGTGTCTCAAAAAAAGAAATCAAACGGCTGATGATCGATTGTATGGCTATCAAGATCAAAGAGGACGCAGTCTCCCTAAACCCCCGCCTGTTAGGCGTTGATCCAATGGAGGTGCAAATCACCCAACTGCTCAACTCCATTGAGGGGATGATACAAGAAGAGGGTCGGCTGGTATACTCGGACACAATTGAACGATTAGAGGAGTTGTATCCAGACATCGATATTCGGCAATTGGAGCCTGTGCTCCGACCACGTCTGTGGCTGAATGCCACCCGAACCGTGGAGTACATAGATGGAATACGATGAGTTGCTGACACCGTTGAAGAACAGAGGGCGTCGAGTCGCCATTGGCCATGCTGGCCAATTGCCTGAGGGGGTGATCGAACTCCAGCGGCACCTAAGCGTTCAGCCCGAAATCTGGGCATATCGGTTCTTTCGCGATGGTATGGAACTGATCACGGCTCTCAAGAAGTCAGATTTCATCCCTATTGGTGTTTCATCCCTTTTGGCTGTTTTGCCTGATGACATGACTTTGCGGTCAGGCGAAGTTGATGTTTTAGCTAGGCGGAATGATCTTAAAGTATTGGTGATTCTTGGCAACGCTTTGAGAAGCGAAGAGGACAGGCGTCGCTTTTTCTACATCAAAGGAGGTTGAGGTATGTCTCTTGACAAAGCTGCTGAGTTAATAGGCTCTCTGCTTATTCCACAGACTTATACGGATCTTCAGCGAGCAGAAGAAGTCCTTCAGGAGCAAGGCATCTGCATCTCTGACGACTTTGTCTGGACAGACGAGCGTAAACAAGTGCTCTCCGCTGTCGAAAAGCAGTTTAGAGATATGATCGCCCCAACCGTCATATTGACAGGCTGGTTTGGATCGGGGAAGACGGCACTTCTCAGCCGAATCGTGAGAGATTTTGATGACGAAAGACTACGGTATGGCGGTAGGAAACTCGATACCATCTTGATCCAGCTCAATGTACAAAACACTCTGAGCTTATTCTTGGATCGTATCCTTGCATCGGTCGCGGACCTGAAGGATACGGGGTGGGTACTCGAACGGTACCGAAAAGCCAGAGCTTTCATCGACTTACCCGACGTGATCCCAACAGACATTCGGAACTTGGTCGAAACGCTAATGCAAATGCCAGCGATTCGTATGGCAGAGGTGGCCCAGTTTCTTGATGAGATCTTCGAGCAGTACAAGAGGTCCACTGATGGCAAGCGCATACTAGCGCTGGTCATAGATGAGCTGGAAAACTTGACCAGAAAGTCCAAGTTGGAAGGTACAGACAAACTAGTAGAATTGCTGAAAATACTGATTGACAACGCAGTTCGCGAGTATATGGATCGGTTAGCAGTCGTCAGAAATCCGAGAGCAATTGTGATATTCAGCATTACTTCTCGGAGAGACCTTGCTGGGGCACAGTGGTTTCCACAAGATACTTTGGAGCGGATGGCAGCAGTCGAACAGGATGTCAATCTATCCTTGCAGACAGCGGAATTCTTGATGAAACGCATATTGCGCATCTACTTCACAAGTATCGTACCAGCTCTGCTCAAGGAGAGCACAGATGCTCGCTTGCAGAACTGGAACAACCAATTGCGTTCTGCTTCACGTATTGAGGATACCAACTATACCTTTCCGGTTGTGCCAGAGGTCCATCGTTTCTTCGTATCCCGTCTTCTCAAGCCGACACCAGATGGACAAGTGCTGGCATTCCGTGCCTATCAAACGGGCATCTATAAGCTTCTGAATTCATGGCAAGGAGAGGGACCAATCGGCCTCCCCTTTATGGTTAAGCTCTACGAAGCATTGGCCCACGAGCTTGAGCAATACCCTGGCGGCATAATCCTTGATAACCTAATTGGAGAGGAACAGGTTCGTTCTCTTGTTGAGAGGAGATTGCCTCGATTGAGAGGAGGTGCGAAGTTTCTACTGGGTACTATCACTCACTTGGCAATTACACACGGTACCACCCCGCTAGTCTCGATTACAAGGAGGAAACTCCAGGAATGGTTGTCGGAGGAAGATGCCCCGTCTGAGGCTGCCTTTCGTGAACTGCTCGACGCAGTTAAGAGAATGGACTTAGATGAGTGGAGCGTCACCGGTGATACCATCCACGTGAATGTGAAAAGCATCGTGGTGCAATTATCAGAGCATGTGGAGCCAGTGTCAGTTCAGGAGCGAGCAGAGGAATTGGCAAAAGACACACAGCCCGAGAGAGCTCAGAAGCCCTTACCAAGACTCTTCGGTGACTGGCTGGATTCTCAAACCCTAATTAAGGCTAGCTGTGATGAGCTCGGAATGCTGCATGTGGCTGATAACAGTCCAAAGGGCCAGTTGATCGGAACCTCTTTCCTGGCCTTTGACGCAGACGAAGAAAGTGTTCGCAAGCTTGTCGATAACAGAACAGCGCTTTGTCCAGGCATTCTGTTCCGTGAGGCCGAGCAAGAAGCCGAGAATGGATTGCCATTCGAGGTTTCGGTGTTGCTGCCCGTGCCTCTGCGAGATAGAGGTGACTTCTATGCCAACAAGATCAGGGATCGCTTCCAGCAGTGGTGGGACGATAGTTTCTACCCTCTCATTTCAGCAATCGTGCGCTTGGAACATTGCTCTGATTACGACGCTTTCAGAGAAGCCCTGAAGGTGATGCTACTTCTCAAAGATCAATCTCGCAGTGAACGAGAAGCTTTCAGGGCCTTTGAGAAAGACCTCAGGCGGATCATCTTGGATATGGATCTCACCGACACGGACAAAGAGGGCTGGATCAGTGCCAAGCTTTGTCTCGTTTCGTTCCACAGTATTGATCCCACACGCAGGTTGATAAAGGTGCTTTCGTGGCAGGAGGGTGAGGAGGAGTCAATATTATATAACAACAGCGACGGTGTGAAACCCTCATTGCATGCGAGATTCAACGTCAATCTGCCCCATCCTGAAGAATGGAAACGCGAGGTGATCGAGGAGTGGGAAGTTGAGGACTTCATTTCGGATGGCAGATTGGTCCCGTCTTCCAAGTGGTCAGAAAACAGAAGAGACCTTTACAGTAAGGTGAATGATCGGCTACGGGAGCAGCCACTGTCGTTTTATGAAGTGGGAAAAACTGTGTTTGGTGAAACTCACATCGATAACCTGCCCAGGGCAAAGGTAGCCGTGCATCTCTTTCTAAAGCTTGGCAAAGCCTCACCTTGGAATTGGGTGCTCACCGACGATAGGCACAGATATAAGGACATGCAGATTAGCTCTGGTGAACTGCGCCAGAAGCAATTGGTTAAGCAGATACGCCAAAAACTCGAGTTGACACTTCGTGACTTGGTGCTGGCATTCTACGTGGCTTCCAATACTAAACGAGAGCAGCGGTTGGAGAAGATCAAGAAAGTACTTCGGGTACGTGCCCAACTTACTGAGGCTACGTCCGTGCCTACGCTGCAAACTTGGGATCAGGAGATCACAACACTTGCTCCTAGCAGGCCAACAAAGCACTATATGGAGGAAGAATTGATCCAGAAGTGCCCGCCACACGTGAGCAAGCAAGCGGAATACCTGGAAAAACTCAAGCGTCTGTTGCAGGGCGATTCTTCACTTGCGTACGCTGTCTCACAGAGAGCACCTGATTTTGTCGAACAGATATCCATTGACATCGAGTGTGAAAGGTTGTTTAAGCGAATCGAGAAGTTGCACAAGAACTGGGGAGAGGAAGTCCCCTTCAAGTTGGACAAGGACCGATTCCTGATTAATCTGTACAGCGAGTATACTTTGGGACTCGGTGAGACTACAAACTGGGAGGGACAAAAAGCTAAGCAGTGCGATTCGAAATTCAGTGAGAAGGTTTCCAATCTCGCTAGGGAGGGCCTGGAAGACAAGCTGCAGTCCATCTGCACCTGGCTCGACATGCGTGCTGAGGAGATTATCAGCCCTGAATGGAAAGCTACCTACGATGAAGATGAAAGAGCACGGCTGGAACAATTGCTCAAGGATTCTTTGGAGAAGACAACACAGGAGATTTCTGAAATCAGAAATGATCTAAACAGCCAGATAGAGACTCTCGACCGATTCGAAAGCGATCCACTTCTGGCCTCATATGCTAGAAAGATCCGCGAGTATAGGTTGCGTCTGGGACAGAATTATACCAGTTTGAGTCAGATAGAGGGCCGGTTGGAAGAGGTTCAGTTCGGCTCAATGTTAGCTGATATCCGTGATCGTCTCGACCAGTGGAACCAACTGAAGGCAGAGATAGTACAAAGCAAGACTTCAACAGTTGACACCTGGTTGGAACAGCACCCCCGGCTTGTGCCTCTAAGGGATCGGATTCTGGAAAACCTGAGCAACGCCACTATGCGGCTTGACAAGATCACTCGTCAGATGATGAAGGCCGGAAGCGATCCAGTCGAGCAACTCCTGAAGGGAGAGGTCGAGGATGTCCTAGCCCTGTTTGCAGCAGTACAGCTATTGGAGGCGCTGGAGAAAGGAGAAGTCTAATGACCATCATAGGTCGAACCCCAGCGAAGGCCCGAAAACTCGGTAATGCGCTCTCAATTATGCTAGGAAAGGCATATCACTGGAATGCGCAAGAACCTAACCTGGGCGAGGAAGTTCGACTGGATATCAACGAGCCGCATATGGTGCTGATTTGCGGGAAACGAGGCTTCGGGAAAAGCTACACGATGGGAGTGATGATGGAAGGACTACTGGATCAGCCCTCTGAGGTTCGAGACGCGCTGTCGCTTGTGGTCATAGATGCAATGGGCGTTTTCTGGACTATTCAGCAGCCATCTGGAAGCCCGCCAGAGGTCTTTGATGGGTGGGGGATCAAAAGCAGAGGATTCGCAGTGACTGTCTACTATCCAGAAGGATTGAGCGAGAAGTATACTCCCTATGCTCAGTTCTTCCACAAAGGCTTTCAACTGTATCCATCTGAACTGGAGCTCGCCGATTGGCTATACATGTTGGATGTAGGAGAGACTCAAGCTCAAGCAGCAATCTTGGCTCGAATCATAAAACTCGTGAAGGCTTCCAGGGGACGCTTCTATTCCGTTGAAGACATGTTGCATGCATTGGATCGGGTGGACGCGCCAGATAACGTCAAATCGGCACTCGAACGCAGGCTTGACAAGGTGCTGGAATGGGGTATCTTTAGCGACCAAGGGCAAAGGATCGAAGATGTCTTCGCGCCAGGGAGTTGCCTTATATTCGATCTCAGCGGTGCAGGCGAGCTACCTTGGAATGTACGAACGCTGCTGACAGCTCTGCTCTGCAAGAAGATGTATAGCAAGCGAGCCTTCATGCGAACCAATGAAGAAATCGCCAAGATATACGGTAGCTCGATTGATATTACCTTCCCTCTGATATGGCTTTTCATTGATGAGGCACATATTTTCGCCCCAAACGAGAGAGCAACACCTGCCACTGAACCTGTGCTGGAGTGGGTCAGACAGGGAAGGAGGCCTGGTCTGTCCATTGTTCTGGCTAGCCAGCAGCCTGGTGCTTTGGATCGCCGCATTCTCTCGCAATGTGACACTCTTATCATCCATAGACTAACTGCGGGTCAGGACTCGGCGGCAATTGGGTCTCGCATCTCTGAAATCTATGACGCCAAGTCGATAACTCACTACATGAAGATTCTGCCAAAAGAGCCAGGATATGCCACAGTTCTAAATGACTTGACC
>Ga0114919_10003888_pt1 | contig 12000 bp, 10 predicted proteins | sample BlataG_FD_88682 | JGI IMG/M metagenome (GOLD analysis project Ga0114919, IMG submission 88682) | Deep subsurface microbial communities from Black Sea to uncover new lineages of life (NeLLi) - Black_00105 metaG | ecosystem: Environmental > Aquatic > Marine > Oceanic > Sediment | place: Atlantic...
AACTGTTTTCCAATGAAATGAAATTGTTTGAAAAAGCAGTTTTGTTAAGTAAGAAATATTCTTTTTTTTCCAAATGGGAATTTATTATACCAATTATCAAGAAAGATGAAAAAAACATCATTGTGATTTTATTTTTAGCCGAAAGTTTTATATCAGGTCGTGTGTACTCTCTTAAAATTGTATTTGATTTAGTTAAAAATAAACTAGTTAATGAGGTTGAAGGTTTCAATTATAGAGTAAAATCTAAAAGCTAGTTATACAGAATAAAACTTACATTTTAGCTAAATAATTATCAACGATTCCAACATCTAAATGATTTCATTATATTTTAAAAAGCATATTAGAAAAAAAAAAAAAGTTTTTTATAAAAAAATTCAATTATTCAGGTTCCTAGTCGAAATAATTTAAACCCCATGATGGTAATTCTAAGGCTTGCAGATTCTGAAGTGCTGGATAATAAACACCACTAGGATAGATACCCACTCCGGGAACTAATATCTTTGATCCATTAAACCACTGGACAGCAAGAGCAGTACCATATGGCCAGCCCTCTACAGTGCAGTGACTGGAATCAAAAGCGCCCTGTCCAGCAACCCCTTCAAGCGAATTCGCGGTTGTTAATAACTCCAATGTAGTTATAATAGTGGCAGTATTGAGCGACTGAGCTTCTTCAAATGCCCAAGCGTACATATATAGCGCGTCATAACTGCCAGTAGCAGTATAGATTGGTGCGACGCCAAATTCCGCAACATAATCATCCCAGAAATCAAGCGTTTTTGAAGTTTTATTTGTCTTAAATATAGATTCCAAACTAACTCCATATTCGCAAAGACCACCTGTATCTGCCCAGAAGTCGCCATCTTGTGATAAAACATTAATTCCGATCGGGACACAGCCGGGTTCAGAAGAACCATATGAGTTCGCAAAAGTTAATCCTGCTGAACCGGATATTATAGGGATTACTATTTGTGTATTGTTTGCTTCGACAGTAGCCCAATGTGCGGCCATTTCTACCGGAGTTACATCTTGTGGAAATGCAATATCCACTCCAGTATATGTAAGATTAAACATCGAGTTACTTGTTAGATGATAGGCCATAAGCGCCTTAAAGCCCGCAGTCCAGGTTAGATCTTCTCTCATAAACGAAAATCGGGTTACGCTATGGCCAGTCCCTGCAGTTAAGAGATAACCTGTACTGATTATCAATGTTATCAACTCCATTGCTAAAGCGGTTGTGTTTATCGGGTTATTTTGGAAGAAATATTTATATGTATCGTAATCAGTAAGCACACTTTTGCAGAAGTCTGAAGGAGCAGCACCAGTATTAATGAAGATGAGCTTATTTTCCATGAATAAACCTCGATATGCGCCTAATGCTTCGGTTCTAAATCCTCCCGTAGCGAATTGAACTCGTTTATAATTAATCAATCGTTCTACGGCAGCAACCGCTTTTGCCGGATCGAGAATAGGATTAGCTTCGTCTGTATTTTCGTATGTAATCCCAATATAATATGTTTTTCCTCCTATATCTATACCACCAGCTGTATTTATCTCATATGCGGCTAATCTTGCCCCATTTAGTTGCCCTTCCCCTTGTATACGTTCTGTATCACCTGCAACCCCAATCCTTATGATTTGATCTTCAGTTATACCAGCTGGAGCACCCGGGCAATCTGCGGCAGTCCATTGATATGGCGCAACAAATATCCATACAGTAACTCCAACACCTACACCAATTACTGCGATTAGAACAATTGCTAAAATTCTTTTTGTTAATGTTTCCATTTCATAATCACTTTTTTTGATAAATTTTTGTTTAACATTATCTAATTCAGATAAACATATATTTAAAGATTTAGGATTTTTAATTTTATTTACAAACAAGACCTAAAAGCGGGAATAATTTTAGATTTTCTTCAATTGAGAAGAATTAAATTCTTTATTCGATGTTACATACCCAAACAAAAAGCTTTTTATATTATAAATACGAAATATTTTTATTATAATTTAGAACTTTTTAATAATTACTGGATTTGGTAAAATTTTAAAAATTTTTTAAATTTTTTAATAATATTTGTTAAGAATTAATTAAGAAAGGTGGTTTTTTCATTTGGGTATCGAAGAAATTTTAATTTATGGAGCTGTACAAGGTTCGGTATATGCCTTACTAGCATTGGGTTACTCTCTAGTTTATGGGGTGGGTGGTATTTTAAATTTGGCTCATGGTGCTTATTACTTAATTGCAACATATGCATTTTATTGGACTTGGCTTATACTTGCACCAATAATTGGAGGGATAGAAGGTTTTTTTATAGGAATGGTTATAGGTTTGATTGTTGCAGCTTTAGTAGGTATGGTTTCATACCTCTTACTTATTAAACCATTGAAAGAGCATGAAATTAATGTTTTAATGGGAACTTTCGCAATCGGCTTTTTTTGTGAACAGTTAGTAATCGCTTTGTACGATCCAAAAACTCATTCAATTCCTACAATTTTTTATGAATATATAAATATTCTTGGGAAACCAATTCAAGTACATTGGATTATAATTATTGTCGCATCTTTGATAATCGTAACTTTAGTTACAATTTTTATAAATAAATCCAAATTAGGGAAATCTATTCGAGCTGTTTCTCAAGATCCCGAAGCTGCTATGCTTATGGGTATAAATGCTGATAGAATTCTAATGTATACTGTTACAATATCCGCATTACTTGCGGGTGTAGCCGCCGTTCTGTATGTCCCAGTTGATTTAGTCGCACCCTATAAAGGTTGGCCTATATTAACAGGTGCGATTGCCGTAGTGATTCTTGGAGGGATGGGAAGCCTCACTGGTAGTGTAGTTGGAGCATTTATTATAGGATATGTTAGAATTGCTACCAATTATCTTATAGATCCAGTTTATTCTAGTTTAGTTCCAATATTAGTTATCATTATTATTCTTGTAATTAGACCTCGAGGGTTATTTGGAAAAAAAGAAGTTAATTAATAAAAATGAATAAAATTATAAATTTAAAGATGTAAATTAAAAAATGTCATTAAATATTCAAAAATTTCGTGAAAAATTCATAGGTTTCCCAACTTATTTAAAACATTGGGTTTTTACTTTTAAGGGAGGAATGACTTTATTTTGCTTATTTATCCTCTTTCTTTTTCCAATCGTCACTCAAAATCCTTACTTCTTAGGAATATTTATTCTCGCTATGATATATACTATTTTTGCAGCTAGCTGGGATTTTCTAGCAGGATTTACAGGACAAGTTAGTTTTGGACATGCCATTTTCTTTGGGTTATCAGCATACGGAGTAAGTGCCACACTTGTATTCAATAATTTTACATGGTGGGGTGCTCTTTTAGTTGGAGTAACCATAGCAGTGACTACGGGGTTTATAGTAGGGATTATATGTTTAAGACTGAAAGGACCGTATCTAGCCTTAGGAACCATGGTAATTGCTATAATGCTGCAAGATTTATTCAAAATAGGACAGCTTAAGGATTATTTGTGGGGGGATCAAGGAATAAATGATGTTCCTCCATTATCAAATAGTAGTACAGTAGTTTATTATACAATTTTGATTTTTATGATAATTACTATAATCGTATTAATTCAAATTACCAAAACAAACATAGGCACGATTTTTAAATCCATCCGTGATGATGAAACAGGCGCCGAGACTTCAGGGATCAATACTACTAAATATAAGGTTATTGCATTTATGATTAGCAGTGCATTTGCTGGACTTGCAGGTGGTTTTTATGCTATGTATATTAGAAGCGTGGGACCTTTAATTTTTCAACCTTTGTACTCATTTTATGTATTAATTATGGCAGCATTAGGCGGAATTGCGACAATTTCTGGATCTGCTCTAGGAGCCTTCACCTTTATTTTCCTAAGTGAGATTCTAAGGGATTTAAATGAGTTAGATCCTTCAAACGCTTTATTAACGGCTTTCTCTGACCCAGCATTTATTTTCTCTGTTATACTCATAATTATGATTCGATTTGTATCACAAGGATTGTTACGACCTATCTTGGAGCATTTAAAAGAATTTTGGGATATTTTACTAGGAAGATAAAACATTTATAAAGTAATGTTTGAAAGTGGTGTTATGCAGAATGGGAGTAATTTTAGAAATAAAAAATTTAACCAAAAAATATAGTGGTTTAACAGCAGTAAATGATTTTAGTTTCGAAATTCACCGAGGAGAATTCGTTGGATTGATTGGTCCAAATGGAGCAGGAAAAACTACCATATTTAACTTAATTTCAGGATTAGAGAGACCCAATTCGGGGGCGGTTAGGTTTGATGGTCGTGATATAACAGGTATGAAACCATACAAAATAGTAAATTTAGGTATTGCGAGAACATTCCAACTTGTTCGATCATTTCGATTTATGACACTCCTTGATAATATATCAGTCTCTTGCCTTTCATCAAGAGGTAAAGAAGTAGCTAAGCAATATGGGATAGACGAATACGCGAGTTCTATTTTAGCTGCAGTTGGCCTTGTTGACAAAGCAAGAATACCTCCCATAATATTACCTCATGGTGATTTGAGAAAATTGCAAATAGGAAAAGCATTAGGCACTAATCCTCAATTACTTCTTTTAGATGAGCCATTTAGTGGGCTTTCTCACGAAGAACAAAAGGGTATAACAGATTTGATAATAAAATTGCATGATGATGGAGTCACTGTTTTTATGACGGGACATGTTTTACGAGAACTAATGCACCTAGTGCCTAGAGTCGTTGCTATGCACCAAGGTAAATTTATAACCGAAGGCTCTCCACAAGAGGTTGCAAACAATAAAATTGTGTTAGAAGCATATTTAGGAAAAGGAAGTGAACAACTTGCTTGAAATGAGAAAAATATATCATTATTATGGAAAAGCTAGAGCTCTTGAAGAGATTAACTTAACGATAGAAGAAAGCGCTCTGGATGCAGTTATCGGTCCTAACGGAGCGGGAAAATCAACTCTTCTCAGAGTAATATCTGGATTAGAAGAACCAGATAGAGGAAAAATTGAATTTTTAGGAGAAAGAATTGATGGCTTAAAAGCTTATAAAATCGCCAAAAAAGGAATAGCTCATTGTCCCGAGCGTCGACGCTTATTTTATGATATGAGCGTAATGGAAAACTTGGAAATGGGGGCATATACTTTAAAAAATAGAAAAAAATTTCACGAGTTATTAGATTTTGTATTTGAGGTTTTCCCTCGCCTTAAAGAAAGGAAAAAACAAAGAGCAGGAACATTAAGTGGAGGCGAACAACAGATGCTCGCAATCGGTCGTGCTATTATGGCAAATCCAAAATTACTTTTATTAGATGAACCTTCATTGGGTTTAGCTCCTAAAATAAAGAATAAAATATTTGATGCAGTAAATAAGATTAAAAAAGAGGGAACTACAACCTTACTAGTTGAACAAGATGCTATATTAGCAATGGAAGTTGGTGAAAATATACATCTATTGGAAGAAGGCAAAATAGAAATGAGGGGCACAAAAGAACAGTTAGAAAAAGAACCTCGGATTAAAAAAGTCTATCTAGGAATATAGGGTGATAAAAAATGTCAACCTCTTTAGAACAATTGTTAAGGGATGCAAGAATTGATTTAGTTTTATCAAGAATTGAAAAAGATTCATCCGTTATTGGTGAAGTAATAAAAAATATGGATAGTGAAATCCGTTCTATCCGGTTTAATTCAATATTTGTGTTAGGCGAAATAGGAGAGAAATCTGGCGAGAATGCAGTGTTTAAAATAACTGAATACATAGATGATGAAGATTGGAGTATCTGTCGAGAAGCAGTTAGATCTTTAGGAAAAATTGGAAAAATTGCTGAATCCGCAATACCAAAACTGTCTAGTTATTCTTCTAATAATGAAGTTTCTATCAGAACTGCCGTAGTTACTTCACTTGGAAAAATTGGTAAAGCTACGAACGAATCTTTAAATTCTCTTAAAAACGCGCTAAAAGACGAAAACGAAGAAGTACGAACTAAAGCAGCTAACGCTTTAAGTTTATTGGGAACTGAAGCTTTCGAGGTTATCTCCGATTTAATGAGTAGTATTAGCGATCCAAGTTGGGCTGTTAGAACCGCTTCAGCACGAGCAATGAGTGGTATTGGAAGAGGTACAATTAAAGCAATTCCTACATTAATAAGCGCACTTGATGACAAGGATTGGAGGGTTAGGTATCATATTGTTAATACACTTACTCAAATTGGTGAAGCGTCTGTTTCTCATCTACTAAATGTCTTAAACCATAAAAACAGAGTTGTTAGAAAATCTGTAGTCGAAACCTTAGGAGAGTTAAATATAAAAAGTCCAGAAATAATTGAAAAATTAGCGTTAATGTTAAAAGATAAGAAAGAAGAAGTCAAAGGAAAAGCAGCCGATTCTTTACGGAGCTTAGGTAAAGAAGCCGTTCCTGCTTTAACTAACGCGCTTCAAAATGCTAATAAAAAGATGAAAATCGTCATAATTTCCGCGATTGGAGGGATTGGATTAGACGCAATTGAGGCAATCCCTCATTTGATAACTTTATTTAAAGGTGAAAAAACTTTAGTGCGCGTAGAAGCAGCTCGAAATCTAGGAGCAATTGGTAAAGATTCAGAAGAAGCGCTAATAGCTTTAGAAGAAGCCTTGAACGATAAAAAAACTATTGTAAGGAGAGAAGCTGCTCTTTCGTTAGGTAAAATTGGAGCCATTTCGGAGAAAGCTATTCCTTCTTTATTAAGAGCGTTAGATGATAAAAAACCAGATGTTAGATGGAGAGCGTCTGAAGCTTTAGGAAAAATTAAAATAAACAAGCCTGAGGTAATTTCAGCTTTAGAAAACCTAATTCATGACAAATGCGATTATGTTTGCGAATCCGCTGATGTCGCAATAGATAACATTACAGAAAATATTTAAATCCTAACTCATTTTATTTCAAAAATAAATTAATAAGAAAAGATGTAAAATAATAAAATCAATATATATTAAAAATAGAAGGATTGGAAAATGAGTGAAAACCCTTATGCTAAAAAACCTTGGTTAGAACATTATGACGAGAATGTACCCCATCATATAGATTTTCCTAATATGAATATCTACGAATTTTTAGATAATTCTGCAAAGGATTTTGGCGGTCGAACTGCAATTTGGTTTATGAAAAACAAGGTCTCGTATAAAATGTTTAAAGATATTGCTGATAGACTCGCAACTGCTCTCGTCAATTTAGGAGTTAAAAGAGGAGATGTCGTAGCAATTATGATTCCAAACTTCCCCCAATTTATTTTCAGTTATTACGCTATATTGAAAGCAGGCGGAATTGTTACAGCTTGTAGCGTTCTCCACACTGAACACGAGTTGGCTTATCAGCTTAATGATTCTGGAGCAGAGATCCTAATAGCTTGGGACAACCAAGTTGACAAAATTAATAAAATAAGAGATAGAACCCGGTTGAGACATATTATAATAACAAATGTTCTCGATTATACAATGATGGCGCCAAGAAACCCATCTGAGATCTCTGGAACGATGCAGTTTATTAATTTAATTAATAACACAAAACCTAATCCCCCAAAATTCGAAACAAATAGTCAAGAAGCTATTGCATGTTTACAATATACGGGAGGTACAACTGGATTGCCTAAAGGCGCAATGCTAACTCATAGTAATATTGTATCCAATTGCATAGCAACTCATAGATGGTTAGGCGCGGAAGTTAAAAGAGGCAAAGATACTGGGCTTACCAACTTACCACTATTCCATATATATGGTCAAACGGTATGTATGAATATATTGATTTACAATGGCTCAACTATTGCATTAAATCCAGACCCCCGCGATCAAAAGTCTTTATTCGAATTAATTAAATCTACTCGGCCGTCAATGTTTCCAGGGGTACCAACAATGTACATGCGTTTGTTAGAACGAGACGACTTAGAAGATTATGCAAAAGATCTTAAATCTATAAGAATTTGTAATACTGGAGCAGCACCGATGCCCCCAGAGGTTCTTAAGGAATTTGAAGAGAGGACAGGCGGTAAAATTCTCGAGGGTTACGGACTGACAGAGACGTCACCGGTTGCTACTAGTAATCCTGTTCAAGGAGAAAGGAAGATAGGTTCTGTTGGAATGCCAATTCCTGAGACGGAACTAAAAATTGTAGATATTGACGATTTTACCAAAATTATGCCTCTTGGCGAATCGGGTGAAATTATGATAAAAGGACCTCAAGTTATGAAAGGTTATTGGAACAAGCCTGAAGCTACTGCTGATCAAATAAAGGGTGACTGGCTTTTAACAGGAGATATCGCGATAATGGACGAAGACGGCTATTTCTTTATAGTTGATAGGAAGAAGGACATGATTAATGTTAGCGGTTTTAAAGTTTACCCGAGAGAATTGGAAGATGTATTATTTGAACACGAAGCTATTGAAAATGCTGCCGTAATTGGGCTTCCTAATCCGGATATACCCGGTAGTGAAAAAGTAAAGGCTTATATCGTTCTTAAGGATGGATATCAAGAAAGTGAAGAAATGGAAGCTGAAATAAAGGAATTCTGTAGACAAACTGTCGCTCCTTATAAAGTTCCTAAATTTATAGAATTTCGAAAAGAACTTCCCGAAACCCTCGTTGGTAAAGTTTTAAGAAAAGATCTGAAAGAAATTGAAGCCAGAAGACGTGGAGAAGAAGTTTAATCTAAGAAATTATCCAAATCTTACTTTTTATAAATATATAACTATTTTTATAATATTAAACTTATTTCTTAACTATATCAAATTTTTCCTTTTATATTAGTATTGAATATTATGAATGTCGAAGAAATACTTACAACTGTAAGAACTTTCGCATACAATAATTCTGGAAAAGACGATATCCATGGCTTTAAACATGTCGAGCGCGTACTTAATTTAAGTGTGCAAATAGGAACTGCTTTAAATGCAAATTTATTGATAATTAAAATTGCAGCTTTACTTCACGATGTTGGTAGAACTTATGAGGAAAGAAATGATACAAAAAATCACGCTGAAATATCCGCTGAAATGGCTGAAAAATTTTTATTAAAAACTAATTTCTATATTAACGATGACGATATTGAAAATATTCTTCATAGTATTCGAGCGCATTCTTTTTCTAATAAAATAAAACCTAAAACTCTTGAAGCAAAAATATTGTCGGACGCAGATAAACTGGACGCGCTAGGAGCAATAGGTTTATATAGAACAATAGGGTTTACAATACAAAAGGGCGGTGGAATTGCTCAAGTCATTAATCATTTAGAAAATAAGATTTTAAAATTAAAAGATTTGATGTATCTTGACTATTCGGAAAAAATTGCAGAAAAACGACATGAACTTGTTTTAGATTTCTATAATCGAATAAAAAAAGAAAAATAAAATTTAAAATTATGAAATTTTCAGAATCATATTCAATAAAATAGTGAATTTTTCATCAGATCCCCAAACAATATAGATTTTATTTTCAATTGGAACAGCTACTTGTTTGAGAGCAATAAACCAATCGTCCCCAACATTATTAGCTGTCCTACTCCCTTTTTTGTGACAAATTCAGAACTATATAAAAAGTGGAAAACTTCAGTAATAAATCTCAGTCCCTTATGTGAAAGAATTGATCGTTACTAAGTTTAATAGATATTTAATCACAATTTATGAAAAATATAAAATGAAGCTTATATAAATAGTAAGAATTTAAGAATTTTTCCGTGAATTAATTATTAGTCTGGATTTTTTCCTTTCTACATATCTCTCTAAGGAATTCTTCGTCTCTTTCTCTCATGTCATCAGAATACCATCTCAAAAATTTATAACTTCTAATACTTCTAAATAAGAAACTCAAAGGTATTGCTGTGCAACTAAGGTATATTACATTAATCAAAATCGAGAGATTCTCCAAATCGTAGTTTATTGCTTCACCATCAAGTTTAATAATTGTACTTATTACAAACGAAATTCTATGGATCTCATTGATATCGTTTACTTTAAATATAATATCTGCGAATCCTCTACTGGTTAAATTGTTATATTGGTAAAGAAGTGTTTGTAATCGTGGTAAATAACCAATGGAATAAGTGGTGATTGGTTTGCTAAAGTTAATTATTTCAACTCTCTTAGGGCTACTAGTTTCTATTCTATAATCTAAATATGTAATACCCACTAAATGTGAATCGGGATTAGAAAACGCATTTATCTTTATTCCATAATTGTGGTAATTACCTCCAATATGGCGAGCGTAAATTTCTACATTTAAGCCACCATTACCCCCGCTATAAGTTGTAGTAAATTGCTTATTGTTGAGATAATATCCAATACCAAAAACTTGTTTATAGTTAAAAATAATAACAAAACCAGTTAGATATAAGACTAAGATGATAGAATAAATCGCAATCTTTAATCTCTCTTTGTTAAGCGCTTTCATGAGTACTCGACGGAAGTTTTGATATAAATTTAGCTTACTTTCCTAAATTGCAAAATGTAAGTATCTTTATAAGCTTACACTTTAACAATAAGATTACGTTATGATTTAACAAATCGGTGAGAAAAGCCTAAAACTTGATAGATTATTGTTTCTCGATGTTTTTAAAGAAATAGCTAAAGATAGAAAACGCATTATTAGCTCTTTTTACAGTATCATACAAACAGAAATATGAATTTGATACTTTCAAAAAGTTTATGATGCTTTCAAAAAAGTTTCCATAAGAAATTGAAAGTTCTCTTCTTCCCCCCATATTAAAACAATTTTGTTATTTAAAGGAATTGCAACTTGTTTAGCAGCTAGAACCCAATCATCACCTAAAAACTTGGTTGTTGGAGTTCCTGTTTTAAATTTAAGAAAAACAAAACTACCAATATAATCTCCAATAGTCATATCATTAAGTTTAACATCTTCAAAATCAGGGATTTCATGATTTCTTATTTCATATTCTGTTTTGCTTTTTAATAAGTTCATAGCTGATTGAACTAGATTTTTATCTTTTTCGATATTTCGACTATATTCAAAGATTATAAGGCCACATTTTTTTTGAAAGCCTTTAGGTCCTTCGAGTTCGTAATCAAATACAATTCTCTCCAAACTTTCTGAGTGTTCTATTACTTCAGAAAGAACTTTCCATTTATTTTCAAACAAACGTTTCAAAAATCTTCGTGAGTCGGGATGGATTGTTTCTAAAGTAAGACTTCTAGGGCCCTTGTATATCTTTTCAAGAATATCTCCAATATGCAGTACTTTCTGCTTTAGAGCGTTTAAATAATTTTCTTGTTTATCAATAATTCTATTTAATACTTCAAATGGAGGGTTGGCAACATACTTAATTCTCTTTGGTTTTTTAGTTATCTTTATACCCATAATCCAATTTTTTTCAATTAATCTCTCCAAGATTCCATACAATGTTGTGCGATTAACTTCAAGAAATCTCTCCTTTAATCTTCCAACAACATCACCAACCTCCCCTTTTTCTAAAAGCATTAAATAAACCTTAGCCTCTTCAAAATTTAAGCCAAAAAGTTGAATATCTTGAATAAAATCCAAATCGTTATTATCTCCTATTTTTTTCCATCATTCTTTTCTATATTAATTAATAGTTTTTTACTATTTATATTTGTTGTCAGTTAGCGACGACAATATGACTATCTTTAAATATAAACTCTAATTCTTCTTAATTAATAAGTAAAATACATATAAGGTGGTTATAAATTGTTGTTAAAAAATAAAGAAAAAATTAGAATTGTTAGTATTGTTGGTAATTGTTTTGATAAATCGGAGTGAATGTAAGATGATAAGGAAAAATAAAATAAAACCAAGAATACTCGAAGGTGAAGCAATTTTAAGCAATATTGAATTTACAACAGAGGATTATAGCGAAGCGTGCAAAAAATTGGGAAGTGAATATAGGCGTTTGATTAAATTCTTATTTAATGACTTAGGGGTAAAAAATAATTCGAAAATACTGGAAATTGGGCCCGGGCCCGGTTGGATCGGAATTTGGATGG
>Ga0114919_10003889_pt1 | contig 12000 bp, 8 predicted proteins | sample BlataG_FD_88682 | JGI IMG/M metagenome (GOLD analysis project Ga0114919, IMG submission 88682) | Deep subsurface microbial communities from Black Sea to uncover new lineages of life (NeLLi) - Black_00105 metaG | ecosystem: Environmental > Aquatic > Marine > Oceanic > Sediment | place: Atlantic...
GCCACCTCCCAGCGGTGCTCGCCGCTGCGAATGTCGAGGGCGATGATCTTGTCGACGTCGCGGAACACCACCACGTCGCCGACCAGCACGGGCTGGACCATGGCCGGCAGCGACGTGGTGTCGGTTTTGTCGCCGACGGTGTACTCAGCCAACGCCTGGCCGTCGCGTATCTTCAGCGCGGTGGCCGTCTCCTGGACATTACCGTAGGGGCCATAGTAGCTCCCGATGTCCTGCCACGGGCCCAGGGCCGCCTCCACCGGCACGAGGACGCCCTCGTCCTCATCGGCGGGGTATCGCCACGTCGGCGCCTCGGGGGTCGGGCAGTCGGCCATGACGCCCACCCCGCCCGGCACGCCGCCGAGCCCGGGCCAGTCCGTCAGTGCCCGGGCCGTGCTGGCGCGGACCGGCCTCTGCCGCATCTGCCTGACGAAATCTGCCAGTGGCCGCTGGCTGCCGCCCACTGCCGCCTGTGCCCCGGTGTACTCGCTCACCAGGCGCCCCAGCGCCTCGTCCGACGCCGCCGGCGCCAGCGCGAAATGATACGCCACCGCCATCCGCGCCAGCGTCAGGGGGACCGCCTCGTCGTGAATGTCCAGCTCGAGCATGTCGGCCCAATACCGGCCGGCCTGGGCGAAACGGGCGTGATCGAAGGCGTGCTGGGCCAGTGCGTCCAGCGCCTTCGCCCCGGCGGTGGTGTGGAGGTATTGGTCGGCTATCTTGGCAAGCCCGTCCACGTCGCCGGCTGTAATTGCTTGCTGGTACAGACTTTCCGCCGGCGGGTCGTAAAGCGCCCGGTACAGGGCCAGCCCTTCTGGCGGCAACTGGCCGATTGTCAGGCTGACCTCCCGCCGCAACGAGTAGAAATGCCGCGAGTCCGTCGAGACGAACCCCACGTCGCGCCGCGATAGAATGCTCTGAAGTATCTCAATGGCCGGCTCATACGTGCCCTCGTCGATGAGCCGCCGGGACCTCGCGAGGTACTCGGTGAGCTCACCGTCCGTGGCGATCAGCAGCGGCGGCGCCTCCTGGGCGGCGCACACCCCCCACGCCAGACACAGCGAAACGGCAACACTCGCAAGCCACCTGAAAGCCGTCATCTAGATACGTCCACCATAAGCCCCGGTCCGGTAGCACCGGGCACTCGTCGAACCAACTCCGACAGCGGCGTAGGAAGTTCGCAATCTCCCTTCGTCGAGCTACAGCTATCACCGGTCTGATTATAGCGTTAGGTCCGTCGATCCTCAAGGGGGCACCTGGGGGCCGGCAAGGCGTTAGTCGCCCGGCCGAGCCCGTGAGTTCCTGAGATTCTGTACGCCCGCGGGCGCCCCCGCGGTTCACGCGGCAACCGGTTTGTTTTCAACGACCTGCCGCGAGCCAAGTGAGCTTGTCCGCGCGAGCCAAATGGCTATGATGAGCGGCTATGGCCGACGCGACGGCGAAATCCCCGACGTTCAGCGTGATAATGCCGGTATATAATCACGCGGGATACTTGGTGGCGGCAGCCGAGTCCGTGCTCGCACAGACACGCGACGACTGGGAGTTGTGCATAGTCGATGACGGCTCGACCGACGGCAGCGGACGGGTCGCCGACGAGCTCGCCGCCAGGGACGGGCGCATCAGCGCAGTCCACCAGCCCAACGCAGGCCCGGCCGCCGCCCGCAACGCGGCGCTGGCCCGCACGTCCGCACCATGGCTGACGTACATCGACAGCGACGACATCTGGCTGCCCGACGCACTGGCCGGCTACGGCGAGTTCATCGCCGCCCACCCCGACGCACAGTTCATCTACGGCTACCGGCACCGGCTCAACGCCGACGGCACGGTCACCGAGCTGCCGGGCGAGTTCCAGCAGCGCCCCACAGGCCCGGCAGAGCTCTTCGCCAGAATGTACCTCTCGCACATATGCGTGTGCTACCGTCGCGAGCTGATCGACCGGGCGGGCGGCTACGACGAGCGACTCCGCACGTGCGAGGACTACGAGCTGTACCTGCGGCTGAGCCTGCTGACGCCGCTGACGCCCCTGGGCAAGCCCACTGGCATGCGACGCCGACACGCTGCGAACATATCCCGCCAGAGCGGCCACAGCCGACTGCTACAGGCGAAGATCCTCCAGCGATTCATCGACCGTCAGGGCGGGCGAGACGTCGTCGGGGCCGACGTCGTCCGCCGGCGGCTCGCCAAGCTCTACTACGCAGCCGGGCGGCAGTACTTCAAGGCCCGCTGCTTCGCCCAGGGCCGCCGGGCCATCGACCAGGCCCATCAGCATCGCCGCACCGTCCGCTCGACAGCCGTTGCGGCGCTGGCCCGCCTGCTCGCCCCATTTGGCCGAACCGACGACACCCCCCTGCCCGACCTCGACTGACGCCGCAGGAATGCGGATTGCGGAGTTCCGAGTGCGGAGTCAAACGGGGCGTGGCCCCAGGCAATCGGTCGGCAGGCCTGGTGGCCAAGTGAGCGCTGGGCACTCGTTCTTTTTCTTTGTAACCCGTCGCTTCTTATTCTGGCGGGGGGTTACGGCCAGGCCCGCAGGGCCGACAGACCTGCCTGCCGGCAGGCAGGAGTTGGCCGGGCCCGTGCACGCCCGCCCAAGGCCCGCAGGGCCGAAAGGAGTTGGCCGGGCCCGTGAGGGCCCGGTAGGCGCGCGGGAATTGACTGAGCCCGACAGGGCGACAGAGAATTGGCAGGCCGACCGACCGGCGGGGGTCCTCTGTCGCCCCTGCGGGGCTCTGGCACATTTGGTGCCGCCTTCCGGCGGCTCACGCCGCCGGCTAACCTCTGTCGCCCTTCGGGCTCTTCCCTGGGACTGGTCGTCGGGTGGGACGACTGACAAGGCAATGCGGATTGCGGACTTCCGATTGCGGAATGAAGGCCCGATTCCCGAGGCCATTCCGCACTCCGCAATCCGAAATCCGCAATCGGCACACCCCAGCAAAATGGTAATCGGGCCAAGAAGCCACGACCCACGGAATTCTCTTGCATTACCTCAGGCGGGAGGTATATTGGTCGGTGTGGGTTATGACGCCCCCGTGAGGGCGTCGGTGAGGTACGTTCTTGGAAGGGAGTAGTCATGGGAAGGGCAATTGTCGCAGTAACCGTTCTGATCGTATCTGTCGGCTCGGTGCAGGCGGGCACTCGGGCGGACCTGTCAGGCGACCTGGTTGTCGATTTTGCGACGACGATGGACATGCCGCTGATGGCCGTGGGGAATCCGGGCAACGCCGATGACACGCACGGCGACGGTTACGGCGGCGTGGACTACGCCTATCGCATGGGCAAGTTCGAGGTGACGGCGGGACAATACACGGAGTTCCTGAATGCCGTGGCGGCGACGGATGCTTACGGCCTCTACAGACGTCCATGTGGTCGAGCAGCTACGGCTGCCAGATCCTGCAGGCCGGCTCATCCGGCAGCTACACGTACTCGGTACCCGCTAATTGGGCCGACCGTCCGGTCAACTATGTGTCTTGGGGAGATGCCGCGAGATTTGCCAACTGGCTGACCAACGGCATGCCCACGGGCGCCCAGGACCTGACGACCACTGAGGATGGTTCGTACTTCCTCAACGGCGCAACCAGCGACGCGGCGCTGCTGGCCGTGGTGCGAGAACCGGACGCCCGGTACGTCATTCCCTCCGAGGATGAGTGGTATAAGGCCGCCTACCATAAGAACGACGGCGTGACGGGTAACTACTTTTACTACCCCACCGCCAGCGACGCCGTTCCCAGCAACGATTTTCAGGATCCTGACCCCGGCAACAACGCCAACTTCGCCGTGCTACCGTGGCAGGAGCCTGAGGATGTCACCATCGGCAGCCCGTACTATCGGACAGAAGCCGGCGAGTTCGAGAACTCCGAGAGTCCTTACGACACCTTCGACATGGGCGGGAACGTCTGGGAGTGGAACGAGGCGATCCTTTACGGGTGTCGCGGCGAGCGGGGCGGGTCGTTCGACTATGACACCGTCGACGGCTGGTACCAGCTGGGCGCAGGGTACCGGTGCGACGTCTATCCCCCGACGTGGGAGCTCAACAGGCTCGGGTTCCGTGTCGCCGAGGTTCCTGAGCCCGCCTCCGCGGCGCTGATGTTGGTCGTCGGTGGTTTCGTAGTCCGGCGCAAGCGCAGACGTGTTGCTTAGTCTGTAGGTCGGGGCTACTGCCCCGCGGGGCCGCTACCTGCTGTTGGCGTTTACACATGCCAGCCCACGGCGACCTGCCGTGAGCTTGTCGAACGGGAGCCGTGGGTCAACGAGCGTCCTCATTAGCGCGGCAGCCTGTGGGGCCAGACCCACACATGCCAGCCCACGGCGGGAGCCGTGGGTCAACGAGCGTCCTCATTAGCGCGGTGAGCCCTGCCAAGGGCGACACACCAGATGTACCGCCCCTGACGGGGCTGGCCTGCCGAAAGGACCGTCAATTCCCCACAGCTTACGCTGTGGGCTGGCATGGAACGCCCTGGCGGGCTATGCGGCAGACCGTCTGACAGATTGCGGATTGCGGATTGGCGATTGGGGATTGGGGATTGCGGAATGCGGATTGGGGAATGAAGGCGCTACTCCTCCGGTCGGTCTTCGCTTGATGCGTCCTTGCCGCCGGAGATGGTCTGAAGGTAGTACCGCAAGCGATTGGCGTTGAGCATTCGCCCGCGAAAGGGGCCGGGCGGGTCGAGCACTCGCAGCGGGCCGATGTGCGTCCGTTCGTCCTGCATCCGCTCGGCCGGGAACACTATGATTCCATCCGCATCGGACGGCCGGGGGATGACCTGCTGGCCGTCGATTTCCCTCGGCCCTGCCAGCAGCAGGTCTACAAGTCCGTCGCCGAAGGCCGCCACGCCCCAGCCTGGCCCCACGACCCGCGTGAATGTCTCCGCGACGGCCATCAGGTCGGCGACCTTGTCGCAGGATACCTGCGTTCGCAGGAGAATTACCCCGCGCGGGTGCACGCGACGCACGCACCGGCGGATCGTGCGCTCGTTGTAGCATCGCCAGGCGTCTGGGTGGTCGGCCGGCAGCGGCGCGAGCAGCAGGCCGTCGAACATGCCGTGGCCGATTTGAGCGGCCGACAGGTAGTTGCCCTCGCTGCCGAGCAGCAGAAAGGCTCTCCTGGCCTCCGCCGGCAGGGCCGTCGGGTCCGGCACGGAACTGGCCGGGTACACGCCGGGCACGTTGGGCTCGTCGCGGTGGCTGGTGGCGATCACCCACCACCTGCCGCGTCGGGCGTGGCGCTCGTCGGCGCCGAGCATCACTTCGACCATCGCGGCGGTGACGCCCTCGGACCGCCACGTTCGGGCGTAAGGCAGCAGGCCGCGCGGACGCCACAGCCGCCCCGAGGGGGCGCCCTCGACGACCAGGCTCAGCCACATGCCTCGCCTGGCCGGGCCAAGCTCGTGCATGGGCGCCGCCGCCGATAGGGCCGTCGCAGTGACGAGCACGACGCCCCAGGCGATCCACTGCGTTCGCTTGTCTATGCCGGCGGCCCGGACGGCGCTGACGGCCGCGGCGCCGATGCTCAGCGCGATTGCGGCGGTCGGCACGAGCCAACCGAGCGGCGACAGCCCGCCGACGAGGTACGCCGCCAGGCCCAGCCCCGCTCCCGTCGCCGCCGCTGAGCAATACCGCCACTGCCCGCCGGAGCGGGCGTCCCACGCCCGCCGCTGGTGGGATATCAGCCTGGCCACCAGCGCCAGCAGCGGCGCCTGAAGGAACACCCACGCCAGCAGCCCAAAGGCCGGCAGCCCGCGATCGACCAGCGACACGACCGCCAGGGCGAACTGCCCCCCCACCGCCGCGACGGCGCCGATGACCGCGCCGACGGCCTCGTAGCGGCCCGCCTCCCCGCCGTCGCGATCGACGCGACGTATCATCACCGTTAGCAGGGCCAGCGAAGCCGCCGCCCACAGCCACCGCCCGGCGATGGCCGCACCGAACATCTCCCCCAGCAGCCGCAACTGAATGACAAGCACGATCGACAGGCCCGCGAAGGTGATGGCTACCACCCGTCGGCTTGCGGCGGGTCCGTTGTCGTTCACCGGGCCAGGCAGCGCCCGCGCCTCGGCCTGCCGCCACCACAACCACAGGGCGATCGCCAACATCACCACCGCACACGCCATCGCCAGGATCAGCACGTTCACTCCCAGCAGCCATGAGACTGCGAAGGCCGCCAGCCCGGCGGCGATCACCGTCAGCCATCGGCGGAGTGCCTCGGCCGTCCGGCCCGCGTCGCCTGCGCGACCGACGAGCCCGGCGGCTGAGAACATGGCCATCGCACCGGCCGCGGCGGGCAGCAGGCCCACCCACTGGACGATAAGCTTGAGCGCCGCCCAGGCGGTCGGCGTCCACAGGAATCGCTCGGCCAGCACGCCGGTGAGCTTGACGGACAAGAAGACGGCCGCCATCGCCGCCAGCGACCCCGCCGTCGCCGCCACCACGCCCGCCGACAGCAGCCGCATCAGCCGTCGGCCCTCCATTTCCGTCGGGCCGCCTGCGTCCAGCAAGGCCGACAGCGTTTCGCCCGGCGAGAGGCCCGCCTGCGAAAGCGCCCATCGCGCCGCCCGCGTGAGCGGCCGGCTTGCGGCGGCAACCGTCCCGCCGGCCAGGAACATGGCCGTCAGCGTCAGCAACATCGCCTCGCCGGACGCGTCGAACGCCCACGCCCACAGCATGACGATGCACCCCAGCCACACGACCTGCACCGCCCCCAGGCAATGCGCCACAAGTATGTCGCCGCTGAGGCGCTTCATTCGGTCATCCTAATGCACCAGCGACGCCCGCTCGGCGGGCACGTGCACGCGCCGGCCGTCGTCGCAAGATAATACCAGACCGTCCAGCGGGCTGACATCCAGCACCCGCCCGGTGTGCCGCTGGGCGTCGCAATCGACCGTCACTCGCTGGTTCATCATGCCGCACCGGGCGACCCACGCATCGTGCAGGTCGGCCAGTTCGCCTTCGGCGACGGCGGCCACCCACGCGTCCAGCCGACGCAGCACGCCGCGGACGATCTCGATTCGCTCGATGCCCGCCCCGACGAACTCCGCCAGGTGCGCAGCGGGCACGTCGGTCTCGCCGGCGCCCGGCGAGGCGCCGACGTTTATGCCGGTTCCGACGACGACGCTTTGTCGGCCGTCGTGGCGCCGCAGCTCGACCAGCACGCCGGCCACCTTGCGATGCTCTATCAGCACGTCGTTGGGCCACTTCAGCTCGAATGCGGCCAGCCCGGCGCAGCCTTCCTCGATGCCCTCAGCCACGGCCAGGCCCGCGGCTATGGTGACGGCCTCGTGCGGCAATGGCTCGGCGGGGTGAGTCAGCAGCACGCTCATCAGCACGTTCGCCCCCGGCGGCGAGAGCCACCGCCTGCCCTGCCGGCCGCGACCGCTGCGCTGCCATTCGGCCAGCACGACCAGCCCGTCCGCATCGCCCTGTCGGCCGGCCTCGGCGACGGTGTCGTTGGTCGAGTCCACCTCGTCGAAGCAGATCACGCTTCGCCCGACTCTCCGCGTGCCCAGGTGCCGCTCGATTAGCGTCGCGTCCAGTCGCACCGGCCGGACGAGGCGCACGCCGTCGGTCGGCGAGAACTCCATGGCATGGCCGGCGCGGCGGAGCTCGGCGAGCGCATCGGCGATGGCCTGGCGATCGCACGCGACGGCCGAGGCCAATTCGTCCGTCGAGAAATACCCCTCCGGCCGGTCGTAGAGCTGCTCGAGCACCTTGCGGGCGTGTGTCATTCGTTACCGCCGGCTGTCACGTCAGTTCGATGTCCAGGCCGATGTCGACGGCCGCGGCCGAGTGCGTCAGCTCACCGACGGCGATCCGCTCGACGCCCGCGGCGGCGATGTCGCGGACGCTTTCCAGCGTGACCCCGCCGGAGGCCTCCAGTGCTACCCGCCCGGCCAGGCCGGCTGCGTTTCGTCGGGCCGCCGCCTCGGCAAGCTGGCCGCGCGACATGTTGTCCAGCAGAATCACGTCCACGTCCAGCCCCAGGGCCGCTTCGAGCTCATCGAGCGTGTCGACCTCGATCTCCACGAAGCCGCCTTCCGGCAGCTTGGCCCGGGCGGCGGCGAGCTTGTCCGCCAGGGCGGCTATCGGGTCTGCCTCGCCCGCCAGGGCCATCGCAGCCAGGTGGTTGTCCTTGACCAGCACCGCGTCATACAGCCCCATGCGGTGGTTGCAGGCGCCGCCTGCCCGCACGGCGTACTTCTCCAGCGCCCGCCAGCCGGGCGTGGTCTTGCGGGTGTCGTATATCGCCGCAGGCGTGCCCGCGACCGCCTCGACGTAGGCACGTGTCAGCGTCGCCACGCCGCAGAGCCTCTGGAGGAAGTTCAGCGCCACGCGCTCAGCGGCCAGCACGTCCGCAGCCGGGCCCGACCACGCCGCCAGCGCCTGCCCCACCGCCACCCGCTCGCCGTCAGCCAGCAGAACGTCCGTGGCGATCTCGCTGCCGTAGGCTGTGGCTATTTCCCCCAGCAGCGCCCCGCCGCACAGCACGAGCTCCTGCCGGGCGACGAACCGCCCAGCCACCTGTGTGCCGGCCGGCAGCAGCGCGGCTGTTACGTCCCCGCCACCGAGGTCCTCCGCCCTGGCCAGGGCGAGCAGTTGCCGCAGATTCTCCACTTCACAGGCTGTCGGTCCGATGGCCATGGGGGCATATCATAAGCTCCCGGCCCGCAGAAACAACCCACGCGCGTTTCGCCCTTCTTCCCCCGGCGCAGCAAAACGGGCGACGATTCCAGTCGAACCGCCGCCCTTCGATTGCGTGGCTGTCTCTCGAGCCTACTTCCGCCGCTTCAGCAAGGCCAGTGCGCCGAGGCCGAGCAGCGACATCGTCGCCGGCTCGGGGATGACGGCTCCCATGAGATCGCCATATTCGTTCGACCACACCAGAATGTTCCCGCTGACATCGGGCACCACCCCGGGCCACAGTTCGGACTCAGTGCCGGTGAGCAGGTCGTGGCAGAAAACCGTCCACCAACTATCGGCCGGTTGATCGATCCAGAACACATACCGCCCGTTCGTTACCGCCTGGCGAGCTAGAGTCTTCCCCGTCGTGATGGTCTGTTCCTGCTGGGTCAGCAGGTCGTAAGCATAGATGTCCGAGCCGCCCTGCCGGCTGTCCCACCAGACGACCAGGTTCTCACAGATGGTGGGGTACCACTGGTCTGCTGGATCTGTGCATATCGTGAACTCCGTGTGAGTACTGAGGTTGTAGCCGAAGATGTCCGAATTGCCGTTTCGGTCATCAGACCACACGACGATGCCCCCATCGACCTCCGGTAGCGCCGCTTCGCTGGGAAGATCGCAAATCGGGAACTCCCCGCCGCCCGTCAGGTCGCGGCCGTAGATGTCCCACGTGCTATTGCGGTAGTCGGACCAGACAACCACGTTGCCGTCAATGGCTGCGTAGTCCTGCCTGCCTGCCGCGTCGCATATGACCGACGTTTGCCCTGTCGAGATGTCATAGCCATATATGTCGCGCTCGCCGCCGATGAATCTATGCCAGACCACAGTGTTTCCGCTCACGTCCGGACTGTCGCTGTAGTCGCCCCCAATGTAGAACTCCGATGAGGTCGACAAGTCGTATCCGTAGATTTCGGCCCCGTCCCTTTCATCATGCCACGCGACGATATCCCCGTCAATCGACGGGCGGATTTGTGTGCCCGAGGCCGTGCAGATCGGGAATGAATTCCACGCGCCCGCCGTCTGGCACGCCACCAACAGAGCGACCCCGCAAAGCAGCCAGTTCCTGCCAACCATTTTGTTGTCTCCTTGTTCTGAGAGTCCGGCGAACTGCCGGTCGTCTCCTTGCCTCACACCAACACCCGCCTCTTGGCCGACAAGCCGCTCGCCTAACCCTTCCTCGAATTGGCAGAGCGCCCTGCCTAAGAAACGAACCACAGCCATGTTACCGAACGTGCGGACGATGTCAAGAGAATTCGCTCCGGGTGAGTGATCGTTGCGGGCGCTGCGCGGAGAACGACGCGGCTATCCCACGGCCGCAACGCTAAGCACCGGCGGGCTGTTCGCCCTTGAGTTCGGCGATGCGGTCACGCAAGTGGGCTGCCCGCTCGAAGTCCAGCTCTTCCGCCGCTTCGAACATCTCCTCCTCCAGGCGGGCGATGAGCTCGGTCGCGTCGTACTCGGATTCGCTGGCCGATATCGCCTCGCGGGCGACTTTGCGGGCGGCGACCTGGTCGGCCAGGACGTTGGAGATCGCCTTGGTGACCGTCTCGGGCGTGATATTGTTCTCGCGGTTGTACTGCTCCTGGACGGCCCGGCGGCGGGCGGTTTCGTCTATCGCCGTCTGCATGGCGTCGGATACGCGGTCGCCGTACAGCAGCACGCGGGCGTTGACGTTGCGGGCGCATCGGCCGATCGTCTGGATCAGGCTGGTCGCCGAGCGCAGGAAGCCCTGCTTGTCCGCGTCGAGAATCGCCACGAGCGACACTTCCGGCAGGTCCAGGCCCTCGCGCAGGAGGTTCACGCCCACCAGCACGTCGAAGCTGCCGAGGCGGAGATTTTTGAGGATGTCGACGCGCTCGAGCGTGTCGATTTCGCTGTGGAGGTACTGGCAGTTGTAGCCCTCCGCGCGGATGTAGTCGGCCAGGTCCTCGGCCAGGCGCTTCGTGAGCGTGGTTATGAGCGTGCGTTCGCCGGCCTCGACGCGCTTGGAGATTTCCACCAGCAGGTCCGCCACCTGCCCGCGGGCCGGGCGGACCTCCACGGCCGGGTCGATCAGGCCCGTCGGGCGGATGATCTGCTCGACGACCTCCCCGCCGGCGAGCTCGATTTCGTAGTCGTTCGGCGTGGCCGATACGTAGACGACCTGCCTGGTCATCTGCTGGAACTCATCGTAGGTCAGCGGGCGGTTGTCCATCGCGCTTGGCAGGCGGAAGCCGTGCTCCACGAGGACCGTCTTTCGGCTGCGGTCGCCGTTGTACATTGCGCGCACCTGCGGAATCGTCACGTGCGACTCGTCGATGAACAGCAGGAAGTCGTCGCCGAAGTAGTCCAGCAGCGTGTAGGGCTTTTGGCCTGGGGCCCGCCCGTCGAGGTGGCGGGAGTAGTTCTCGATGCCGGGGCAGTACCCCACTTCCGTCATCATCTCGATGTCGTATCGCGTGCGGGCGGCCAGGCGCTGGGCCTCCAACAGCTTGCCGGCGTTCTTGAGCTCTATGACGCGGTAGTCCAGCTCCTGCTTGATGGCCTCGGTCGCCCGTTCGAGCGACTCGGCCGGGGCGACGTAGTGGACGGCCGGGAAGATGAATACCTGGTCCGTCTCGGAAAGCGCCTCGCCCGTCGTCGGGTTTATCAGCCGCAGCGCCTCGACGCTGTCGCCGAAGAACTCTATCTGGTAGCCGAACTGCTCGTAGGCGGGGTAGATGTCCACCGTGTCGCCGCGGACGCGGAACGTGCTGCGCTTGAAGTCGATGTCGTTGCGGTCGTACTGGATGTCCACGAGCTTGCGGAGCATCTCGTCGCGGTCCACGGTGTCGCCCACGCGGAGGGCGACCATCATGGCCTGGTAGTCCTCGGGCTTGCCCAGCCCGAATATGCACGAGACGCTCGCGACGATCAGCACGTCCCGCCGGGCCGACAGGCTCGTCGTGGCCGACAGACGCAGCCGGTCGAGGTCGTCATTGCGGGAGGCGTCCTTTTCGATGTAGATGTCACGCTGGGGGATGTAGGCCTCCGGCTGGTAGTAGTCGTAATAGCTGACGAAGTACTCGACGGCGTTGGCAGGAAAGAGCTCCTTGAACTCCTGGTAGAGCTGGGCGGCGAGCGTTTTGTTGTGGCTGACCACGAGCGTCGGCTTGTTGACGCGCTCGACGACGTGGGCCATCGTGAACGTCTTGCCGCTGCCGGTGACACCTAGCAGGACGTTGTGGGCCTGGCCCTGCATGATGTTGGCGGCCAGGCGATCAATGGCCGCGGGCTGATCGCCCCTGGGCGTCATCTCCGAGACGACCTTGAAGTCAGGCATGGGCTCTACTCCCGCTCGCCGAAGGCCAAAAC
>Ga0114919_10003891_pt1 | contig 11999 bp, 13 predicted proteins | sample BlataG_FD_88682 | JGI IMG/M metagenome (GOLD analysis project Ga0114919, IMG submission 88682) | Deep subsurface microbial communities from Black Sea to uncover new lineages of life (NeLLi) - Black_00105 metaG | ecosystem: Environmental > Aquatic > Marine > Oceanic > Sediment | place: Atlantic...
TGGAGTGGGTGTTGGAGCATCATTAACTATAGTAGTATTAGGTTCATATGGATTGATTTAAATGGATTATTTTACAAAAGGTAAAAAACAAAATCACTTTACCTCTGGATTGAGAATATTTAGTAATCAAATACCATTAAGGTTTGATAGTTATTCAGGATGCAACAATTTTTGTAGATATTGTTATGCTCATCAACTTGAGAAAGGTGCAATTGAAAGATTACATATGACATACAATCCCAGAATAATTAAAATGGGTGATGTAAAAAATGCTATACAAAAAAAGTGTGAACAAATATTTGATAGAGGAATAATTGATTCACATTCATTCCAAGAATATTTCTTATACAAAAAAGGTTTAATAGAGAATGGTACTATGGGTGACCCGTTTATGTCAGAAGAACCTAGGTTCAGGGTTACACAAAACTTAATGGAAGTATTAGGTAGATACAATATCCCAATGTATTTGAATTCTAAACTTGCAGGTTTACAAGATGAAACATTATTTAATAACTTATGTAATTATTCAGATAAAGCAGGCGCATTAATAGATGCATCTATTATTAGTCATAATGATAAACTTGTTAAAACATTCGAACCTAATTCAATATCACCAACCGAGAGATTTAAAATTGTAGAACGATTAACAGATAATAATATTGATGTTATTATATCTGCAAGGCCAATTATCAAAGGTGTTACTGATGTTAATTATGAGGACTTTATTCATAAGGCATGTCAATCAGGTGCTTCATCAATACATCTAAGAACATTAATTGTTTCTGGTGCTCAACTTAAAAATGAGTTTTGGAAACGTTATGTTAAAGAAGCTGGTATGATATTTAAAAATGTTCAGTATAGATATCCATTTGATTTCTTTAAGCCATTATTTGAAACAGCAAAGGATATTGCTAAACCTTATGGTGTTTCAGTCACGGCATCGCATACGATGTTCTTTGAATTTGGTTCTGCAAATAAAGGAGACTACACTAAGGTTAATAAAAAAATACAAAAAGGATTGTTCAAACCTGGGATTACAGATGTACTTAAACATACATATAAACATAAATCAGAACCACATCTATTAACTTATGATGAAACTATAGCTCCATTTATGAAGAAACCTAAAGTTCGTAATTTTATGAAACATAGTTATAAAATTGATGCTATGACTGCAACCTTAATATGGACTTCGTCATGTGTTAGAAAAATACCAACCCCATTTTTAATAACTGGTAAAAAAATATATGATAATGGTTTTTGGGATGGGTGGGATTTATTAGGTGACCAAAGTAATCGCACAGCAGAAAAAATAAGGATAGGGTATATTGGTACAGTAAATCAAATATATGTTGTTGTTGATAAAAATAAAAAATTAATAACCGATGACAACAATCATGTAATGTATGCATATCTACCAGAAGATATTCATGCAATTGGGGCGCAATCAACGCATCCTGATGACAGTATACCAATAATCACAACAAAAGAATTAAGAGAAATTGGTATATGGTGAATAATGTTCAAATAAAACGTGAAATAATTCTGAGGGAGTTATTTCTATCTTAAATTTATATTGTTAATTAATAACTGCGGGGAAATATTGTTGGTTGATTATGGTATGTTCTTTTATACTCCCAACCCCAAGCATATCATATCCAACAATACCCTTATGCACGAATAAGTTTATTCTTATCGTAAATTATTAATTAATATATAAATAGATTTATTTGTGTCAAAATTAATTCGAGACTGATTATTATGAAAAATACAACATCTACAGTTTTAACAAAAGACGATGTTAAAAATTATATAGCTAAAATTTGTATTGATAAATATAAAATGAAACAATACCATTATAATTCATTTGAGTTTATTAAAAAAATAGGCAAACGATATATTGTTGTTTCAGCATTTGATATATTTTTAGAATATCCTTTTTTTAGTAAAAACGATTGTCCTGGAAAACAATTATTATCAATAATTGATGAATACAATGAAAGTATTCATAAAATTGAAATTAAAATTTCGAAAGCCCCAAAAAAGACGAATAAAAGAGATAAATCAAAACTTAGACATCTTAAACGTAAATTAAAAACACTACAAAATGAATTAAGAGAGTATAAAAAGTGTTTAAAATTTTACAGAATTATTTATAATGAAATATCTAGTGAACTTAAAAAATATAAATTCGTTGAAACATCATTAAATGATTATTGTAAGTATAATAATTTGTGTAAAGCAATGTCAAGTAGACATATATTAATGATAAAAGTTAATTTCAGGTGAATATAATGAATATACTGCCATCCGCTACGATACAAAAAATGCGTATATTAAAAGAATCAGGTGTTGATAACGAAGGTATTGCTGAAACATTAGAATTATCAATTGATGACGTTGTAACAGCATTACCTATTATATTCGGTAATATTGATACGTTAGTAGAACTTAAGGCTACTGCTGGAAAGTTGGGTCATATGATAAGTGAAATGAGTTCTATTTTAGATAAAGCAAATACAGATAATGCTTCATATAAAGACCTATCTTTATTAATGAAGCAAGAACAGGAATTGGTAAGTAAACGTGCAGAACTACTCAACACTATTTCTAAAATGGAGTTTGAACAGTATCAAGCTCATAAACAACAAACTATGTCAAATTATGAAAATTTAACACCAATATCAACACCACCTATTCTTCCTAAAAAGCCAATAAAACATATTATGAAACCAGAAGATATAGTTGTAACATACGATATATTACGAATCTTGTCTATCCACGGGTTTAGTCGACATAATATAAAACAAATAACATTGAAAGAAAAAAAAATATTTGCTAATTCTATCAATTGTCCACCAAAACGTTTTAATATGCATTTGAAGTTAATTGAAAAAGGTAAAATTCCAAAGCTACAAAAAACTAAGAAAACAACTGAGACAGATATTATAACAGCAATGAGAATGAGAAAAATATGGACTAAGAAAAAAGGTGCGGTTTAAGTATGGAACAAAAACTTGCATTTGATTTAGATGGAGTACTAGCATTCTCAATTATGAAACGAAGTAGGTATAATATGAACGAAGTGTATAAAACATGTGTACCACTTCATCTTGAAAAAATGTTCCTTTCTTCATTCGATTCATATCATATAATAACTGGCAGGAAAACAAGATTTAAAAATGTAACGAAAGCATGGTTAGATAAGAATAAATTCAATTATGAATCAATACACTACTCACAAGTCGGTGTGCGTAAGACAACCGATTCTCTGGCTGCTCACAAAGCAAAGTACATTAATGCCTTAGGTATTACGCATTATGTTGAAGACACGCCAAATATAGCACTCAAATTGATTCCTCAGGTGCCTCACTGTAAGGTTTTGCTGTTCACAAATAACTGTTTATACAATATTATTGAAGAATATAAATTTAGTGAAATTAAAGAATAAATAATGAATAGTTGTTTATAATAACAAGGAATTTTAAAGAATTTAATACTAATAAATACTAAATTAATGCCTAAAAAGAATTAAGTATTTATAGTATTAAAAGAATTATTAATTATAGCATTATGGTAAATTGAAATTTATTATAATGTTTATAATGTGAATATATCGTGGAGGTGAAAGATTCATGGGTTCTAAAGCAGGTGCAAAGGCAACTACAAAGAAAACAAAAACAAAACCAAAAACAAGGGGAAAATAATTTCTTTTGTTCCTTTTATTCAATAAACAACATCGGGTTCTTAACCGGACCCATACTCTTTTTTTTTATTATTTTAATTTCTTTTAACATAGTTTTTGGTGTGATATTATGGTTACAATAAACGATTTTTTAGTAAACAAGTCTTCAATTTCATATAAAATTGATGGTAAACAATTTAGTGTCAAATATCCAGATACTATTTTTTTAACAAATGAATCATATGTTAAAGACATAGTTATGTCTTCTTTAATGCCGATAGTACCATTTGTTAAAACTATAAATGTTCCGTTTCAATTAAATGATGATGATAAACTTTTTTGGCAACGAATATATAAATATTGGATAGTAGAATATTATTCAAATACAAAACTTACTCGTGATATTTATATAAAAATAAATGATGGTAATATTTTATTAGATAATGATATTGTCAATAGTAATAAGCCAATAATTCTTAATGGTTTTGGAAAAGAATCAATGTGTTCTGTAGGATTATTTCCAGAATACAATAATGTAGTTATTAACTTCCAACGTAGAGAATGGCCTGAGTTAAGAAAGAAATATAATGCATTAGAAAACAAAGGCTTCTTAATGAATAGGGTTTGGACTAATTTTAATACTATAACATCTTTAATAAAACATCAAACACAGAATAAAATGCGTTCGTATACTGGTATATTTCCATTTTTAGCATTACCGTTCGAATCAACTGAAATATTACAAAACTCCACAATAAGTGATAATGGTAATATTAGATACGAGAATGGAAAATTGTGTTTTGGTAATTCAATTTTCCAAACAATACCAATAACAAGAAAGTTAGGTATTAGACACAATACTAAAATATTTTCACCATTTAGTTCTGTATATGAATATGTTCCGAAGTTAATATTACACAAACGATTTCCTGAATTAGAACCAATACAGTCATCATGTGAAAGTAAAACTGTTAATATTCCATATTGTAAAAAATGTGGTAAATGTTTATTTAATTCATTATTTTCTAATTCTGTAGGTGATGAATATAAACATATGTTTAATTATGATAATTACAATATAGCTATCAATGAAAAGTGTGAGAATACAGATTTAATGAACATAGAATTTTTATTACATAAACTTAGAATATCTAAAGCACCATCAAGAATACAAATAACAAAAAACCATCCAATATTAATAGATTTTATACCAAAGAAGTATATTAAAATTATGAAACAAATTTATAAGGAACATAACATAAAAGATACATATGAATATAATTTACCATATAATTGGGACAGTGATAAAATGAGAATAATCGAGGCTTGGAAATGAATATTGCATTAATAAATCCTAAATTTGTAGGTGTAGGTGGACTGAAAACTGTTAATGAGAATCTATCTAAAATACTTAAAGCACATACATATGTATTGAATGGTGGAATGGTCGATTCACCATATAAAGTACCAAAAATAGTTAGTTATTTACAAATACCTTATTCTATGTATGATGCAATAATGATAATGTTTCAACCAAGCGATAGGGATAAAACAAAAACAAAAGAAGTATATGCATCTATAACTAAACTTGCTCGTGATAATGGATGTAAAATATTCCAGAGAATGCATAAGTATCAACCACTTCCAGATAATATTGATGTAGATTGTGTTGTATGTAATTCTAAAGCACAACAAGAGTTTATAACATCTAATGATTCTGTTATAATAAGGAATCCAACAACTCCATTAAAAGGTATTAATTATAATAGAGATGGTGCGATATGGTTTACTCGTTTTGGTTCTGGTCAAACAAAAGGTATAGAATATACATCTGATAAATGTACTACTGAAATATCAGAAATTTTAAACCAATTTAAAGTACCTGTCAGTGTTTTTGGGAATCATGTTGGTGTTTATGGTTATAAACTAAAACGAACACTACTGACGGCTATTGAACAAGCTTCAAACGTATCCTTTTATGGTTCCTGTAATACTACAAAACATAGGGTGAAGTTAATATGTGCATCAAAAGTATATATTAATAGTACAGTTCATGGTTGGAATGAAGACATCGGCACGTCACTTGTTGAATGTATGCAATATAAATGTGTACCAATTGCATCCGAACATTATTTAGAAGCGGGGTATATTAAAAAAAATATGGGGTTGTTTTTTAATAATGTAAAAGAAATTCCACAACTAGTTGAATATGGAATTGAAAATTATGATGATTTAATTCCAATGCTTGAATCTAACAGAAAGTTTATTATTAAAAACCAAGGGAACAAAACAACTTATCAAAAATATAATAAATTAATGAATAAATATATAGAGTGATTTATTATGATTAAAAAACAATATTTTCAAATTTTTACTTGTTCTGTTTGTGGTAAAGAAATTAGACCAAATTGTAAACGTTGTTCATCACATGCACAACAAGCAAATGTATTAAGAAGAACAAAGAAGAGAGCTAGGTTTACCGAAGAACAATTAGATATTGAAATAAAGTTAAACGAAAGTAACCGAAAATCTAATATAACTAGAAATCATAAGTTTGTTAATTCAATAACATTTAAGGATTAAATATTGTTAATACACATAAAAGTATTAAAATGTATTTAAAGTGCTTAGAATAGCCTCAGATTTGCTCCAAAAGCATTGTAGCTACAATAATATGTTAATTTATAAACATGGTGAATAAAATGAATACAGAACCTACTTGTTTAAATGCATTAACTCCACATTTATGTATAGCAGGTAATCCAAAAGATAATAATAACCGATACACAAAATGTATTGGAATAACATGTGAACAATATAATATTGACCAAAAGGAGAGATTTAAATATGACAATAAAAGATAAAATAAAAATAGCAATCCATGGAGATTGTGACGGAATTACTTCTGGTGTAATGTTAGTAGAAGGATTACAACTTAAACCAAACGAATATACTATCACATTTCCTGATGTGTTTGGTGGAGTAACAAAGGAAGATTATTGTCTTGATATGATGCCTGATGACCCAAATTGGACTGGTAGGTGTATTGACCACCATCCTGAACATCCAGATAAAAAAGATAGAAAATATAAATTATTATGGGATGATGTTCCAGCAGGAGTTATAGTATGGGAAAGATATAAAAATAAAATACCCAAAAAACATTGGTGGAAATGCATTTGTTCTAGTACAGGTGATATGGAACCTATGTCAATGCCGCTTGAAGTATTACGTAAGTTTCCTATGTTACTTGAAAATCATCCAAGATATAACAGTCCATCATTTTCATTACAAAACTATAAACTATTAAGTTCACCAATTAATGCTGCTGCAAGGTTCGGGTTTCGTAAATTAGCATTTAATGAATTACTTAGAGCTAATAAACCATCAGATATCATAAATAATAAAAAACTAGGTGAATTTAAAGAATTACAAAAGCAGTTAAAGAAAGAAATTTACCAAAAATGGGGTAAAGCAAAAAATGAACAAGATAGACCAAGGGTTATATCTAATTTATTCAGAGTTGCTACTATTGATACAGAACATCCAGTGCAAGGATTAATGGCATCTGCATTAAATGGTAAAGATGATATAACTACTGTTGTGTTTAATAAACATACTGGTTCATTAAGCATACGTGGTGACTTTACTGTTCATATTAAAGAAGCATTTAATAAAAATGGTATCACTTGTGGAGGCCATGATGTTGCTTCTGGTGGAAGCATAGAAGCACCGATGACAATAAAAAAAGCTGTTAAAATTATAGAAGGTATATTATGATTATACAACATCGACATTTTTTTATACCAGAAACTAAGTTAGATAAAAAGTGGTGCTTAAAACAACAAGAGTTAACACAAATGGGGATTTTTGTTAATAACCGTCAAATGTATGCATACACTGAAAAATCAACCGATAATGATTTATTACGTGGTCATATACAAAAACAATTTGATTCATTTTATATTGAAGTTATGTCGGTTAGAAAATCTAATGTTAATTCAATAATGGAAGCAGTTAATTCTGATATTGACATTGTTGTTGATATAAGAGGAAATCCACAATCAAACAAAAATATGACTATGAGTACACTTAAAACAAAATTGCGTTCAAGAGGAATTATGTATGAATGGCTTCCGCAACTTGGAATAAATGATACACGTAAGATTGGCAAATATAAACTTGATGATTTATTTAGAAAACATAGAAAGTTTTTATTCATCGGGAATAGTAAATATGTATTAGATAAATTATGTAACGCAGTAAAAAAACAAAAACTAAAGATGTTAGGTGAAATAAATGACGACACTGAAAAATAAATATATATTTTGTTTAGAACCAGGAGTTTATAATCTGGGATTTGTAATACGAAGAAAACTAAAAGTATGCGGTAAATGTAAATATAAAAATTCATGTAACGTTGGTGTTACACTCTAAATGGTAGATTATTATGGACATGTACAGATTAGTTAATATTGAACGTATGGGCAGAACTATTTTATTAGTTACTAGAAATGTCCAATTAAAAAGAGTTATTTTTGAAATAACAGACTTCTATCCATTTTGTTATATTAGAAGTGATGTTAACGTTCCAATATTAATGAAAAAAACAATACATGAACGTAAAATTGGTAATTGGAAAACACTATACGGAGTATCAATGGATAGGTTGTATTTTAATTCTCCAGAAAGCGTAGCAAAACTCAGAGATACTCTTGATATTGATGATACTGGAGAAGCAGATGTAATATATACAACTAGGTTTCTTATTGAACTTAAACTTAATACGGGATACTTCACAAATACTGGTAAATCAATTATAAATGATAATGGTCATCATGTAATATCATATAAAAATATAGTTCCAATAGAACCACCATTCACAATACCAATAAGAGAGTTTGAAATAGATGTTGAAACAATAAAAAATGATTTAGTGTTAATTGGATTATGGGATAGTTACACAAATACTCATCATTCATTATTATGGAAAGATGGTGAGAATACTACTTATAATGATACATTTATGGGTATGGTTAAAAAAGGTAAAGTAACTAAGTGGAGACAACCATTTGAACGCACAGTAAGGGTGCTTCCTAACCAAAACTTTATGCTTGTTACCTTTTTACAAATGGTACAAAGATATAAACCCGATGTGGTTGGAGCATGGTGGCTACCATATGATATGCCCATGATCTATAATTCAATTTTACAAAATGGATTGGATGTTAGAAATTTAAGTCCATTTAGGTCAGCACCTGTGCCAGAGAAGATAAAAGGTTTAGTACTAATTGACCAGTTATATGGAGTTAAAAAAATATTATCAAAGCAACTTAGAAGTTTTAAGTTAGCGCAAGTATTCAAAGAACTATTTAATGTTGATGTACCTAGTCATCCTAAAACTATCCCAGAGATGTATAAAAATAATAAATTAATTAACTATAACTCAGGTCACGTTGATGCATGTAGAATGTTATCTACCGAACAAGATGTTATTGAATTTATATACCAATTAGTTTATTCATGTTGTAGTAGGTTTGATGATGTTGAAAGTCCACTACGTTTAGTAGATTCATTATTGTTGTCTGTTAAGGATGATAATATTGTATATCCAAATAAACAAGGTTGGTCTGATGACGAAACTGATGAAAAAGTAAAAGGAGCAACTGTTATAGAACCAATTCCAGGGTTAAAACAAAAATATGATGTAATACTTGATGCAAGTAAATTGTATCCTAATATTATGTATTGGTTAAATCTTGGAGTAGAAAATTTAGACCCTAGTGGTAATATTCAAATTGATATAAAAGATGATGAAGGTAATTATGTTGAAACTATCAGGTTTGATGATTCAAAACCTAGTGAACTAAGAAAGGCATTTGATGTATTGTTTGCTTTAAGAGACAAATTTGATAATGAAATCAAGCGTTTAACTAAAGAAAATGTTGTGGGTAATGCAGACATAATTGGTTTACTTAAAAAGAAATCTTTTAGTACAAAAATAAACACTAATACCATTTATGGAGGCACAGGTAATAAAGGGTTCAGATTGTATGATAAAAATGTGCAAAAATGTACTACTCAATTAGCCAGAGACATAATTGAACATTCACAAAGACGCAGTGCTGTTATGTCTTTATTACTTGGTATACCTCTGGGAATCTTATATGGCGATACAGATAGTATTCATGTACATGTTGAAGTTGAAACACTTGATGAAGCTATTAAAATTGGTAGACAATTAGAATCAGACCTTAATAAATCATTTGATAAATTTGTTCAATTATATGGTATAAAAGAACATGGGTTTTCATTCAAAATGGAAGCTATTGCTGAAACAGCATTGTACAAAGCAAAAAAGAGATATGCAATGAATATAGTATGGGAAGATGGTGTTAAGCTACCAAAAACAAAACAAAAAATTGTAGGGTTAGAAACTGAAAGAAGTGATTCGCCTGAAATTACTGGGAAGGTTATGAAACAAGTGCTTAAAATGTTGTTGATGAATAAGCCATCGGATAAAGTGTTAAATTACATTAACAAATATTCAAAGCTTGTAATTGATGGAGAATATACCCCATATGAAATAGGGTTACCGAAAAGTATTAAACATCCATTAGATGAATACTTCGTTGGTAAATGTCAGAAACGTAAAACTAAAGCTGGATATGTTGGATGTAATATGGTGTTTGATGGTTATGCACCATTTTCTAACAGAAAGAATTTTAATAACCGCCCTGAACTATGTCCTAAGTGTGGTAGAAAAATAACATGGAGAAAGCCTATTCATGCATTTGCTGCTGATTACAGTAATGTGTATTTAGATACTAAATTTGATTCTGGAGATAAAATACGGTATTTATATGTAAGTGTTCTAGATGATTCTAAAATACAAAACACACATGTGATTGCAATTGATGAAGATACTGAAATACCCGATAGCATTGTTATAGATTATGAGATGCATAGTCAAAAAATAATATTAGATAAGGTATTACCATTATATGACTTAGTACATAGTAATGAAGTTAAACCAAAGGAGAAAACTAAACAATTAACAATATCTGATATAGAGGAATCAACTATACCATGTTGTTCAGTATGTGATAGTACAATGAATTTAAAACAAATTAATACCGATTGTGGTATTATATTGATGTGTGATGAATGTCTTACAGACTATAAAATGTATAACATTAGGTGAAAAATAATGTCTTCAATATGTTTTATATGTGGAGAACCAATAACCAAAGATGTTTTTATGACAAATGGTAAGCAATATCATAAAAAATGTTATGAACAATTAAAAGACGAATATAACAATGAATTAATGAAACATAAAATTAATTCTATGAAATGGTTTTACCGTTCACTTGTATTGTTTATATTGTTATTTATTGTTTTAATTGTGTTAGTAGATATGGCTGTACTATCATTAGGAAAATATTTAGGGTTGTTGATTCTTGGGATAACCGGATTGTATATAATATATATGGGTATAAATAAATAGGTTAATTATACTAGTTGGATTTGTTTTTGGTCCATTTAGTATATTTTCATTAATTATTTTTGGAAATTATAAATGTGGAATGAAATTTAAATAATACAAACGGTGATATAATGAATAAAATGGATGACCGAACTATTGATGGGATACTATCACATTTCAAACATACTTATAGGCATCCATTTCCAAGACAATTAGGGTTTCCAAAACAAAAAAAAGTTTATGATAGTGATGAAATGTTAACGATTGTTGAATCGAAAATAAATAATTCTAATTGTTATGGTGCAGTGTTTTCAGATTACCAACAAGAGAACAGTATTTTCGATAAATTATTTGTTGACATTGATTCTGAAACTAACATGAAACTTGCAACAACAGAAATGAAAAAATTATATACGTTTCATAAAGAATACTTTAATCATGAATTACGTATTTATTTCTCAGCTAATAAAGGATATGCTATCTACTTTGATTTTCCTAAAATTGAAGTTTCATATGAGAAGGTATGGAGGTATATTGATAATTTATCATTAATGTTAAACCTTAAATGTGTTGATTTAAAAGTATCAAAAGATTATCGTAGAATATCAAGAATGCCGTATACTACTAATTACAATAACATATTAAAAGGTAAAGAACCTAAGTTATGTGTTCCAATAGACCCTAACTGGTCATATAATCAAATATTAACAGAATCGAAGAATTGTAAATATAAACATCCAATTGTAATTGAACCGTGTTTAGACGTACAAAAAATAATTAAGCGTATAAAAGTACCAAAACGCCAAACTATAGGCTCCTATCCCA
>Ga0114919_10003893_pt1 | contig 11998 bp, 10 predicted proteins | sample BlataG_FD_88682 | JGI IMG/M metagenome (GOLD analysis project Ga0114919, IMG submission 88682) | Deep subsurface microbial communities from Black Sea to uncover new lineages of life (NeLLi) - Black_00105 metaG | ecosystem: Environmental > Aquatic > Marine > Oceanic > Sediment | place: Atlantic...
ATCCAGGACGAAAATCACATTCTTCGGCAGGGGGGTCCGCTCAATCCGCCAGCCGGGTGTGATGGTCAGCAGGAAGTAGCCGTCCTCACCCTCGGGCCGGTGGGTGAGCAGGCTCATGCCGATTCCTCGCTGCCTGCCGGTCACGTAGTAGAGGACGAAACCCTCCCTCCTGTAAAGGGCGCCCTCGGCTGAGAAGCGGGCACAGGTGTTCTCTTCCTGCTCCAGGCCGAGCTGGTGCGTGGGGGAATAAACCGCACGGATCGGCTGATCCTCGATGATGGAACCCTCGACCACAAACCGTGTGGGCCTCGACGGCCGCTCAGCGGCAGGACGCCGCCCCGGCACGGTGACACCTGGCCTGGGTAGAACCCGGGGAGGCACAGCCGGCTCCAATATCGTGGTTATGAACGGGTGACCCGCGGTCCTTCCCTGCCCGGTCAGGTAGCGGAATACCCTGTACTCACCCTCTGTAGGAAGCACCTGTGCCCAGGAAAGGGTCAGCGTGCGTTCGCCGTTGGGCTCGAACGGGAAGATTCGTGCCTGGAAGACCCGGTGCCCGACCCATTCGAGCAAAGCAGGGTCGCGTATACGGCGCACGATATCGAGGTATATTCGCTGCGCCCTGTCACGGTCCAGCACCTCGCCCCTGACCGGAACACCATCCATGGTCAGGCGGAAATCGGTGACGGCCGCGCCTTCGGGCAGAGGAAAGAGGTAGAGGCCCTCTGCACGCCAGTGGTTCGGGTTTGCGAAGATCTGGGTCAGAGTGGTGTGAGCTGCCCCGTTCCGGATCTCGACCGAGAGCCTGGCAGATGCCAGGTAGATGGCGTTGTGACCCGGATGGTCCGGATGGGGTACGATATGAACCTGCTGGGCGTTCGCCACAGAGGCCGACGCCGCCAGAAAAAAAGCGATAAGGGCGGCTCTTTTGAAGCATCCATCGACAATATGCATGACACTGCCTCCCGCCGGGGCGATCCCGAATCCGGGCACCGCCCGCAAGGCAGCCCACGCTCTCCTCACTCTCTAATTCTCAAACGAAGCTGGCCGCGGATAGTTCACTACATTTGATGACCGCACTCCTCTTCGTGTGTGCGCAATCCACATTCATTGACTACACTATTGGTTTGTGTCCCTTCCGTGATCCGGCAGGTAAAAAAGTTTAATGAAATATTTCTACCCGGAAATAATCGCAGCGGCATGGGGCTTTCTCGCATTCGTGCTCCTGCTGCTGACCACCGCAAGGGCCAGAGCCTTGATAGACAGGCCGATCCTGCGGGCAAAGGCCCGCTCGGTCAGGTGCAGGAAGTGCCGCCTGTCGTTTCACAGGGCGTCGTGGCGGTGTGGTCGATGCGGCGCATTTATGAAACCCCCCCTGCTTTACTGGCTGGGCCGGGGGATTATTGAACCTCTACTGTCACTTTTGATCGTACCCTGGATCGTCCTTTTCGGCCTGATACTCTCGACCGCCATATGGCTCACGTCAGGCATCCTCCCCCGTCTCACACCAGCATTCGAACGCCTTGCCAACCGGCTGGGAGCCTGGATAGCCCCGACCTTTGCAAATTGGGTGCCGCAGCGCTGGCGCCTGCTGGCCGGCGGTACAGTACTCCTGCCCCACGAAGTGGATGTGCCAATCGATACGGTCATCGGTGCGGCTCTCACTCTGGGAACCTGCATGCTTGGAAGCTCCGAAGACGAGATCGAAGTACGCGTGCCCCAGCCCACCGAGGAAACATTGGATACGCTCCGTAGAACTCCGGGACGAATCCAGGAAATATGGGGCTACATCTCTGACGGCCATCCGGTAGTGCCGACCTACCGCGACAGGATAATTGAGGCACGCACCCACGGGGAAGATCTCATCCGATACGTCGAAGGACTTACTGCCCACCTGGAAAAACCGTTGATGGAGATTGAGATCAGGCCCATCGCCAGGGAACCCCTGGACAGTGGTGAATCGGCTGTTCTGTGGAGGTTTCTGCTCCGGCGTGAACCCCAGCGTAAAGGTGAATACCCTGTACGGTGGGAGGTGTATGCCAGTCCGGAAATCCTCCTCCGTATAGAGAGTCTGCTCAACGACCTCAACATCTGGGATTCTCTTCCCTGCCACCTGGCATTTGGTTGAGCCGCAACCCAGAGCTGCGGATAGAAACTACAGAAGATCAATAACCGGGTACTCCAGGGTTCCTGAAGAATCGAATTTCAGGAAATCACCCTCATCTATTATTTCCAGGTCCGACCGTTTTTCTATATCGCTGCGATATGCCTCGCTGAGGCGTAGCACGCCGATGTGCAGGGTATCCGCAATATGCATCAGACGGGCAGCGGCCGGCTCCACGAGACCGCACGTGGCCAGCGCCGTGGACACACACTCGCGGTCGTTGGCCAGGACGACCGGACGGCGCGCCTTGTAAGGAACCATCGCTGTAATCGCATTCAGGCTTGTCTTCTCCCAATCGATCTGATTCTCCATCCGCTTCGGGATGAAATCCACCAGACCGACACCCAGAGCATTGCCGTGGGTCTCACGAGTCAGTTCCCGCACTACAAGGCGCGTGATCTCGACGTTCCCGGGGCGAAGCCCGTCCTGCCTTCGCTCCCACCCGTCGAGGCTGCCCCTTCCGGTCACGTTCGGATCCACCCCCACACCGCTTATTTCCTTGCCCATTCTATCTACGAGCAGTACATCCGCCCGGGGGAATGGCAGCCGGGCTATCAGTTCAAGGGCCTCCTCCAGAAGGACGACCTCCCTTTCAAATATCTCCTCGGGGCGTACAGCGACGATGCGTGCCGTCTCATCCCTGGCATTCTCCAGAATGGCGAGTCCCCCCACTACCCGCGCCTTCTCGATCACGACCGGCACCGCCTCGCCGGCCAGGGTCGAGAAACCGGTATGAACCGCCGCCCTGTGATAGAGAGCCGCACCCTCGAGTTTGCCCAGGCCTATCAGCATCATCTTCAGCAGGCCGCTCTCAACGGAGCCGCGGAATTCAGTGTGCGGTTTTATGCGGTTTATTACCAGGATGGCGTCCGCCTCGCTCGCATGCCTGTCTACATGAACGGGCAGCCCCCTCGGGGTCTGGCCGATGACGGCTGTCTCCATCGAGGCGCGGATCGGCGCACCTGTACTTTCCTGGGTGATGTCCAGCGATTCCAGTACCTGGAGCTGACCCTCGACAGTGCCGCCTCCGTGGCTTCCCATGGCCGGTACAAGGAAAGGCTCGAATCCCAACTCCTTCAGAAATAAAACTGCAGAGCCGATAATCCGGGGGATGTTCCTGATACCCCGACTGCCGACAGGTATGGCTACCGTACCAGCTGCCGGAATGCGGGAGGAGAGGTCCAGGGTTGCGAGTTCACGTCGGACCGCTTCCGCCGGATCATTCTCACGTGGAGCCTCCATGTGACGATGGACAGTCAACATTAACGGGAATTCCATAATGAGATGAATATGGTTGGACCCCCCAGCCACCTGCCAGAAGAATCATGCAATGGAAACCTGAAGCCCGATGGCTGTCGGAGGCACCCCTCATAATCTAGCCGATGATCGATAGAAATGAGCTGAAACGGCTTTTCCGGGAAGCCAACCATCAGGCCGAAGCGCATCAGTACAACAGGGCGATCTCGGTCTACCGCAAGGTGCTGACCCTTGCGGGCAATCAAGACACTGTTGCAGCGGAATGCGCTCACTGGGGAATAGGTGAAGTTTATTTCACCATGGGTGACTACCCGCAGGCGCTGCAGGCGCTGGAATCTGCACTTATACTCAATCCCCGCGAAGCGGCATACTACTACCTTCAGGGAATTATTTTCACACGGATCGGCGCCGAATTCCAGGCCCTGACAGCACTGGGCAGGGCTCTTCGACTGGAGCCCGAGAAGCCTAAGGTGCTACGCGGGTATGGGTGGGCGCTCCACAGGTTCGGACACCCTAAAGAAGGATTGGAGATGCTTAAGAAGGCCCTATCGTTAAAGTCAGACGATCACCGTACCCTCACAGACCTCGGGCTGTCCTTCGCCGTGGAAGGCCGCTACGGGGAGTCGTTGGTATGCCTCGAGCGCGCCCTCGAACTGGCACCATACGACCTTGGGATAGCGGTCGCCATCAGCACAGTTGATAGATATGCCGGCGTACCCGATGCACGCCCCCCCATCCCCGCAACCGGCCCCAATCTGGTGGCTCCCGATGAAGAGTGGGATGATGATGAGGATGATGAGGATGATTGGGAGGACAAAGAGATCGGCGGTTATGAGGGAGAAGAGGAAGAACTTGATGAGGAGATCTGGGAGGATGAGGAAATTGACGAATTGGAAGACGACAGCGATGACGAGGGCCACATAGACATCCATTGAAGGGTCCGGCGTGTCGACATGCCGGACCCTTCCACAGACTACTATATCAGACCCGGTTTAATCAGTTTCCGTACGGAAACGGCTCTGTTGCGCAATCTCGGCGTCAATCTGCCGGATTTCTTGTGCGGCGTACAGTAAGTACGCCTCCGCGCAATCCGTTGATTTCCTTGACCTTGCGCAAAATTGCTCGTTTCCAAACTAGAAACCTCACTAGTGCCCATCCAGAGTTACTAGTGCCGATACCTCTAAACGGGCTTACAATTCAACCAGTTCCAGCTGCTCCTTCACGTGCGCCGCGCTGGTGTGAAGCGCCTCCCTCTCCTCGTCGTTGAGTTCCACCTCGATGATCTCCTCAACACCATTAGCGCCCAGCTTGCAGGGAACACCCACGAATGTGCCTTCGATCCCGTACTCACCTTCCAGGAGGGCGGAACATGGAAGAATCCGCTTCTTGTCCTTCACAATGCTCTCGACCATCTGGGAGACAGCTACACCCGGCGCATAGTAGGCGCTACCGGTTTTGAGCAGAGCCACTATCTCGCCACCACCCTTGCGGGTACGCTCCACCAGTGCGTCGATGTCTTCCTTCGACATCAGCTGCGGCAGGGGAATACCCGAGACGGCTGTGTAGGAAGGCAGAGGAACCATGCTGTCACCATGCCCCCCGAGCACCATCGCCTGGATGTCCTCAGTTGAAACATTCAGCTTCTCAGCGATGAAGGCGCGGAAACGGGCAGTATCCAGAATTCCTGCCATGCCAATCACCCGGTTCTTCGGGAAGCCGGACACCTTGTACGCCACCCAGGTCATAACGTCGAGTGGGTTGGCCACCATAATGACGATCGAGTCGGGACTGGCTTTTACCACTTCGGCCGTGACTTCTTTGGCGATCTTCACGTTCGCATCGCGCAGGTCATCGCGAGACATTCCCGGCTTGCGGGGCAGACCGGAGGTGATGATTACGATATCGCTTCCTTCCGACAGACCGTAATCATTTGCTCCGATCATCCTGGTATCGAAAAGGGATACCGGGGCAGACTCCCACATATCAAGCGCCTTGCCCTGCGGCATATCCTCAATGATGTCAACCAGTACTATCTCACGGGCCAGCTCTTCAAGGGCGCAGTACTGCGCCACGGTTGCGCCTACGTGACCGGCACCGACAACTGTGATCTTTTGCGCACACACGGTACACGTCCTTTTCTATGAAGAATTATGCAGGTCTATCGATTAGAGCTGCGGCTCGACGCGGACCCATTTGCGGCTGCGGCCGCGCCGCTCGAAAACAACAGTGCCTTCCACCAGAGCGAACAGAGTATCATCTCCCCCGCGTCCGACGTTAGGACCGGGGTGAATACCGGTCCCGCGCTGACGCACGAGAATAGTGCCGGTTTTAACCCGCTGTCCGCCGTAGCGCTTGACACCGAGGTACTTCGGGTTCGAATCCCGGCCGTTTCGACTGGAGCCAACGCCTTTCTTATGGGCCATTTATCTACTCCCTGAAGTTCTCAGGCCGCCTCGATCTCTGTCACAACGGCCTCCGTATACTGCTGACGGTGACCCGTGATGCGGCGATAGTTCTTACGGCGCTTCTTTTTGACAACGGTGACCTTGCGATCCCGGCCGTGACCTAGAATCTCCAGACTCACACTGGCGCCAGAAACTTCCGGCGTGCCGATCTTCGCTTTCTTATCCGTCCGGACGAGCAGGACACGATCGGCTTTCAAGGTCTTTCCAGCCTCCATATCCCCATGATAGGGGATACGCACAACATCCCCCTCACGGACTACAATCTGGCGGCTTTTTACTTCAATTACTGCGTACACGCCGTTCCTCCAAAAAAAACCGATGGGGTTTCTCCCACCAGCCTTCGCTTGTGCAACCGTACCGGGATTAATCCCGGATAGGCCAATTAACCCCATTGACGCCTGAGCGTCAAGCTCCCCGGACACCCATCGCCGATGTCATTTCCAAGCGGTTTCTGGCTGGTACCCATCCGGAATTTAACTTATGAACTTGTCCGTCACATACCTCTTCCGGCGGATACTGAACACCTCGAACTGGTCGGCCGCCAGCTGCTCGTTCTCGACCACCTGGAGCTTTAAACGGCACCTGTGCTCGATAGCCCGTATAAGCTGGCCGTTGTTCTCGCTCAGGTGTTCTGCGACCGCTGGGTTGACCTCCAGACGGAACTTTCGATCGCGGGAACCGACCCGGGCCCGCTGGAACCAGCGCTCGATCTTGGTAGTGACCGTTTCACGGCTCATGATCCTGCCCATACCCCCACACGTCGGGCATACTTCGCTGAGCGTGTGGAAGAGGCTGGGACGGACCCGCTGGCGGGTCAGTTGAACCAGTCCGAACTCCGAAAAGTCTGAAATGCTGTACTTCGCCCTGCTCCGCTTCATCCCTGCACGGAGATCTCCGAGCACCTGTCTCTGATGATCGGGGTCATCCATATCAATGAAATCGATCACCACGATGCCGCCTATATCCCTCAGGCGGAGCTGCCGGGCGATCTCTTTCGCCGCCTCGATGTTGGTGCGCAGGATCGTCTGAGCCTGGTCCTTCGAACCTACATACCGGCCGGTGTTGATATCGATGGCCACCATTCCTTCAGTGTGCTCGATGTTGATGTTCCCGCCCCGCTTCAGCCAGACCTTCGAATCGAATGTCTTCTTGATCTCCGGTTCGATACCGTAGCGGTCGAAGACCGGTTCCTTGCCCCTGTAGAGATGCACCCTGTTGAGCAGGTGCGGCGCGACATCCTTCAGGTAACGGCGGGTATCGTCGTAGACTTTTCTGGTATCGATTGTCAGCCTTGTTACATCCGCACCGAACAGATCCCGAATTATGCTTGTGGCGAAACCTGTTTCTGCGTGGAGGAGGCTCGGCGCCGGAAGGGTCGAGTAATTCCTCTGGATCTCCTCCCAGCGCTGCATCTGGCGCACCAGGTCGTTCTGGATGGCCTTCTGTTCTTTGCCTTCCGCTTCGGTCCGCAGGATTACGCCCAGATCTTTCGACTTGATGTTTCGGATGATCTTGTAGAGCCGCCGGCGCTCGTTCCGGTCCGATATTTTCCGGCTGATGCCGATCTTGCTGTCTGCGGACAGAAGAACCAGAAAGCGGCCTGGAAGGCTGATCTGGGTGGTAAGTCTGGGTCCTTTGGTGCCGATCGGCTCCTTCGTGACCTGGACCATGATGTCCTGGTTGCGTTTGAGCCTTTTCTCTATCGGCAGCCTATCCCCGTTCGTAGGCGTCGGGGCGGATGACCTGGCTCCGCGTGATCCGGAGCTCTTCTGGCTATATTCACGTACTCCACCATTGCCCTCGGTCTCTTCTTCGTACTCCACATCGAGGGCAGCAGAGAGCTCCTCTATCCGGGCTGAGATATCGGAAACATGGAGAAATGCACTCATCTCCATACCGATATCCACAAATGCGGCCTGCATTCCCGGAAGCACGGTCTTGACTTCGCCCTTATAGACGTTGCCGACCGTCCGGATGCTGTCGGGCCGTTCAACGAACAGCTCGACCAGCTGGCCATCCTCCAACAACGCGATGCGCCCTTCCGTCGCCCCGACGTTGATGAAGATCTCTTTTTCCAACTACGTTATTCGCCCCCTCCAGCGATCCCTCCTATTCTGGGTATCTGAGGGGATGGAGCAGAAAAAATAGTTTAGAGGAGCGCCGGCTCGTTCCGGGCAAGCAGATTTCGGCCGGGTAAGTCTAGATTGATCTGGCCTATTTAAAAATTTCCTCCGCATTGCAGGAACAATACCTGACGTGGCTGCGGCGGAAACGGAAGGCCCCACTGCGCTCGGATACGGTTGGCGTTACGACCATAATCGGTTTGATGGTCTCTCCACATGTGGGACATACTTCGCCTCTCTGCTCCCTACTCTTGGCGAGTTTGTCCGCGAATGTCTTGCGCTTTCTTGCCATTCTGGCTGAGCCCTTTCTTACCCGGCCACAAACTTCAGAACCTAATAAGTTGCCCGCCATAAGCGGGAGTGTCAATTGGATTGTCGTTTTATCAGCGCAGGTGCACAGCTTCGGATATTTCCCTGATCCGTGAGGTCGTCCATTCATCTTCCAGACTGTTGCCTATCACAATGTAGGAGGCACCCGCCTCTACCTTGCTGCGTGCCGCTTCAGGCGTTCGAATTCCTCCCCCTACTATCAGGGGCAGTGCTGCGGTTCGAGCCACCTCTTCGATGATCTCCTCAGGAACGTCCCGTTCACCACCCGATCCGCCTTCGAGATATATAAAGCGCATACCCAGGAACCTGGCTGCAAGGGCGTGGGCCACCACTATATCCGGCTTGTCCCTGGGCATCGGGGCTGTCATCGACATGTACTGCACGCTCGTGATCCGTCCGGAATCGATGAGCATGTACCCTGTAGGAATGGCCTCCAGCCCCAGCTCGTGGATGCGGGGAGCGGCCAACACATGCTGACCAATAAGATAATCGGCATTGCGGCCGGAGATGAGCGAGAGAAAGAGTATTGCATCAGCCTCACCCGATACCTGGCTGGAATGCCCGGGGAAAACAACGACCGGCAGACCGCTTCCCTTTTTGACCGCTGCAACAGCCTGATCGAAGTTCCCTCTAACCATCAGGCTTGAGCCTACGAGGAAGAAATCGGCTCCTCCCTCCTGGCTGATCTCGGCAGCCATGCTGAGCTCATCAGGCGTATTCCTGTCGGGATCAAGGAGGATGCAGAAGGCTGCGCCCCGCTCGCTGGCCATTTCCCGCAGGCGGGTCTCAACGGGACCGAATTCGGGTGACCTTTGAATATCATCTCCAGTATAAGGCATATCGGCTCCAGGTGATCGCGGTTGCAGCATCCCTCACTGCCCGGGTGCGTGAGACCGTACGATATCCGGCACTGCGCTCAGGGCCTCGTCCAGCTTGCCGGCGTCGGGGCCGCCGGCCTGTGCCATATGAGGCTTGCCGCCTCCTTTGCCGCCGGCCACAGCCGCCACGTCTTTGATGATCGTCCCGGCCTTCCAGCCGGCTTCCACAAGATCGTCGGTCACGACACAGAGCAACACTGCTTTGCCCTCCTGCTCCATACCCAGCACACCTACTCCACTGCCCAGTTTGCTCCTCACGGTATCTGCCAGGGTACGCAGCATTTCTATCTCTGGCACCTCCACCCTGCCTGTAACCACAGAGACCCCCGCAACCTCGAGTGCGCCGCCAATAATCTCCTCCACCTGATCCATCCCTCGCACGGCGGCGGCATGGGCGCTCTCCTTCCTCAGATTCCTGTTCTCATCCACAAGCATCTGGACGCGCCGGATGAGCTCAACTTCGGTCGTCCCCAGCATTTCTTCGAGGCTATGCAGCTTCAACCTATCCTCTATCGCAGTTTCCACCGCGTCCCGGGCGGTGGCGGCTTCCAACCGCCTCACCCCCGAAGAGATACTACCTTCGTGCAGGATCCTGAAGAAGCCGATGTCGCCTGTACGCTCGACATGCGTACCCCCGCACAGTTCCATGGTCCAGCCGGGAATCTCCACCACCCGAACCAGATCGCCGTACTTCTCGCCGAAAAACGCCAGCGCACCGGCGTTCAGCGCCTCCTGATACGGCATCTCCCTGGCGAGGACGGGAATGTTGGCCCGGATACCGCGGTTCACCCAGCGGATCACTTCGGCCTGCTCCCCGGGGGTTACGGAGGAGAAGTGGGAGAAGTCGAAGCGCAGCCTGTCCTGCTCGACCAGCGAGCCCGACTGCTGCACGTGGACCCCCAGAACATCGCGGAGCGCGGCATGGACAAGGTGGGTGGCCGTGTGGTTTCGCATGATCCGCCCGCGGCGGACGGCATCGAGGCGCGACTGCACAGGTCCCGGGGCAGCAACCCCCGCCATAGTTATACCACCGTGAAAGATCACGCTGCCGAAACTGTCCACCCTATCGACCCCGAAAATGAAACCGTCACCTTCTATCTCTCCCCGGTCGGAGGCCTGACCGCCCGCCTCTGCGTAGAAGGGGGTTTCGGAGAGGACCGCGAAGCCTCTCTCTCCCTGGCCCAGGCGTTCGACCGGCCCGAACCCGGCATCAAAGAGTGCAATGATCCGGCCCTCGGTGACCCACCTATCCAGATCGTATCCGACGAACGTCCGCCCCTCCTCACCGGACGGGATTGAATCGGCCGCGGCAAACGCCTCCTCACGGGCAGCCGCACCTTTTTCGGCCCTGTCGGCCCTGGAGCGCTCTTTCTGTTCCTGCAGGGCCGCGTTGAAACCCTCGACATCCACCGGGAACCCGCGTTCCTCGGCCATCACCTGGGTGAGATCCAGCGGGAAGCCGTAGGTATCGTAGAGGACGAAGGCCTCGTGGCCCGGTATGGCTACCTCTCCCTCCTCTTTAACGGCAGCCACAAGCTCCTCGAAACGCTCTATGCCCTGATCGAGGGTTTCCCCGAAGCGCTCCTCCTCGGTGCGGATCACCAGCATGGTGCGTTCCTCGGCCCCCGCCACCTCCGGGTACGCCTCCTTGAAGATGGAAACCACGGTTGGAACCAGCTTGTAGATGAAGGGCTCCTCCATATCCAGCTTGCGGCCGTGCCTGGCGGCACGGCGGAGCAGACGTCGCAGCACATAGCCGCGGCCCTCGTTCGACGGTATTACACCATCGGTAATGGCAAAGGTCAGCGCGCGGGCATGATCGGCTATTACCCGGTGGCTTACCCCCTTTTCGCCCGGGTCGTACTCGCTGTCCACCAATTCGCAGACATGGTCGATAAGCGGCCGGACCAGGTCGGTGTCGAAGTTGCTGTCCACCCCCTGCAGTATGCTGGCCAGACGTTCGAGTCCGAGTCCCGTATCTATACTGGGCCTGGGCAGTTCGATGAGCTCTCCCGAAGGCTGTGCTTCGAACTGCATGAATACCAGGTTCCACACCTCCAGAAAACGGTCGCTGTCGGTCGGATCGAGCAGGGTGGGATCCTCACCGGGGGAAGGCGCAAGATCGTACAGCACCTCGCTGCACGGGCCCTGCGGACCGGTTTCACCCATACTCCAGTAATTTTCCTCCTTGCCCAGCCGGTAGATACGTGCGGGATCTATATCGGTAACGCGCTTCCAGGCTTCCCCGGCCTCGTCATCATCGGTATAGATGGTCGCATACAGCCGGTCTTTGGGCAGCCCGACCGTTCCGGTCAGGAAATCCCAGGCGTAGAGAACAGCCTCCTCCTTGAAGTAGTCACCGAAGGAGAAGTTGCCCATCATCTCGAAGAAGGTGTGGTGGCGCGGGGTGAGGCCGACGTTCTCCAGGTCGTTGTGTTTGCCCGACACCCGGATGCATTTCTGGGCAGTGGCAGCCCTTAGGTAGCTCCTGCTCTCTTCGCCGGTGAATACCTTCTTGAACTGGTTCATCCCGGCGTTGGTGAAAAGCAGTGTTGGGTCCTCAGCCGGAACTACGGGGCTGCTCGAAACCTCGGCGTGCTCACGCTCCACGAAGAAATCCAGAAATGCTCTGCGAATCTCACTACCTGTCATTGATCGTTCCGATTATCCTCCGTTTCCGGACAGAAACCTCACTGGTACCCATCAAGAGCTTCAGGATGGGAACGAGCTAATAGACCCTCGGATTGCATCTCTTCAACAACTGCATCCACCGCGTCGATA
>Ga0114919_10003897_pt1 | contig 11995 bp, 6 predicted proteins | sample BlataG_FD_88682 | JGI IMG/M metagenome (GOLD analysis project Ga0114919, IMG submission 88682) | Deep subsurface microbial communities from Black Sea to uncover new lineages of life (NeLLi) - Black_00105 metaG | ecosystem: Environmental > Aquatic > Marine > Oceanic > Sediment | place: Atlantic...
AGCGAGAAAACAGGTGCAAGTCTTGCTGGTACGGTTACCGCGGGGAGGTGGAGTGTTTCTCCACCTGGAACGGAGTCAAGAATACCTTAGGCTGAATGGTTTCAGGAAACGGTAGCGGGAATGGAACTGAACTTCGATAAAAAGCATATAATCAAGGGCTTCCGGCTTTTTGTGCTCCTCAGCCTTTTGGGCTTTGTCACGATATTCTTCTTCACCACCACCGGGGAGAGCCTTAAGGCTTTGCAGTCGGTCAAGGCCCATTTCTTGCTTCTGGCGCTCTTGCTGGTTGCCGTGGACTTTCTTCTGGGTGGTCTGCGCATCTATGTCTTCTTCACCAAGGAGATCCTGAAGAAGATCAGCCTGCTGGACTGCATCAAGGCCAACCTAGCCAACATCTTTGTTGCCGCCGTTACTCCCTCCAACACCGGAGGTGGCCCGGCACAGCTTTACATTCTCACCCGGCGGGGGGTCCCCCTCTCCGGCGCCATGTCGGTCGGTCTGATCAATTTCTTCTCATCCATGTCCTTCTTCTTTCTCGGTTTCCTTGTTGTATTCTTCTTCACCGACGGAGGCATTTTCCCAAGAGGTCTGGCTTTTCTGATTCGATACAGCTTCTTTGTATTCTCCGTAGTCTCTCTGCTGGCGGTATTCCTGGTGGTGAAGCCGGAATCTTTAAGTTTCCTGTTTAGTATCTTCTCTTGGATCACCAGAGCAATTTGGAGAAGGGATCGGGAGAAACAAGCCGAGATGGTGGAGAAGCTCAAGGACCAGGTGGTACAACTTCGTTTCTATCTGCAGCATTTCTTCCGGAGGGAAAAGCTGATTCTGTCGATTAGCTTCCTTGTGACCGTCGCAATCTATTTCAACAAGTACTGTATTGCCTACGTGATCTTGAAGGGTTTGGGGCTGGATGTCAGTTTCATGCAGGTGATGTATCTCCAGATCATTCAGTTCTTTATCCTCTACTTCTCCCCCACCCCGGGAGCAAGCGGAATCGCCGAGATCAGTTCGGTCACTTTGATGTCCGCCATCGTCCCCACCGGTTACTTACCGGTTTTCGCCGTGTTGTGGAGATTCTTCGTCACTTACGTGGGGGTAACCTGCGGCGCGTGGGTCACGCTGAAGGATTTAAACCAGCATTTCAAGGAAAAGGATCTGGCGCTGCAAAGAGCCACCGAGAAAGCTCGCCTCGCCGCCCCCTAAGTGGGCATGCGGGCAGGATGAAAACCCAAAAGGGGAGTGCACCAGCTTGTCGTAGCTGAGCGGAGACCCCGTACCGGCGGGGCTGGTGCGGTTTTATCTGCGGCTTAGGTCGCACTGATCTGTGAACATACTGAATTCACGGATTCCAAAGGTAATTCGAAAACTGTAATGGCAGGACTGAATGCCCTGCCCTACGACAGAAGACTTCTCATCACCCATCGGGGCGGGAATTCATCCCGTCCCGACCATCAACCGTAGGAGAGAAGAATGGCCAGATTATCGGTGGTTTTATCGCTGGCACTGATTCTCATCGGGTTATCTTCGACCGCCCGGACCGAAACGCTTTACGTTGACGGCCTGAGCGATGGCAGGCTTGGCACAGGTTGTAAGGTCGATCCTTTTCGGGATCTTCAGGTTGCCATAGACTCTGCTTCGGACGGTGACAGGATTCTCTTAATGCCCGGAACGTATGAAGCTCATCCGGATTCGTATCCTGAAGAGCTCTGCGGCAACTGCGAAAAGCACAGGACCGATGTGAAAGCCACCAGAGGATTCTTGATCAGAGGCAAGGCTCTCGAGATCGTGGGGAGCGGCATTGACAGCACCATTCTGATCACAAAGGCTGGATATGGGGTTTTGTTCGAGCACAGCCGTGGATCGATCATAACTAATCTAACAATCACCGGCGGAGTCCGCAATCTGGATGGCATGGCCACCGATGCGGGAGTGGTGGCCAAGTTTTCCACGGTGACTGTTAAAGGGGTTAAGATCGCGGATAATATACATCAACTCGAAGACGTTGTGGTGGGCATCGGTGGAGTATTCGGAAGGGAGAATTCAGAGCTTTTCATCCTGGATAACATCATAGAGAAAAATGGCTGGGACGGGGTTGCCCTGTATCGGGGAGCCAACGCTTACATAGCAGACAACGTAATCTGCGAGGGCCGGGGGGCCGGAATCGGAATCACCTGGGATGCCACCGCCACGGTCTATCGCAATCATATCTCCGGCTACTGGAAGGGAATTGGTACCTTCGGCGATTCGCGGGCTGTTGTAAGAAACAACGCGGTGTACGATAATCTGGGCTGGGGGATAATCGCCACAGGAAATTCCTTCATGGAAGCATCCAACAACGTGATTACCAGAAATGGTAACTGTGGCTTTGCCCCGTGGAGCGAGACCGCCCGGGGGACTTTCATAAACAACATTGTGACAGAAAACGGATGGAGGAAAGAATGGGTCTGCCCCTGCGTGGGAATCTGGATGTACGGGAAGTCGGAGAATTTCGTCATATCTCACAATATCGTCTGGGGCAACCAGGAAGGAAACTACAGGGATATGGAGGATCTCACGGGCAAGGACGGTAACATCTCGGCAGATCCTCTCTTCAGGGGCAAAATCAATTTTCGGCTGATGCCGGGTTCGCCTGCGCTCAACTCAGGCGATTCGGTCTTCACTGATCCGGATGGTGGGCCTTCTGATATGGGCATCTACGGTGGCCCCGGCGCCCGGAGGGTGGCGGATTATGAAGCTCTGTTGGAAGAAGCCTACATCATAGAGTTGGTGGCGGTGGGAGACGTGATGCTGGCTCGGGGAGTAAACAAGAAGATCATAGAGGAAGGACCTTTCTATCCCTTTGAAAAAATCCGGGAGATCACCGGGCAGGCTGACATTGCTTTCTGTAATCTCGAATGCGCCATCTCCCCAAGGGCAAAACGGAATTTCAAGAACAACAACTTCTGCATCAGGCCCGAGGATGCCAAAGGCTTATCCTTCGCCGGATTCGATGTGGTCTCCCTGGCAAACAACCATATGTTTGATTGCGAAAAGAAGGGCATCGTAAGCACCATCGAATTCTTAAAGCAGGAGAAGATAAAGTTCACCGGAGCGGGAGAGACGCCGGCTCAAACCCTCCGTCCGGCCATCTTCAACCTGAAAAACACCAGAATCGGCTTTCTGGCATATAACGCCTATCCCATGGATTGGATAGTTCTCAAAGAGGGTCAACCGGCCATAGCGTTCTATGACTCAAGCCAGGCGATCGAAGCAATTGAAAAGCTCAAGAAAAAAGCTGACGTGGTCATCGTCTCTATGCACTGGGGCGACGAGTATCACAAGAAACCTAATTCCCGGCAGATCAAAATAGCGCATCAGTTGATAGATGCAGGCGCGGATTTGATTTTAGGGCACCACCCTCACGTGCTTCAGGAGATAGAGGAATACAAGAACGGGGTAATTGTCTACAGCTTGGGGAATTTCGTTTTTGACCAGCGTAGGACCGCGACTAAAAAGAGCGTCATATTCCGGGCAAAGCTTTCCAAAAAGGGAGTTGAGGAATTCTCGACCTTACCGGTCGAGATCGTTGATTTTCGACCGCATCTCTCAGGGGGTTCACCGGATTGAGCGGATGGCAGTACTTGAGGGAGGCGGAGCATTTCCTCTCCCCTCTGGGGAGAGGACTAAGGTGAGGGGACGCCAAGATCCACACGGCGAAATTCTTCAGACGAAACCTCAATACTGCTCTGGTTCTTGCATCATGTGCTTCTCAGGGGAGTAACAGTCGCGGTGCCCCGAGCCAACAGTTACACGAACTCCTTTTCCAGATCGAATTCTATCCCGTCGCTGGCGGCAATGGTCTTGATCCCGGTCTCTTTTTCCACCTCCGATGCGGCTACCCAAGGCTTGGAGCGAATCATGGTGAAGCCAAAATGGGTCAATATGGCCTGTTTGGGCCTTATCCCTTTTATGACATTCTTTGCGCCTTCCAAGTTCAGATGGTCTACATCTAGCTTCTTTTCCCCTTTTCCCTCGTGGCGGACAACATTGACCACAACCAAGTCGCTCCCCCTGTATTTCTCGATCAACTCCGGAAAGAATCTGGTGTCGACGATGAAGGAAATCGTGTATCTGCGGATTTTGAACACTATCCCATAGGTCTCAACCGGGTGAACGTGGCGCAGAGGGGCGGAGATCTCAACATTTCCCAGGAGATAGGTAGCTCCCTCCTTCAGGACATGAACTTCATTCAGGTACTCTCTCACATACTTCAAGACGATGGGATCATCCTCCAGGGCGGATCCGGGGGCAAACAGCGCTCCCTTTTTGGCATAGCCGCCTTCGGTCATGGCTTCGATCATGATGTTCACATCGTTAGCAGGATCGATGTGTTGATGAGACAGAATGATGGCGTCCAGTTTAGTGGGATCCAAAGGGGGTCTGCTTTTAGCACATCTGAGCAGGGTCCCCGGTCCCGGATCTAAAAGCAGATTCTTATCTTCCAAGCTGATCCAGGTTCCGGCGGATGATCGCAGTTGCTTGATCATCACAAAACGGGCGCCTGCGGTGCCTAAGAATTTTATTCTGTCTGCCATCTTTTTAGTTACAAGATTGAGTCCACGGGGCCCGGACACCGAGCTATCTAGATGTCTCAGTTCTGCTTGACAGAAACCAGCCGAGAAAGACGCATAAACCGTTGAAGCGTCCTCGACGATAGTTAAACGTTCACCGTGTCGCGTCTGTTGACAATGCTCAAAATATGTTGGTCGTCGACCGAGCACATTTCCTTCCTCTCAGAAAGAGGTCTCAAAAACTCAGAAAAAGGTTGACAGATTGGCAGATTGTGGTAGACTATTTATATACTGATAATGAATTCATGGTCAGTCTTTGCCTGAAAAAGGAAGATTATCGTGAAGTGCCACGCTAACCCCTTTTTCCGCAGAATCGCTCACGAAAGTTACTGTTGACAAGCAACCCACCCGAAAGGAGATAAACATGGCCGCATCAAAAAGAGTTATTCTGATCTGTGTTCTGCTTCCCATCATCTCTTTTGTCCTGATCTCCTTCTTGCCCGCCGAGGAGAGTCTGGAGCGAAAAGATATTTATCAGGTCGTGCACACCGCCAAGCTCTCTAAAGGTGACCTCTCGTTCGACAAGTTTTTGGGATATGATGTGGTGAGGCTGGAGAACGGCTCTTATCCCGATGAACTGGGGAAGCCAATGTTGCCGTCTATCCAGTTACGAATTGCGCTCCCGGCCGGAATGTCGGCACAGAGCGTTCAAGTGGTGAACGTCGCTCGGAAAAGTGTTTCCGGGGAGTTTAACGTCCTTCCTGTCCAGCCACCAAAAAGGATAGGGGATTCAGACCAAGATGCAGTCTTTGTTGAGCCTGACCCTGAGATCTGCTCTTCGGATCAACCCTATCCCTCGAGACTGGTTGAGTTTGTTCATCAGGCTGATTTAGCCGGACAGGGGATAGCCACAGTCAGGCTTTATCCGGTGCAGTACGTTCCTACGGAGAAGAAGCTTACTTTTTGCACCTCGATCAGCTTCGTGATCCGCGGAGTGGAGGGACATGAGTACAGCCACTATCTCTCCCCTAATGTCTCAGAGAAAGGCAGAAGAACCTATGAGCAGATGCTCAAAGGTATGGTGGTGAACCCCGTGGACATTAACCTGCGCACAGACCTGCCCGTGAAGTCAACTGCACTTGACGGAGGACCATTTGATCACGTGATCATCACCGGCACCGGCCATGCCGCCTGGTATGCGGATCTGATCGAGTGGCACAATCAGAAGGGGCTAAGGGATACAGTGGTCACCACCGACTGGATTTATGCCAACTACAGTGGAAGCACCGACCAGGAGAAGATCCGCAGCTTCATCATTGATGCCAACACAGAATGGGGGACGATCTACTTTCTCCTGGGGGGTGAAAACGAGACGGTTCCATTTGAGTACAGAGATTACTATGCCGGGGAATCCACACCCAGCGATCAATATTACTCCGACTTCGATGACGACTGGACAAATGAGGTGTTCGTGGGAAGGGTTACCGCAGAAACCGGGTTTGAGATTCAAACCTTCGTGTTCAAGGTACTAAAGTACGAGAAGGACCCTCCTCGATCAGACTACATCCTCAATGCTCTGTTAATAGCCGGAGACGAAGGCTCCGAAGACTTAAAGGACATCATTGACGCCTACATTCCGCTGCGATTTGACGTCATCAAGTCTTACCAGCCCCCCAACAACTGTGACACTGTCTTCTCATGCCTCAACCGGGGCCAGCATTTGGTTAATCACGCCGGCCTTGCCGATCCCGCCTGCCTGTATGTCGGCTTAGATTGCTCCATCTGCTGGTCTGATGTGGACTCTCTGACCAATGATGACAAAATGTCCATAGTCGTTTCTGCCGGCCCCTACGCGAATCAAATGGACTTCGAGGATTGCATCGCTGAGCATTTTGTCACCCACAACCCTTTTCAGGCGGGAATCGCCTTCACCGGGAATACTCGGTCCGCATGGACCTTTCCGGGACAGCCAGATGCTCTCTCAGGCAAACTGGATAAAGAGTGGTGGGTTTCGCTATTCAGCCGCGATAAACATAACCTCGGTCAGACCCTGGTGGAGGCTAAACATCAGTTCAGCCACACGGCTTCTCTGGAGAAACACTGTGAGTGGACCTTCAATCTGTTGGGCGAGCCTGAGATGCCCATATGGACTGACGAGCCGGATAGCTTCGCGGTCATCTGTTCGGATAGACTTCCCAAGGGAAGAGTATGCCCGGTACTGGTACACGTTGGGGATTCAACCACGCACGATCCTGTAGATTCTGCTTATGCCTGTTTGTGGAAAGGGAACGAAGTCTATCTGACTGGATATACTGATGCCGGCGGGAACGTAACTTTTGACCCCACCCCATCTACCGAAGGAATCATGTATTTAACCGTGACCAGACACAACTACATCCCTTATCAGCAGGAGATTGAGATCCTTCCCTGTGTTTGCGGAGACGCCAATGGAGATGGCGTGGTCAACATTAGTGACATCGTCTACGAAGTCAATTATCTCTTCAGAGGTGGTCCCTCTCCTGACCCCATCGAGTGCGCCGACGTCAACTGCGACGGCGTGGAAGACCTGGCAGATTTGGTCTGCAAGATCAACTTCCTCTACAGAGGTGGACCAATGCCCTGTGATTACATCCATTGATAAAGTCGGCCAGACGACAATGCGCAGGGCACTACAGGGGCCGCGTTAACCAGGTCAAGAATCGCCCCGGCCTTTTCTTCTATTCAGGTGATGGACCGAATCACCGAACGCTGGAAGGGCTACATCCGTGGCATCCGTTTCATCCGTTGACGGCTGTGGGTCGAGATCTTCCATGCTCTTCGCCAATCTCTGATCTTGCGGATGAAGGTGCAAAGTAAAGAGAGTTCCAGCAGTAAAAAAGCCCCCCGCAGGATGCGGAGGGCCTTTTCATGAGGTGCATTCTCTTCCTTCCTCAGTCTTCTGATATCTCCACTTTCACGGCGATGCAAACTCCTCCTCTGGGATCTAAGTCACAGAAGGAGACCATTCCCTTTTCTACCCCCGGGTCCGTGGTGGCGGTAAATGTGAAGCCGGTTGCCTCGCCGAACTCGTTGGTGTAGGCGTCTCCAGCCACCGTTCCGCCGAAGGTGTTGGTGTGATCGGCCACGATGTGATGCCCGCCCAGTGGATTACCGTACCTGTCTTTGATTATCACCACCACCGGCACCGTGAAACCGTGCGGTATGGTGGCCTCGATATCGATCTCACAGTTCTTGCTGTAAGTGGTTCCCGTGAGGAAATTCACGTTTACCCAGGCGGACGCAAATCCCGATTTGGCGGTCAGGACGTTTACCGCCCCGATTCCGTCGTCAAGATTCGGATTGGGTACGGAGTAGTCCTGCTGCAACACTTGGCTGAGCAGCTCGGTCTCATACAGACTGGCATAACAACCATCCCTGGTCGCTCCGGAGAGCACCGAGCCAAAAGTAGTCTTCATCTCAACCGGGGTCTGATCTAAGACAAAGTTGTCGTTGACATCCAGCACCTCTACCATCACGTCACCTTTGGAGACCCCGTCTGCCAGCAGGCTCAGAGGATAGTTGAGAAAGCTGAGGCTGGCCGGAGGTCCGGAGACTATCAGTATGGTGGTGTCGGCCACCACTCCGTCCGCTCCCCAGGTTTCTGCCCAGATGTGGACCAATCCGTCATTTCTGGGATCACCCGAGAGATATATCGTGTATGCACAGCCCTGCTTGGTCTTGTCACAGCAGTGCACCATTCCCTCTTCAGTTCCGAAATGGACCGAGGTGGAATCCGGCACCGGATTCCCGTACACATCAACCACGCAGGCGCAGATGCTTGCCTCCACGCAATCTTTATCCCATCCCCTGATGTTACAGGGGGTGACGCCTAAGGATATGTCCGCCGGCGGTCCGGCGCAGATGGTGACTATGGAGGAGTAAGAGAGAACCGCTCCCACCTTGGCTCTCAGCCTCACCGCGCCGGATTTAGTGCCGCTGGAGAGGGTTACCGTCGCCTCGCCGTAGGCGTCGGTCTTCACGGTAATCGAATCCTGAGCCACGCCGTTGAGCGATTCCCCTCCACCCGGGCCATTTATGATATAAAACTCAACCGACCAGTCGGCGCCCACCCGGTTGCCGTTATCGTCATAACATATGGCTCTCACCTGAGTCGCTTCCATTCCACCAGTACCCCGCACCTGGATCTTGGGATTGTTCGGCATCAAAACGATGTATGCCACCGTGTCGGTGGGAACCAAAAGCAGGCTCGCGTCCTCCTGAAGCACATTTCCGTCAGGCTCGGAGGTAACCTTTAGATAAGCGGTTCCGGTCCGAACCCCGGCAATGTAAGTAACCTCGACTTCACCGTCCTGAGTCAGGGCGTAGGAGGGTATAAATCCCATGGAATTCCAGCGGCCGTCTTGATTGACGTCGTACTTCAGCATGTCTATCCCCTCGGTGAAATAGCCGTCACCGTCGGTGTCGTCGAATTTCTCTCCTGCGGCGAACTTTACTATGGTGCCGTCCTCAGCCAGATTGCCGGTGGTGTCGGTGACGGTGACTTTCACGGTGGACGTTGAAATCCCGTCCGCTGGCAGCCAGGCTGGGGTTACCTCGATATCCAGTGGCTTGATAGCTCCTCCGGAGGTCACCACCTTGATCTGGATGCTTCTGGAGGCAACGCCCGGGACGTTCACCTGGATGGTGGCGGTGCCGAAGTCGGTGGGAGTGAAGATGCTGGCGGCAGAACCGTTGGCATCGGTTGTATCCACCGACGGAGTACAGTAGCCCACGGCGGCAGGAGTGACAGAGAAAGAGATCTGGACGCCGGAGACCGGTCGATTAGCATCGTCTTCCACCACCACATTCACCACACCCGTCTGTCCTTTTTGAATCTCGTCAGACGGGGCGATGGAAAGCGATTTGATCAGCACCACCGTTTCACTATCCTTGGTCGACTTCTCGGAACATCCCATCATCATCAATGAGATTGACAGGAAGATCAAAGTTGACCAGCCAAATACGCCGAAAAAACTGAAACATTTCCTCGTCATGATTTTCTCCCCTTTGGCTTTAAGATTAATGGCCTTTGGACCTGGCAGTTTCCTGTTGGATCTTGCCGCTTTGACTCTAAATTTTGATATCGGCATAAATCCGTGAGAATTTAGAAATCCGGTAGGTTTTGGGCGAACCTCATTGAGCCTGACGAGCTTGCCTGAAGTTGGATCGTTTTGGGGGCAAAATGCTGGGGGGGTCTACTTTCTGCCGGTTGAAAGAGCAAGACGGGGAGGAGAGGGTAAGGAAAAACAGGACGAGGAGGCTGGCGGATCAAAGGGGTAGTAGGGACAAGTACGAGCGCCACCACTCCCGTAAGAAAGCCGAACGCATTATGTGAACCCAAAAGACGTTGATCTCGCCCTCGCATTACTCTATATTGTTACCATGTTCGACTTGCTTTATCAAATCGGGGAGGGTCTCTTACGCCATAGGTCTCGAGCCGTCAGATTTTGGCGCACGAAGCCCGGTTTGTTGTTTTTTTCAATCGTTTTCCTCCCACTGATTACCTATTTTCTTGAGCTACTACTGGATGTCACGGCTTGGCAATTGCTGTCGTTAACCAAGTTATTCGTTATTTTACTTGCGTGGTTATGCCTGTATCTTTTTTGGTTGGTAAACTCCGGAAGGCTTCCTCTAGACAGGCGGAGGTTGTTGATTGGTCTGGCCATAAGAGTCGACGAGGCAGCCGACCATTACTACGAAACGATAAAGCAGAAGCTCCGAGTCGAGCTGAATCGTCTACATCTGACGAGGAAAATCTCTCTCAAAGAATTTGGAGCAGACATAGTCAAAGATGAGGTGGCGGCCAATCAGTTGGTGATTTCAAAGGGCATACATCTGCTCATGTGGGGGGCTGTCATATCCGGACAAAGGGACGGACGGGATTACAGTAAGTTTGAATTGTTCTGCACGTTCTGGCATCAGTCGCTGAAACCAGAGGCTTACGCACAATTCGTTAGCAACGTCGCTCTAGCACTACATAACCGGAAGTACGATATATTCGCAAACAGGTCCTATGCGGACATAGGTAAATTCACACAAGATATCCTCGAGCCTTCCTTATTCATCATAGCGCTTGCTCTGTTCGTAGGCCGAAACTTCAAGAGATCAAGAGGAATATTCCTTGATCTACGGAATCTCCTGCTCAGCAGAAACGATGTGGCTGACAACGCCGCCCTCCAGGCTCTCTTGAGCAACGTAGACCATTTCTTGATAAGCAACTGCTTCATCCTAGCTTACAACGCTATAGACAGGGGGGAGAACAAGGTAGCCATCAACCTCCTGGAATCCGTCAAGTGCATTAAGCCAAACGACATCGAGTGCCTAAGCAATCTGGCTCGCCTCTACTATCGGGTAGGAGACGCCGGCAAGGCAAGAGAACTGACTGAAGAAATGAGGAAATTGCAGCCCAACAGCCATGTGGTACTCGCCAACGAGGCCTTCTTCCTTTTGAAGGACCAGAGATATGAGGCAGCTTTGAACAAGTATAAGGCCCTTGACAAGCTTGAGAGACTCCAGTTCAATCCGCTTGAAGTCGTGCAGTTCCTGGATGAAGAGCAAAAGACGAGCCCAGACAGATGGCTTCTCTTTGCCATTGGCTTTTTCGCCTTGAAATATGACACTGCCCTTGGTCTAAACACACTCAGAACTTTCATGAAGCGCACGAGGCGTAGGAAGGAATTCGACAGTATGAGACGGTACGCCCGGCATTTGGTGAATCGACAATTGGGGGCTCGTCCGCGGCGTCTGAGCAGTATGTAAGACTTGAAGTCTCTCCAGTCATCGGGCAGCACAACCTCGCACTCTTCAGCAGGCATCCTTCTGCGCGGTCGGAACCCAAACAAAGAAGGTCGGACAGGCAATCCACTGTCCGACCCCTTTCCGTCGGTTACTTCTCTGCGCCTGTCAGTTCCCGTCTACGGAGGCGAGCAGGGCGGATAACCATTTCTATAGAGATAGTTTACCAAGCAGACTACGTCTGCCACGTTAACCACGTCGTCCGCGTTACAGTCGGCCGCCTCCACCGGACTGGGTTCCGGGCAGCCCCGGTACAGATAACAGATCAGGTATACCAAGTCGCCTACGTCCACCACTCCGTCACCACCCGGAATGTTGATGTCGCCGCAGATGTAGTCCATGGTGGCCACCTGTTGGGAAGGAATGTAGTTGTGCTTGGTGACGGTCACCCACAGACTTCCGATCGTGGTCGGTGCGGGATTGAGGGTGATGTCCCCGTTGACATCCGTATATCCGGTCAGATAAACCTCGCCTTCTTTCCACAGACAAACATAAGCCGACTCCACCGGTGCATGCGTGGTCGAATCCTCGACGTGTACCGGGAAGGCTATTTTCCCCTTCAGGAGAGTGGAGGGGCAGTCTACGGCAAAACTGTCCGGCTCATCCGTCCA
>Ga0114919_10003898_pt1 | contig 11994 bp, 8 predicted proteins | sample BlataG_FD_88682 | JGI IMG/M metagenome (GOLD analysis project Ga0114919, IMG submission 88682) | Deep subsurface microbial communities from Black Sea to uncover new lineages of life (NeLLi) - Black_00105 metaG | ecosystem: Environmental > Aquatic > Marine > Oceanic > Sediment | place: Atlantic...
AAAAGCATGCACCATATGAGTACCCATTTACCCAAATAGGGTATATGGGCAAAATTGTCTACCGGGCCCACCATTCCCAGACCGGGTCCTATATTTCCGATGGTAGCTGCAACCGCAGCAATTGAAGTGGTAAAATCGACCCCCATGCCTGCAATGAGTACAGAAGAAAAAGCAAACAGACCTATGTATAAACCCATAAAACCGAGAACACTCCGCATAACATCCTCAGGAACGGACTTGCCTCCGATTTTGATATGCTTGATGGCATGAGGATGAACTAAGGAAAACAGTTCTTTATAACAGTATTTAAAATAAAGCATAACCCGGAGGCATTTCATCCCTCCGCCGGTGGAGCCGGCCGACGCCCCTAAAAACATACATAACAATAAGATTATCTGGGACATGGCAGGCCACAATTCGTAGTCGGCCGTGGCATAGCCTGTGGTGGTAACAATGGATACCACTTGAAAAGCACCGAACCGCAATGCCTGACCCATAGTTTCGTACACAGATCCGTAAACATTAATAGTCACGATAACAGTCAATACAAGAACGGCACCCAGAAAAAAGCGGCACTCCGAATCTCGCCAGAATGCAAGGGGCTTTCCCCTCAGGAACTGATAATGAAGCGAAAAATTAATTCCGGCCAACAGCATAAAAAAGATAAATACCGTATCTAAATAGACACTGTTAAAGTGGGCGATGGAAGTGTTTTTGGTTGAAAATCCGCCGGTGGGCATTGTTGTGAAGGTATGACACAGGGCATTATAAAGATCCATTCCCCCGATCATGAGAAGGAAGACCTCTGCCAGAGAAATAAGCGCATAAACTTTCCAGAGGATCATGGCGGTATCTCTGATACGAGGTTTGAGCTTATCCGGAACAGGACTTGGAACTTCGGCCTTGTACAACTGCATACCGCCGACACCCAAGAAAGGCAGAATTGCTACGGATAAGACGATGATGCCCATTCCGCCCAGCCACTGGATAAAACTTCGCCAGAAAAGAAGTCCTTTTGATACCCCCTCTATATTCGTCAAGATCGACGATCCGGTGGTCGTAAATCCGGAAACAGATTCAAAGAACGCATCAATGAAAGTGCTGAATTCAGATCCCAGATAAAACGGTATTGCCCCGAACAAGCCGATGGCTGTCCATCCGATGGCTACAATTGCCATCCCTTCACGATGACTGATATAATCTACCTTTGCACTTCTAAAACAAACAATTAGTGATAATCCGGCAGCAAGGTTTATCCCCATCGCTTTAAGCAGCGGAATAACACTTTGATCCTTGTAGTAAAGACCAAAAAAAAGGGGAAATAACATACACAGGCCCAAAAAAAAGAGTAATATTCCGACAATACTCAGAATAAAATGCCACCGCATCTAAAAATACTCCAGTTTTACGGCGAGGATTTTTTCGATCTTGGGGATGGCCTGTCTTGTTGCGAAGATGATGATCCTGTCATTGGGTTCAATGACGCTTTCACCAGAGGGGATAATAACATTGTCGTTGCGGATTATACAGGTAATCAGGGCCCCTTTGGGAATAGCGATTTTTTTTATGGGCTTTCCGACAACGTCTGCAGTTTCCAGGGCGACCGCCTCCATGATTTCAGCCTGTTCATTTTTGATTGCTTTGGCCGAAAGCACCTTGCCCCGGCGAATATGCTGTAAGATGGTATTTACGGCCGAAAGTCTCGGGCTCACCACTTGCTCAAGACCGATCATCGACATCAAGGGCAAATAGCTGAACTTGCTGATCTTGGTTATTGTTTTGGCTGCACCCATCCGCTTGGCAAGGAGAGACGTTAAAATATTGGTTTCCTCATCGTTGGTGAGGGTAATCACAACACCCATATTTTGAATGTTTTCTTCTCTCAGGAGTTCTTGATCAGAACCGTCGCCATGCAGTATAACCGCCTTGTTAAGCCGTTCGGCAAGTTGGGCGCATCGGTCCGGATCCTTCTCAATTATTTTGGTAAGGACGGCTTTTTCTTCAAGCAGGTTGGCCAGCCTGAATCCGATATTCCCGCCGCCGATGATCAAAACGCTGCCAATCGGCTCCATCTGTTTATCAAAAATTGCCAAAGAATCTAAAAAATTATCTTTTTCGCTGATAAAATAGATCAGATCACCCGCCAAAAGCCTGTCATTTCCCCTGGGTATAATCAGTTCTTCATCTCGTATGATTGCAGCAATCAGCGGGCCTTTCTTTCCGATTTTAGCAGGGATTTCCGAAAGACGGACACCGGACAGCCGTGCCGACTTATCCAAATGTATCCCGACAAATTTAACACGACCATCGGCAAACTCGTCCACATCCACCGCGCCGGGCACACTCATAATCCTATCGATTGTCTTTACAACTTCGATCTCCGGATTAATTAACGTGTCGATATGGGGGGTATGATCACGGAAGGTATCATGATATTCATCATAGTCGGCGCTGCGAATACGTGCCAGTTTCTTTGTTGTTGGAGAAATTATATTTGCAACCAGACATGCCACCAGATTGGTTTCATCACTGTCTGTAACTGCAAGGAGGATATCAGCCTCTTTGATGCCTGCTTCCTTCAAAACAACCGGGCTGCTTCCGGACCCTTTGAGTACTTTAACATCAATATTATCAGATACATATCGAATAGCAGCAAGGTTATTGTCAACTACCACTACATCTTTATTTTCAAAAGCCAGATGGCTTGCGATGTTAAATCCGACCTCACCGGCACCCACTATTACGATTTTCAACTGCCTCTGCTCCTTTTTGAAATTGCTACATGATTTTTACCATACAACAATAAACATGCAAAGGCAAATAACCACAAAAAGAGCTGTCCAATCCCTTAAGCGTGCGCAAAGCCCGGGATCTGTTCTGTTTTCAGAATAACATCGGGCCTCCATGGCAACCGCCAGCTTGTCAGCCTTTTCAAAGGTTCGCCGCATAAGCGGAATCCCGAGTTTTTTCAATCGATAAACCGGATTCTTTCTATTGTCCACTCCTCTCGCCCGCTGGGCATCAGCGGTTTCCCTTGCCTGGTCGAAAATAACAGGAATAAACCGAACAACCAAACTCATCATGGTGGCAATCCTTTTGGAGGGGATAAAAGGAAAAGGGTTAAGGAGCCACTCAACAGCAGCTTTAATTTCTGAAGGCCGTGTTGTTGAAACAAACGCTAACCCGGTCAAGACAACAATCACAAGTCGCCAACAAATCAGGACGCCATGATAGATGCCTTCCCGGGTGATTGAGACGGCCTTAAATTCGATAACCGCTGATCCGGGGACAGATAATGCACGGGCGAAAAAAATAAACGCAAGGAGTACAAAAACATATCGAAAAGATTTTAAAATAGATTTCAAAGATCGTTGGGCATGCAGTAATGCAGCAACCAACACCAGGGTTAAAACGGAAAGTGAAACAGGATATGCTTTCAGACTGGTAACGCTGATGAGGACAAGAAATAAGAGTTTAAATCGAACATCCAGCCCATGAAGGACGGAAAATCCGGGACGGAAATTGAAAGCGCTCAATTCAGCCATGATGGAACCTCCACCCCCAGGCGGGAAGCACACGGTTCCCTGATACCAAAGGTTTCAAGTTCCCCAAGCAGTTGAGAGGGGATTCCGTCTTTTACCACTTTTCCCTCTTTCATTATGACCAGACGATCCGCGTGGGCAAATACCTTTTCCAAATCGTGGGCTGCAACAAGAATTGTGTGGCCGGACCGGTGGAGAGAAACAATCTGTTTTAAAATCTGTTTGACACCGGGATAGTCAAGGCTGGAAAAAGGTTCGTCAAAAACCAGTACTTTAGGTTCCATGGCCAGGATACCCGCAATTGCAAGCCTTCGCTTTTCCCCGCCCGAAAGTAAATGGGGCTTCTGATCTTCAAAATCGAGTAAGCCCACAATTTTCAATGACTTGAATACCCGTCTTTTAACCTCGTTTCTGTCCAGACAAAGGTTTTCCGGGCCAAAAGCTACATCATCGCAAACCGTTTCACCCACAATCTGACTGTCGGCATCCTGGAATACCATTCCGACCATCTGCCTTGCTTTAACAAGATTTTCAGATACCGGGAGTCCGGCCAGACGAATCGTGCCGGCGGTCGGCAGAAGAAGTCCGTTCAGGTGTTTTAAAAGAGTGGTTTTTCCGGACCCGTTCTGCCCGGCAATAATAACAAACGTCCCTTCCCGGATGGTAAGATTTATATTTTCCAGACCGAGCGTACTGTCGGCAAATCTGTGGCTGAGGTTTTTTATCTCAATGATGTTCATAAAATCGCTCCGCGATTTTATATAACGCGGCTTGGCCGCTCCAAACTTAGTTTTATCTGTTTATTACCGGTCGTAATGCTTTTGCAATGGGTACGGCTGCGGCAATTTTAAGAGCATCGCCTAAAATAAACGGATACATACCCACAGCCAGTGTATTTGCCAATGTCATACCGGTTAACATTTTCAACCATGTTACCCCGAAAGCGTAAATAATCAGACTGCCGCAGACCATGGCAAGCACGTCAGAAACCGCGCGTTTTCGTGTTTTTTCGGTTATCCATCCGATCACATAGACCGCTGGAAGAAACCCCAAAAGATATCCGCCCGTAGGTCCTGCAAAGCGTCCTATTCCAGCGACCCCGCCGGCAAATACCGGAAGACCCAGAGCACCTGCCAAAAGATAAATGCCTACACTTGCAACACCCCACTTGGAGCCCAGTAACAGGCCTGAAAGAAATATAAAAAGATTTTGAAGAATGATCGGAACCGGGCCTATGGGTATTGCCAGGTATGCGCCTGCTGCGGTCAGCGCGGCCAGAAGTGAGGCATATACGGTCATGTGAAGCGGTTTAGCATCAATCATAACTAACTGCCTTTATTCAAAAGTCAGATATCATATCCCACCTTCTGCCCCCTGCCCTCTGACTTCTGATTAATCATGAAAGCAATCGCCATAAATAATTTTTTTTATTGATCCGTCTGCAAGTTTCAACATCAGCGCACCGGTGTTGTCCACATCCATGGCAATGCCTTTGAACTCATCATGGGTGGTTACAATTTTTACCTGCCGGCCGATTGTCATGGTATAGCTTTTCCACTCAGAGATTACATTATCCAGAGTCCTATTGTTAAGCCGGTTTTCAAATTCATCCAAAAACCCGGATAAAAGCTGTTTTCTCGAAATATTCCTGCCAAGGATTTTCTTTAGTGATATGGCCATGGGTTCACGGGGAGTGGGATCATTATTAACATTTACACCCATACCGATATTGATAAACGTAACCATATCGGTTTCAGCCTCCATTTCAGAGAGCAATCCCGCAACCTTTCTTTCATGAACAAGGATATCGTTAGGCCATTTTACCCTGGCATCAATATGAAACATGTTGCGCAGGGTTCGGGTCAAAATCATGGATGCCGCAAAGTTGACCCGTGAGCTTAACGCCGGCGGTATTTGCGGCCGGAGTATAATGGTAAAATAGAGCCCGCCTTGTGATGAAACCCAGATTCTTTTCAAACGACCCCGGCCTTTGTTTTGGCGCCCCGCAATGACTACGGTAAAATGAGGAGCGTCGTTTCTTGCAAGGTTTCCGGCAATATCCATTGTGGAGGTAACTTCATCAAAATAATGGATTTTTAATTCTCTATCCCCAAATTCCCATGGGTAAAGGATGTCAGGATCGTTTATCAGACAGTATCCTTTGGGAGTTGCCTGGATATTATATCCAAATTCCCGGAGCTTTTTAATATGTTTCCATATGGAAACCCTTGAAATCCCTAAGTGAGAACTGAGCGTTTCTCCGGAAACAACGTCATTTTCTGCTCTCAATATTTTAAGAATTTGTCCCTTCATTGTTTATTTGCCTTCTGGTTAGCCCTGTTAATCGTACCAGTTAACGCAATAGAAAAAGATTGTCAACCCAAACTAAAAGTAAGGCCAGGGCAAACGCATTTGAATCCCAATATAGGGTGAACGCTCCACGACGGCGTTTACTCTGAAAGTAAGGCAGAAAATCCGTTATGGATTTTTGTTGCCGATCGGTTGTGTTTGCTATTTTGTCTTATTGGCCATATAATTTACATTAAGCTTTTATTTTTCCTTTTGGCTATTTCCGGCTAATTATTTGATTATTAAGGAAGTCGTATTCAAATAATATATTATGTGGCATAAAAAGTTCATCAAAATTTGTTTGATTGTTATATGGAGTGTTGGAATTTTACAGATCTGCGTTTCATGTGCTGTCACGGCAAAAAACCGGTATTTTAAGGCTGAAGCATGCTATCATGAGCTTCGAAAAAATCCGGGAAGTCAAAAATACAGATACAACTGGCTGAGGTGTATAAATAAGTTTCAGTCAGTTTACAAACAGTCCCCATCAAATCCCTGGGCGCCCGCGGGTATGTATATGTCCGGGGAACTTTATGGTGAGCTTTACAAACGATCACATCGAGAGTCCGATCAACATGAGGCCATAAATGTTTTCAGGCGGATTATAAAACGGTATCCCAAGAGTCGGTACCGGATAAAAGCAGCAGCGGCAATACGCAGCCTTGAAACAGACGTATCGGAAAGCAGAAAGTCAGATAGAGCAACTCACGCGAGCAAGACGAAAAAAAAATATATCCCGGCAACGCCCCAGACTCACTCGAGTACCCGAAAAACTGTTGACAACCCCACAACCGTAACAGGGATGCGTTACTGGTCTAATCCCACCTATACTCGTGTTGTCATTGATGCCAGCCGGGAAACATCCTTTACCCACAGACTCCTTAAAAAAGATCCTTCCATTAATAAGCCCCAGCGTTTGTATGTTGATTTAAAAAACAGCATACAAGGAAAAAATATAGAAAAATTTACACCCATCAACGATAATTTGCTCAGGGATGTGCGCGCCGGCCAGTATACACCCAATGTGGTTCGGGTTGTGGTTGATATCAAATCTATTAAAACATATAAAATATTTTCACTCAAACACCCGTTCAGGATCGTCCTGGATATGTCAGGAGATCCTATGGATACTTGGTCTACTGCAAGATCTCAAAAAAAAGCAACTGCAGCTACCGGAAAGAGGCGTACAAAAGGGGGGGCACCCCAACAACCGCAACGTAACCGTCCCCTAATCATTGTGGATCCGGGCCACGGAGGACACGATTTTGGATCTTCCGGCTATTTAAAGAAAGTGTATGAAAAAGATATTGCACTTCAAATTGCCGGACGGCTTGCCAAAAAAATCCAGAAAAAACTTCCATACGAGGTTCTCATGACCCGGAATAATGATCGTTATCTTACACTTGAAGAACGTACTGCAATAGCAAACACAAAAAATGCAGACCTTTTTATATCCATACATGCCAATGATTCCGAAAATCAAAGCACATACGGAATTGAGACCTATTTTCTGAACCTGGCCACAGATAATTCAGAGATAACTGTCGCGGCTCGTGAAAATGCCACTTCAAAGAAGAACATAAGTGATTTGCAAACGATTTTAACAGATATTATGCAAAACACGAAAATTAATGAATCAAGCCTGCTGGCAAGTTATATTCAGGATTCTTCATACAATTACTTAAGATCAAGGTACACTCACGTCAAAAACAAAGGGGTTAAAAAGGCGCCTTTTTATGTGCTTCTCGGCGCACGGATGCCCGCCGTATTGATAGAAACGTCGTTTATCAGCAATCCCAGGGAATGCAAACGATTGAGCAGTGCAAGCTATCAGGATCATTTGTGCGAGGGCATAATGAACGGCATACGAAAATATGTCGAGAAATCGAGATCGGCCTCATAATTCAGACACTACCCGATATTTGGCATAAGGGTCCATTTGATCACCCAGAAAGGGGTGGTCGGGTATTTATCCAGGCATACTATGCCGCTGTTTTGGAATTTAAAGACCGGCTTTTCGATGGATCCTGTAATTAGATATGACGTCATCCTTTCCATAAAAGGCAGATGCCCGACAAGCATACGATTGGCCGCGCTATCTATTTTATCGGCAAAATCTGTTACATCATCCATAGGATTCAGGCCGCTGCTTTCTTCTACTCCACCTTCAGGTTCCAGGACAGATGCAATGATTTCAGCGGTCTGGCGAGCCCTGGTCTTACCGCTGTGTGTTATGCCCGACACAAGAACATTGTATGCTTTGGCCACTTCTGCGATACGCTTTGTTTCAGCAATTCCCTCTTGTGAAAGACCCTTTTTCGGATCTTTGTCTTTGGGCAAACTATGGCCGTGCTGAACCAGAAAAAGTGCCATTTTACGCTTCCTCCTTCAGACCTTTTTAAATAGCTGAGGAATTAAAACGATATCTGTTCTTAAAGAGTTAAGTTAACCTTCTGTTTTTTTGTCACGCAGTGCTGCATGCGCGGCAGCCAGGCGTGCGACAGGTATTCGAAACGGGGAGCACGAAACATACGTTAACCCGAGTTCATGGCAGAACTGAATAGATTCGGGATCACCGCCGTGCTCACCACAAATACCGCATTCCAGGTCGGGTCTTACGGCCCGCCCTTTTTCAACTGCCATTTTCATAAGCAGGCCCACGCCGTCCCGGTCGATAACTGCAAAAGGATTATCCGGCAGGATTTCTTTTTCCATGTATTCAATCAAAAACCCGGCTTCGGCATCGTCTCTGGATATCCCGAAGGTTGTCTGGGTCAGATCATTGGTTCCAAAAGAAAAAAAGGCGGCATATTCGGCGATCTGATCCGCAGTCAGCGCAGCACGCGGAATTTCAATCATTGTTCCGAACTTGTAATCCGGCTCGATCCCCTGTTCCTTCATAACCTGTTTGGCTTCAGTCTCAAGAATCCCTCGCTGGATCTTCAGTTCGTTAACATGGCAGGTTAGCGGAATCATCACCTCCGGATGCACATCTATACCCTCTTTGGCCACCATGCACGCGGCTTCAAAGATGGCACGAACTTGCATGGAGGTCAGTTCCGGAATGTGAATCCCCAGGCGTACACCGCGCAGGCCCAGCATGGGATTGGATTCATGGAGACTTTCGACCCGCTTAAGTATTTGTTCTTCTTTGGCGATTTGATCCAGCAGCTTGTTAATTTCCTCAAGAGTGCTGGCTCCTTTCAGACGAATCTTACAGTCGGTCAAATCTCGCATCAGATCCACATGATTGGGTAAAAATTCGTGCAACGGCGGATCGATCAGGCGAATGATGACCGGCAGACCGTCCATCACGCGGAAAAGGCCAGCAAAGTCTTCGCGCTGAAAGGGGAGCAGCGCATCAAGTGCCTCGCGCCGTTCACTCGGTAAATCTGTCATGATCATCTTCTGTACAAAGGGGAGTCGCTCGGCCTCAAAAAACATGTGCTCTGTGCGGCACAGGCCGATCCCCTCTGCGCCGTAATCACGGGCGCGTTGAGCGTCGGCCGGATAGTCGGCGTTGGCCCAGACGCCCAAACGACGAAACTCATCAGCCCAGGAGAGTATTTTCATCAGCCACGGGTCCTTAATGTCAGGCACCATGGTCTTGAGTTTGCCCACGTAAACTTCGCCTACAGTGCCGTCAATGGAGATCCAGTCACCTTCTTTGATAATTTGATCGTTCACGCTCATCTGGCGGTGGACCATATCGATTTCAAGGGCCGAAGCGCCCACTATAGCCGGCTTGCCGAACTGCCGGGCAACCAAAGCTGCATGGCTGGTTCGCCCCCCCCGGCTGGTAAGAATCCCCTGGGCGGCCAGCATGCCGTGTACGTCATCCGGACGGGTTTCAGGGCGTACCATAATGACGTCTTTCCCTTCTTTCTTGGCCCATGATTCAGCGATATCGGCGTCAAGGGCAACCACGCCATAGGCCGCGCCCGGCGAAACATTAAGGCCGGTGGCCAGCATTTCGCCTGCGGCTTTGGCTTTTTTGATGGCTTCACGGTCAAATTGCGGATGAAGAAAAAAATCAACCTGCTCGGGAGAAACACGCATAACCGCTTCTTCCCGTGTAATCAAACCTTCTTCCACCATATCAACCGCTATGCGAACAGCGGCCTGGGCCGTACGCTTGCCGTCGCGGGTCTGGAGCATCCACAGTTTGCTCTTTTCAATTGTAAATTCAACATCTTGCATCTCACGATAGTGCTTCTCCAGGTTCCTGGTGATCTGCTCGAATTCGTTATAGGCCGTGGGCATCTCCTCTTTGAGTTTTGAAATGTCATGGGTCAGGCGTATCCCGGCAACCACGTCCTCCCCCTGTGCATTGGTAAGATAATCGCCTTCTATGAGATTTTCTCCGGTGGTCCCGTTGCGCGTCAAGGCAACACCGGTAGCACTGTCATTGCCCATGTTGCCAAAAACCATGGTCTGAATACTGACCGCGGTACCCAGATCATGTGGAATACCGGCAGCATTGCGATAGTCAACCGCCCGTTTACCGTTCCAACTCTTGAAAACCGCTTCGGTGGCCAAAAGCAGTTGATCATTTGGATCGGTTGGAAAATTGCGGTTTGCATATCGTCTGAAAATGGATTTAAATTTATCCGTCACGTCTTTCCAGGCATCGGCGGTCAATTCCGTGTCGGTTTTGACGCCTGCTTTAAGACGGGCTTGGGTAATGACTTCCTCAAAAGCCTCATCCGGAGCACCCATTACAACACTGCCGAACATTTGCACCAAACGGCGATAAGAATCGTACACAAAGCGTTCATCGCCGGTTAATTCGATCATGCCCATGGCGGTTTCGTCGTTGAGACCGATGTTGAGCACCGTGTCCATCATGCCCGGCATGGAGAACTTGCCGCCGCTGCGGCATGAAATCAATAATGGATTCTTTGGGTCACCGAATTTCTTGCCGGTGGCAGCCTCGACAGTTTGCATTCCCTTTTTTATCTGTTCACCCAGCCCTTCTGGAAAGGCGCCACCGGCCGCTAAATAGGCATTACAAGCCTCGGTAGTTATGGTAAAACCGGGGGGAACCGGTATGCCAATGCGCACCATTTCAGCTAAATTGGCTCCCTTGCCGCCCAACAATCCGCGCACGTTTTCCCAATCACCTCCGACATAGTCTTTTGCTTCCTCAACTTCACCAAAAAGATATACCCATTTATTAGCCATTTTGAAGCACCTCTCTATAAAATTAAAGATTGAAATAGAAATAAGGAAAGTAAAAAAAAGATTTTCGGACAGAGATTACTATAGATAAAAGTCGGTTATATGTCAACCAAGAAAAATATAGCCGCAGGTAAACGTCAAAGGCAACTCTAACTGATTCAGATAGAAGCGATTTAATTTCCCGGATACGGTACTAAAATCACAAATCACAATACTCAAATTACAAACAATATCAAAATTACAAATTCCAATGACCAAAACATTTCAATCAGTTATTGGATGTCTCGCCGTCATTCTATCTGTTTTGAATTTTGAATTTCGGTCATTGATATTTGTTTGAGATTTGTATTTTGGTGCTTGGAATTTTCATGATTTTCGTAAGCGAGTAATTTTATTTATTCCAGGCAATTACCTGTTTAAATGACGTGGCCCTGAATATAGCCGTTATGGGTTTGATAAGAAAAAATCAGGCTAGCACCGGGTCCACCCACATTCCATGTTGGAGCAAACCATACAGCCTTCAGCCCGGTGAACCGGTGCACCACAATCAGGACAGCAAATATCTTTGATTTTTGCTGCATTATGTTCGTTAAAATGAATGTCTGCATCTTCAATCCGTTTTGCGACTTCACGATACAAGTCCGCATTTTCTATGGCAACCTCAAGGGCTTTGCCCATGCCGGCCGCACAACTGTTTACTTCCACATCTTTTCCTGAAGAAATTGCCTTTGTACAAGCAGGGCAATGGATAGATTTCATGGAGCGAATTATCTTTTCAGGAGACACACCGGCCCGGAGGCAGTAAGACAAAAGCACACCCAGCGCCTTGGTGTTTGCAGCGCAGCCGCCGCCTACGGTTCTGATAAAAACTTCGACCACTCCGTCTTTGTCAAAATGAGGATCAACATAGAGTTTGCCGCAG
>Ga0114919_10003899_pt1 | contig 11992 bp, 18 predicted proteins | sample BlataG_FD_88682 | JGI IMG/M metagenome (GOLD analysis project Ga0114919, IMG submission 88682) | Deep subsurface microbial communities from Black Sea to uncover new lineages of life (NeLLi) - Black_00105 metaG | ecosystem: Environmental > Aquatic > Marine > Oceanic > Sediment | place: Atlantic...
TCAATCCTGGGACTGTTCCGACTTGGTATAATAAACTAAGAAGAGCGTTGCGCCCGAATACATCATACATTTTAAAAATTAAGGATTCAGTAATAATTTCATATCCTTTTAAAACGTTTAATTTTTTAAAATTTCTAATTTTTTCATTAGTTTTTTCAATTTCAAATTTAGAAATTAAATTCAATTTCCCAACCCTATTAAATCATAATTATTTTTATGATTATTACTGTTACCTTTAACTATATAAAAACTATCATTATCGGAGATTTCCGCATGATTTCCAATATTTTTTTTAAAGAAAAAAATTAGAGCTTTTTATTAATAAATATTTCGCTCAATGTATTGATTACAATATCTGGAGTACTCAATTCGCCGCTAATGTTTTTCAGCATTTTCCTTTTAGTCACTCCAGTAAGGACTAAAATTGTTTTTAACTGTGCTCGATTACCAGCAACAATATCCGTATTTAATCTATCACCTACAAATACTGCCTTATCCGGAGACGTATCATACTTCTCTAATATCAACTCAATTCCCGTAATCTGGGGTTTTCCAAAGATGTCTAAAGGCTTATGACCTGTCGCGATCTCAACTGCCTTAACCATAACTCCAGCTCCAGGTAAGATTCCCTGTTTTGTTGGAAGTGTAGCATCTGAATTAGTTGCATAAAATTTTGCTCCGTAATTCAAGATACATTTTTGAGCAATACTCACTTTTTCATAAGTTAAATGTCTGTCTAAACCAACAACTACAAAATCAATCTCATCTAAGAGAGAATTATCAGTAAAAACATTATGTCCTTGAGCTTCTAACTCTAATTTAAGCCCAATTTCACCTACAATGAAAATATTTGAATTAGGTTTTATTTCAGACAATTTTTGTGCTGTAATATAAGCACTTGTATAAATATCTTCTCTCATGGTTGGAATTCCAAAGTTTTTAAGTTTTTTAACATACATATCCCGTGTGGCTGTGGAATTATTTGTATTAAAAACTACATCAATACCTTTATTACGTAGAGTCTTTATGATTAAATTTGAATGATTTATCAAGACATCTCCTCGATAAATGACTCCATCTAAATCAAAAATAAATAAAGCAATATTATTTAATTCTTTAATCATAGAATTGTTTTGAGAGAATTATTTTCAAATAATAATATTAAAAATTAAAAAAAGGTTAATAAAAATTCGTTTTTATCCTCTTTTTAAATTTATCCTCTTTTTAAAGGAAAATTATCATCTAAAGAAAAATTAGACATCTTTCCCAAAAAAAGAGAAGTTAAAAAAATTACCAGACATTAAGCCCACTCCGGGTAAAACGTCGCATACCATTCATCAAAATGCCTGAAAATTTCTGCAACTGGTGCCTGAATTTGATAACCAAAAATTACAACTATTAAGTACAAGATGATGCCAGCTAATAATGGATATAATAAATTATCAGATATCTTTAACAAGTTTGGCGTAATCATATCAAAAATACCAAAAATTAGAGTTAATATAATTGCTAATTCCCAGCCAACGAAGAAGTAAGAAGTAATAAATGTGAAAAAAATTCCACCTATAGTTCCCTCCCACGATTTTTCAGATTCCCATTTTATCTTATGCTTTCCAATCTTTTTACCAATTATAGAGGCAAACGTATCGCCAAAACATAGGAGACAGAGTATTCCAAATGTACAAGCAATTGGTAGAAAAATAGATGCCATAAAAATACCAAATATGAAGTAATAATAGTGCCCAACGTTGTGTTGTTCTGAAGGTCTTAAACTTTTGATAAATAACCGATAAAATGGGATACCCATATTTGGACTTAACCTAAAAAATTCTAAAATTATCGCAAAAGGTATACCAATCATAAAAAATACCATTACACTGATATCAACTAGAGTTGGTGAGATATATTTTGGTGTAATTATGTAATCAAAACCTGGCCAAAATGGATTTATCTTGCAAAATTCTGCAAAACCTGGAATATTTTCTAATAGAGTAATAGTTATTGTGTTAAAAATGAAAACTTCTAATAAAACCCCTCCAAAAAAGAAGAAATGAAAAAATTTTCTTATATACTCATGTGTATTGGCTCTTAATTCTTGAAATTCCTTGTCGATTTCGTTTATTTCATGTTGTCTATGAAGGAATTTAATATTTATCAAATTATAAAAAGCAAAATAACCAAGTATTATCCCCATACCTAACCATATTGCAAAACCTGCTGGAAATTTATAATCTACATTTAAGAAAAAGGTAAAAACTATAATAATATAGAACCCTAATAGTATTTTACAATAAAATTTTGCGTTTTTTTCACGTGAATATTTTATAATTTTTACTTGAAAGTAAATTAAAAGAGCAATAAAGGGTAAAATTATGAATAAATCAATTAATGAAGCCATTGATCATTGAAGCCATTGATTTAAAAAAAATCTTTTGCAATTATGGATTTGCCAATTTTATTGAAAAAACTCGATGATTTTTCAAAAGAATTTGAACAAAAATTTGAGAAAGAACTGAAAAATTTTAAAGGACATAATAATCCTTTTAAACCAACAAACTATCTGGTAAAAAAATATTTTGTCCAAAAATATTCGGTTTTTATGGAATAACTTTTATATCACTTACTTAAATCATCCACTTTCCTTCTTCATAGATTAGTTTATCATCAGCAAAGATTTGAGACCCAGGAATTCGCATATCTTTTAAGATATCCCAGTGCAAAGCACACATATTTTTCGAACCTGTTTGTTTAAATCCCAATCCAATCGCACAATGCAATGTGCCTCCTATCTTCTCATCAAAGAGTATATTTTTAGTAAATTGTGTTATTCCATAATTAGTTCCTACTGCGAATTCTCCTAATCTTCTAGCATTTTCAATATCAAGTAATTCATTAAGCAATTCTTCTCCCTTATCAGCATTAGCGCGCACTACCTCTCCATCTTTAAATTCAAAATAGATATTTTCAATCTCATTTCCAGCATAAATCCCGGGAAAAGTAAAACGGATGTGCCCATTTACAGAATCTTCTACTGGACCAGTAAAAACCTCCCCATCGGGTAAATTAAGGCGCCCACAACAATTTATCCATGTTCTTCCCTTAACTGATAGAGTTAAATTGGTATTCTCGCCAATTACATGTATTTCCTCAACTTTATTCAAGTAATCCACGATTTTATCTTGTTCCTTCTTTACTTTTCTCCACTCCTCAACCGGGTTTTCTTTGTCTAATAATAATGCCTTTTCTACAAATTCTGAATATGAAAATAAATCCATATTTGCCTCTTGAGCATAAGCATGACATGGAAATGGAATTAAAGTCCACTTTAGCTCCCCTTTTGCTACTCTAGACTCAAAAATATCTCTTAATTCTTTTCTTGCCGGTGCTCCTTTATATGTCGCAATCAATTTGGGATCAATAGTACTCAATCTACGTGTATTATAATCTGAACGTATTACAATGAAACCATCAAATTCTTTCCTTACCAATCTTTCAAAATTATCTACATATAACAACTGCTCCTCAGAAGCATATTTTAAGAAAAGTTCTTGAGCACCTTCAAGTTCTACCTCAAGCATCGGATGAGCCCCCGCCTTAATAACCTCCACATAAATCGCACGTAAGAGCTCTTCTGCATTACTTGGCCCCATTATAATAATTCTCTGGCCTTTTTCCACCTCTAATGAATACTCAATGACTAATCTGGCCAATTTTTCATATAAAGGATTAATCATATTTTCCAATAAAGATAAATGGTTCTTATAGTTACTTATCTTAAGTTCTTAACAGAATACGTAATTTTTCAAGGAGGAATTTTGACTCTAGATTCATAATCTCTTTTGATTATGTTTGCAAGTCCAGATCGTAGCGTAAGAATACTCGTATCTATTCTTTCTGAACCTTTAAATAGTGTAGGACATTGTGGATTATTTTTGTGTTTTTCCATGTGATTTTCAAAAATAAAATTTTGTTCTCTTTCCGAAGCAAATATAATTTCTAAAAGTGCGCTAAGTTCATATTCTTGAATCGTATCTTTAAATAAATCCCTTAAAATTTTGTTATACTTGATAAAGAAGGAAGAAATAAAATAGTCAATTACAAGATTTGAGTTATCACTAGGAAAATGCGTTTTAATTAAATCTAGCATATATCTACTCCTAATCTTTTGCGCTCTAATCCATTCGAGAGCAAAATCTAAAAGAGTTTTATCTTTCTTTAAATATTTACTATAATAATTAATTATTTCTATATTACTTTCTTGAGAAGGTCCTACTGATTGATTATCAACTAACCATTGTGCAATTATTTTAACTTTATTTTTTTCTGTACCCTTTAAAATGTTTTCAGTAACCCGATAATTATCCAAAAATCTCTCTCTGTTAATTTTATAAAGATCATCAAATTTTTCCATTTTTTAACCTCTCTTAATCTTTTTTATCAAGAATTTCTTGAATTTTTTCAAGTTCGATGTTTGAAGTCGCTGCCCATTTTTCTAAGATAAAATGAGGATTAATAATTTTTATAAAATTTTCAAAAGAAATATTTCCATCCAACATTTTTCTTAAATTCTTCTTATAAAAGGATTTATTTTTTACATTTTCGGATTCATCTTCCATTGGAATTAAAATCACGCCATAACTTTTTTTAATATCATCTTCTTCAGAATATTCTTCTAAATAGAGCACCTTTTTGTCTTTTGCCCCTAATTCGATTTGTCTTATGTTGGAATTCACATTTACCATCTCAAAAATATCCAGTGTAATGTTTGTCATTTTTTCATAGTATTCTGTTAAAATAACCATAACATAATAGGATGGAATATCTTCCAAATGTTCCCTTCTTAACGGATCATCTTTATTAAATGTATAAATGTTCAATTCCTTTATACTCAAATTCCGAGATCTCTTTCTTTCTATAACACCAACACAATAATACTTTACTTGCTCTTTCCAATATATTTTTCTTGTGGATCCAAGAGAATATTCAATTAAATTAATACTACGCTCTAACTCTTCTTCTAAAAATTGTTGAACTTTAATTTCCGAATCTACTACTTGTCGATACATAGATCTTACTTGAAGCAAACTAGGATGAATGTAATCCATCATTTTTTTGTAAATAAAATTAATATCTTCAGTATAGGGAGAAGCAATAATTGCAAAAAGATTTGTAACCCCTTTATCCGTAATAATTGAGGAGTTAAGGTTAAATATAGATTGAATAATCGAAGTATCTTCAATATCTTGCGTTTTAAAAGATAGTGTGGATTCTATAAATTTAATTATCCAATTAAAAGATCTTGAATATGCCTTAGTTAAAAAAACTGGTCCAAAAAATTTTAATGGAAGTACCATTAACTCTTGTTTTTTTAACTCAGTAAGTTCTTTAGAGAATTTAATATTTTCATAAATTATATTATTCTCATCTGCAAAGAATAAACCGAGAATGAAATCATTTAATTCGTGCAAAATACTTTAAGTTTTTACCTTTCTATAAACTCATAATAAAATTATTGATTTTTATTTGTTTACTCCAAAATCTATTATATAGCCAATATAAAATTATTCAAAACTAAAAGAAGTAGGTATATTAAAAATACAAGGAGAAGAATATTAGTTTATATAATAAGTGGATTTTTTTAAAAGAAATTTAAATTAATAGGGCAATCTTCTCAGCAGATCGTTTACAATCTAACATTATTAGTCCGAGTTTCACATCAATCGTTGTTGAGACCGTTAGAACGGCGTTTTCCCCACAGTACATAACTAACAAAATGCCATTTGTCCCCCTTACAAGGATATGTTCAAGGATACCCTTGTTTAACTCCATTGCGGCACGCTCGCCAAGTGAAATAATAGCTGCCGTCATTGCGGCTATGCGTGTTTCATCAATCCCTGCCTCTAAAGCCGAAGCGATTGGAAGCCCCTCCGCACTAACGATAGCTGCAGCTTTAATCTCAGGAATGGATGAAAGCAATTGTCTCAGAATAGAATCTAATGTTTCGATACTGTCCATATTTCAATCTAGATTTTTTTTGGTATATATTGAAATTAAGAGTATTAATGTGAGTATTCTTTTAATATATAATTGTTTTATTATTTTAAAAATATATTTTTTTGTTATTAAACTAATAACAAAATTTAGATGTGTTATAGTAGGTGTGGGGATTAAGTTTTACATTGCAATCTTATAAGTAATTATTTTGTAAAATGATTTTTTTGTATGTATGATTTATCTAATATAATAAAATATTTATTTTAGCATGCTTTATTCAATTAAAATAAGAGAAAATAAAAACATGTTTAAGCTCATAACGCTTGAATCGACGCTTGAGATTCCTCCATTTCTTTACTCGCAAGATAAAAAGATTTCAGCAAGGATAATTCTTAGTGATGATTATGAAGGCACGGTTACTAAGGAATTTGGTTTTATCATTGCAGTTGTTGATGTATTAGACGTTGGGTTAGGAATGATAATTCCTAGTTCAGCTAATACATTTCATAAAGTAAGTTTTAGAATATTAACATTTAGGCCTTCAATCTCGGAGGTTGTGCGAGGTGCATGCGTTGAGATTGTGGATTTTGGTGCATTTATTCGGCTTGGTCCTTTAGATGCGCTTGTGCATGTAAGTCAGATATGTGATGATTATATTGTGTATGAAGAAAGTGCGTATAGATTTTTAGGGAAAGAGACCGGAAAGATCTTAGAGGTAAATGATATAGTGCGCGCACGCATAATAGCCGTCTCTTTAGGTGGTGGTCGCACAGCAAAATTGGGATTAACAATGAGACAACCATTTTTAGGTAAAGACGATTGGATTGAGCGAGATCTTGCAGAATATTATAAAGATGCGGAGGAGACGGAAGCTCCCGAAGAAGAGGCGGAGAAAATGGAGGAGAAACCAGCATCCAAAAAGAAAAAAAAGAAATAAATTGAAAAATTTATATTAACTATATTAAAAATTAAGTTGATTGCTAAAAAATGGTATCTGATGAGAAGGCGTGTAAAAACTGCCATTTAATTACCAGAAAAGATAAATCAATGTGTCCAAAATGTAAAACTCATACACTTAGCGATGATTTTTCGGGTGAAGTGATTATTTTAGATCCTCCTAATTCAAAAATTGCTCGTTTCATGAATATCAACATAAAGGGAAAGTACGCTCTTCGCGTAAGATAAGTATAGTATCCCTCCTGCACTCAATTCCACTTTTTGGCAAACTTCTGAAGACTTTACAGATTAGTTTTTTCATGCCTTATTTTTCTTAAAGATTTATTTTTATTAAAGTCATATTTATAATAATGAAAGATCTTCGGCTCCCTCTAAATCAACGTAGAAGATTCACACAACCCTTAGGTAAATTAATATCAGGAAAACGGGAGGATACAATTGCAGAGGTTGTTTCATTTTTTAAGCAAGAGAGAGAGTTAAATGAAGGATTGGATTACAAGATTTATTGTGTAGGGGATATTGTTGCTCAAGATTTTTTGGAAAATGCATATTTGAGGGAAATGATAAAGATTTGTATTATTGATGAAAAGACTAAAAGACAAAGAATTGATACCCCTTTCAAGGAATTTTTTGAGCAGATAATTGAATTAAAAAATCCCACGGGGACAATTTCTAAGGATATGTGGTCAAAATTAAAGGAGTTAATCGAAAATAATCGAAGAGTTTTAGTAAAAATTGTTGATGGAGAAGAGGATTTATTAGTAATCCCATTAATTTGTGGATTTTCACTTTCTGAAAGTATTAAATCCTATGTTTTTTATGGACAACCTCCTGTTACAGATTCCGAAAAACCTATTCCTGAAGGTCTGGTTATGGTTGAGGTGACTAAACATATTCAGAGAATAGTAACTGAGCTTACCAAGCTAATGGAAAAATATTAAGAGAGGATTGATTCTTCCCGAATTAAAGACTCTAATTCTTGTTTCTTCCATCGGTATATGCGAAATACATATTTTATGGTTATTTCAATTCCAATTAAATAAGGAATCACGATACCCAGGATAAATAGAAGCATCCATCCTCCAGTTAATATATTTTTAATATTCAAGAAAAAGATAAAAAGTAATATAAAGATGATGATCTCACAAATAATAAAAACTATCAACTTCTTTAGATTTTTTTTATAAATATATTTCATAGACCAAAAATGTTTTATTTTATTCTTTATTTTAACTAATATTAATAGAGTAGATAAAAAGATTTAGATTTTAGATATGGTTCTCGGTATTGAAATAATTGAAGAAAAGAAAAATGAGCTTGTCAATCGACTTGAATTAAAATTCAAATTAGATAATAAAGGAAAAGGAACTCCAAACCGTATAGATTTCAAAAAGGAGATCGCGGCTCAAAAAACAGTAGATGAAAATTTAACGATTATTAGGAATATAAAAACTCATTTTGGGACGTCTTCAATATCTGGGCTTATTCATATTTATGAGGATATAGAGACTTTAAAATTTTTTGAGCCATTTCATATTAGAGTTAGAAATATTGAAAAGAAGAAGAGAGAAGCTGTTTATTCTGCAAAAAAAAAGGTGAGCCATACAAACATTTATTTTAATTCAACACCAGCAGAGAAAAAAAAGTAAATTATATATTTGAAAAACTTGTGAGAAATAATGTCAAAATTTTATGAAGTCGATGGTTCGGAATTACGCCACACACATCGTACTTGTCCAAAATGTGGTCCTGGCTTTTTCCTTGCCAATCATTACGATCGATTCCACTGCGGAAAGTGCGGATATACCATATTTAAAAGAAAGGGAAAAAAAGGTATGGCAGTTCTTCCAGCTAGAGGAGGAAGACGCGCTCCACGGCAAAGAAAGAAAGCAGCATAAATTTTTTTGATTTTGTTTTTACTTCTTTTGTGATTTTTTGGTGAAATTAAAAAGGAAAATTTGTTTAGGCATTGAATGTACAGCCCATACATTCGGTGTTAGTATTTTAGACTTTGATGGGAATGTGCTTAGTATTGTAAACGATACGCATATTCCAGAAACTGGTGGCTTGCATCCTCGAGAGGTCAGAGAACATCATCTTGAATGTTTTGATAAAACTATTATGATGGCAATTACACAAGCAAATCTTTCAATAAAGGATATTGATTTAATTGCTTTTAGTCAAGGACCCGGTCTTGGTCCTGTTTTGAGAGTAGGTGCTCTTATCGTTCGATTTCTGAGTCAAAAGTTAAAAATCCCTCTAGTTGGGGTTAATCATTGTATTGGGCATATAGAAATTGGAAGACTCAAATGTGGGGTAAAAGATCCATTAACCTTATATGTATCTGGGGGGAATACTATTATTAGTGCATTCGAATCAGAGAGATATCAAATATTTGGAGAAACATTAGATATTGCTGTAGGTAATTTTATTGATTCATTTGCTCGAGATGCAGGATTACAACATCCAGGTGGTCCCAAGATTGAGAAACTTGCACAGAAATCTAAGAAATATATTCCATTGCCATATGTTGTAAAAGGTATGGATTTATCTTTTACAGGATTATATACGGCTACAAAAAACCTATTTAAATCAAAAGATTACAATAGGAAATATAATTTAAGTGATATTGCTTTCTCCTTGCAGGAAACTGCCTTTGCAATGCTCACGGAGGTAACTGAAAGAGCATTAGCGCATACTAATAAAACGGAGGTTTTATTGACAGGAGGGGTCGCAGCAAATAAGAGATTACAAGAAATGATTGCATATATAAGTAATGAGCACAATGCTAAATATAAAGTTGTACCCCTGAAATATGCGGGAGATAATGGTGCTATGATTGGTTGGACAGGTATATTAAAATATGAAGAGGTTGGAGGAGATGATATTAAAGATACGACAATTAAACCTAAATGGAGAATGGATAATGTAGAAATACCTTGGAGGAATTAAATATGAATTATATTTTAAACAAAATTTTATATACTTATATATCTATAGATTATATATGAATACTACAATTCAAGTAAAAACTGAAACTCTAGAAAAATTAAAAAGAATAAAAGAATCAAGAAATCTATTGAGTTATGATGAATTAATCAATATATTAATAAACGAGGCTGCAAATTTACCTCAATCTATGTTTGGTATCGATAAAAATAAAATAAAAAAATTTATGGATAGTGATCGTTTTGAATTCCGAGAATTCTAATGTTTTATTAGATGCTTATGCTTGGATTGAATATTTTTTAGGGAGTAAAGAAGGAGAAATTGTAAAAGAATATGTAGAATTTGGGATTATATCCACTTCAATTATTTCTTTGGCTGAGTTATCTGGTAAATATTATAGAGAAAATCTTTCTAAAGAATGGAATAATCGATTTAAATTTATCATCACTAAATCAAAAATTATTAATTTAACACTGGATATTGTTAAGGAAGCGGGATTAAGCAAATTAAAATTAAGAAAAAAAGATAAAACAACTGGTCTAGCAGATGCTATAATATATGAAACTGCTAAGCAATACGAGTTAAAAATTTTGACAGGAGATCTGCATTTTGAAGATTTAGATAATATAATTTTTCTAAAATGAACAAGATTTTTTTAAAATGAGTCAAAATCAAGTATTAAATCTCGAGAAAATTATCTACAAAGGTGCGGAAGCGACCCTTTATAAAGGTAAGTGGTTTGATAAGGAGATTTTGGTGAAACATCGTATCCCTAAAAAGTATCGGATAGAAGAATTAGATAAAAAATTAAGGCGAACCCGAACAATTATAGAGGGAAAAATGCTTATTTCTGTAAAAAAATGTAATGTTCCGGTCCCCCAAGTATTTGAAGTGGATCTTAATAAAAATTGGATTATTATGAAGTATATTAAAGGTCAAAAACTTAAAGATCTTATCAGAAAAATCGATAAATCTAAGAGAAAATCATATTTTGAGCAAATTGGGAAATATATTGCATTTATGCATAAAAATGATTTTATCCATGGAGATCTGACAACATCTAATATAATTATTACCGAAAATGAAAAAATTTTTTTTGTTGATTTTGGACTTTCGATGAAATCTATAAAAATTGAAGATAAAAGCGTGGATTTACATTTAATTAAAAGGGTTTTATTAAGCACACACGGGCAATACTTCGAAGAATGTTTTGAAAGTTTAATAAATGGCTATAATTTAGAATATGGAAGTCAATCAGATGAAATTATTGCTCGAATAGAAACCATTGAAGCTAGGGGAAGGTATATTGAAAAAAATCAACGAAAAAACTAAACTTAAAGGAAATAAATGGATTACTCATTTTTGGCACACAAAATTTTTAAAATCATGAAATAATTATGTTTAAAGTGAAAATCTATTATTTCCTTTCTAAATTGAGAATAGCTTTAAATATAAGTTTGTTTTATATATCATTATTAATCCACCATAAATTTTATACAAGGATTAATACAAATATAATATATTTAAGGGTCTATTGCATTTAATCGAGGATTTAGTTTAATATTTAATTATATAAATTAATAATTCTAAATATAAATGATTAATTGAATAAATAAAAAATACTTAGGAAACTTAAAAAATGGATAGCAAAAAAGAAAAAAAAAGACACATGCGCAATATAACTATTAATATACCTGATATTTATGATAAAAATCTTTTAAAGCTTCAAAAACTTGGAATGATACCAAGTAGGTCAGAAGGCGTAAGGCTTGCTATTAGAAATTTTCTACAAAACGAATACAAAAACCTTAAGATACTAGGCTACTACGAAGAATAAAATTTTTTTCTCTTTATTAAAATGAATGTCTTATTAGAAAAAGACATAATACTTTATATTTATAAAAATTATAATTATCTAGTTTAAATTCTTTTATGATCTAGAATCTTGAAAGTAATTGGAATAGACCCCGGGAGTAAAAGCTGGGATTTTTTTGGTTTAGATAATAATTCAATTTTTTTAGATACTTCAATTTTAACTAAAAATTTAATGGAAGAACCAGATAAATTTTTTGAAGTAATTGATGGTGTGAAA
>Ga0114919_10003902_pt1 | contig 11986 bp, 8 predicted proteins | sample BlataG_FD_88682 | JGI IMG/M metagenome (GOLD analysis project Ga0114919, IMG submission 88682) | Deep subsurface microbial communities from Black Sea to uncover new lineages of life (NeLLi) - Black_00105 metaG | ecosystem: Environmental > Aquatic > Marine > Oceanic > Sediment | place: Atlantic...
GCCATCTTACGTCTTGTCCTAAAAAACCTGAAGATGCTAAGGAAAAGGAAAAGGAAGGAGAGGAAGAAGACGACGAAGAAGAAGAAGAAGAAGACAATGAGGATGAGGAGGACGATGAAGAAGAAGATGATTAGAGTTCCTTTAATATAATTCAAAATTAAAATTTTCTATTATATATCCCAGGTTTGTTCTCAATACTTATTATGCCAAATAGTGAAAGAATCTATTATTGCGAACCGGTATTTCGCCCACCTTCAGAACATAATTCTCTATTAATTCAATTAACTGAAGGGTGTACATTCAAATGCGATTTTTGTATGTCAAATCTTAGAAAAAACTTTAAAATTAGATCAATTGAAGAAGTTAAAAAAGATTTGGATATAGCCGCAAATAAACAATTTAATTCTTCTGTGCGTAAATTGTTCTTTTTAGACGGAAATGCGATGGTAACCCCAACGGAAAAGCTTTTAGAAGTTACTAAATATGCAATTAAAAGACTTCCAAAATTGGAGAGAGTAGGGGTTTACTCTCATGCTAAGGATATTCTGAAAAAATCAGACAATGACTTGAAAGAACTATCAGATGCCGGATTAAAAATTGCTTATGTAGGTTTCGAAAGCGGACTTGAGACTCTACTTAAAAAAGTTCATAAACATGCTACTAAGGAGGATTATATTAACGCTTCTAAAAAATTGTTCAAAGCTAACATCACTTTATCTGCTACCTTTATTGATGGTTTAGGAGGTGCAGAAAATGAGGACATTTCTAAAGCACATGCTCTTGAATCAGCGGATTTAGTAAATCAAATTTGCCCAAGTGATGATAGAATATGGTATATCGCATTTTTATCACTTATGATTCCACCAGGAACCGTTATGTACGAGAAGAAAATAAGGGGTGATTTTATAGAAATGAACTCTAATGAGATTTTAACCGAATTGAAGTCGTTCATTGAAGCGATTAATTTTAAAAATAAAAATGCTAATTGTATTTTTAGGTCGAATCACGCGTCTAATTATTTGCCAATTAGAGGAACTTTAGAAAAAGATAAAGATAAAATATTGGAAGTCATTGATTTTGGACTGAAAAATAAAGAAGCATTGAGACCTGATTATTACCGAGCTCTGTAAGTTTGCTTTTTATTGGTTAAAAATCACTTCATTATTATATTTCGTATATTTCTTTATGGGACTTTTTTGTTTAATTAAAAATAAATTGATAATATCTTCAAGTCTATCGGGAGCGACTGCGAGCTTTTCAGAGATCTCTTGTAATGATAATTTATCGTAATTTTCGGACATTAATTTAAATTGAAAAAGAAGTAGGTTCTGGTAAATGCTTGAAAGTAAACCTTTCAAATTCGGGTAATTTTCAACTTTAAACTCCTTAACTAATTTTAAAATTTTTACAGAAGCATCGTTATAATTGAGAACTTTATAAGAGCTAATAATAGTATATATTTTTTTAATATATGTGAAATATGTAATGATATTGTCTTGTAAATCGTGAAGGTTATACTTGTTTAGATTATCATCTACGTCCTTTTTCAGCATTGCTAGTAATTTTAAGAAATCTTCCAGATTAGTTTCAGTAAGTGTTTCCTTCAAAAGGTTGCTATATTTCCTTATATAGATTTTACGACGATTATCAAACTCAATAAGAACCTTTTGCCGTATTTCACTAAATTCTTCTTGTTCGGTTTTTAAATTGAAGGAGGACCGGAATTCGTCAATCAAAGTTAAAGCAGAATCTATTTTTGATAAAGCAGATTTAAAATCCTCAATATCAATTTTTTTTAAAACCAATGATTGATATACGTTTAATTCTTTAAGCAACTCTTTTTTCTGCTTGTACACTACAAAATTATCATTAAAGGTCATATTTGATTAGTAAAAAAAAGCTTTACCTATACCTATAATAGAATTTATGATCAATCACTAATATAAATTTTAAGATGAAAAATAATGATTATTTAACTTATAATAAGAAAAATAAAAAATTTTAAAATTTTGTGAACTCCTTAATTATCTTCAGGATTTTTTTTAGCCTCTTCTACATCTTCCGCTAAGTCCCTAGCTTTTTCTTCAAGTTCTTCAGTAGCTTCTTCTACTTCTTCTTCAAATTCCTCAATTTTTTCCTCTAAATCTGCAGCTTTTTCTTCGATTTCTTTTGCCTTTTTCTTTGCTTTCTTGATCTTTTTTTTAATTTTAGCTTCTATTTCTTCTGCTTTCTCTTCTACTTTTTCATCAAGTTCTTTGGCTTTAACCTCTACGTTCTGATCGAGTTCTTTAGCTTTTTTCTCTATTTTTTCGTCAACTTCTTCAACTTTTACAAGAAATCCGGGTTTTTTATTCCCTGGCCACGCTATATTTACAATAGATCCAAGCACGACGATTACAATAGCAATTGAAATATAAACGGTTAAATTATCTTGCGGAAAGAATTGTAAAACATTTTCCATCCAATTTACCATAAATGATCCCATCGGACTCACAATTGGATTTAAAAAATTCAAAATAGCTGCAACGATATCTGCAATAATTTTTATATAATCGACTTGAAGAATCATTATAAATCTTTACCTCCTGCCTTAGTTCCGTATCTTTTCTCTCTAATAGTCTTCCGATTGAGAACGAAGTCGAAGAAATCATATCCTTTTAGAATTATAGTAAGAAAATAAACCCCCATATAAAGCATAACCATATTTTGAACATTTATAGAAACATAACCAACATTTACAATTTCAAATACTATTTCAAAACGTATTTCAGTAGCTCCACTAAATTTATACGACCATATATATAGACAGTTTAAAATTATTTGTACTAAAGCAAAAGTTCCTTTTCTTATTGACTGTTTGGGAGATGAATAGTTAAAAAACGCTGCTGCACTAATAAGTAATCCAAATGCAGAAATCCAAAAAATAATATTCTCATAATCGTGTTGAGTTAATACTATATCCACCCCTAAAATTGAGAGTTCTCTTACCCATGTAAATGTGAGAAATGGGATAACCATCGTGGTTCCTATATAAATACACATATATATAATTCCTTTAACAATATTGCCAAATCGTCCCATTTAAATCGCCCTCATGGTAAATCAAAATTCCCCACTGATACATTAACTATTGCAACTGTAAAGGTATAAAGATTTAGAGAATAAGACGCGCGAAATATAAGACTTGCATAGAATTCTAAATCGTAAGGAGATCTATATCTATCCACTTCAGAGAGAGGTAATGTACCCGAACCGCTAAAATTCGCTTTGAGAGTCTGTTCGGGTAATACCGACCCAAATTCTTGAGATTCATCAAAAATCCTAACTGTTGTCGTATCATTATTAAGCGTCGAAGTATTTCCAAATGTCATATCAAGTTGAAATCTTAGAAATATGTCTGATAATTCATATACTCCTCCATTTGTAATATTAAATGGAATTGTAATTTCTATACTTGAATTCCCAAAATCCGGAATTAGAATAATAGGTCCATCAGGAATGTTAATATCGTCACCCGCAGGATTTAAAATGGTTACAGCAGACCAACCTCCCAATATAGAGACAGCCGATAATGATAGGGTAAAAACTAACAAGAAACCTCTTACTATCCATCTAAACACACGAGATGGTCTCATAATCACCAATCTTTAAATATTCTTTTTTATTAGATTTTTTAAGTTAACAATAATTAGACGGGTACTTATATAAATTTATGGTCAAGTTATACAAAAAAGGGAACTCTTTAAAAATGCCATGAGCGGTAAATTTGGTTGTTTTATTAAAAAAAATCCACTAAACCATTTAAGAAAGATATTTTAGATAATCATCAGTAGTATCATTTTTTTATGAGCTTGTATTTATTTATATATAATTCATAAAACTATTATTTATCTAAAATACTTAGTTTAATATTTTAATACAAATTGAAAAAAATGAAGAAAAAATGACAGAAATAAAACAGATTAGCGCACACTCGGAGAACATTGATAAAGTCGTGGAAGCATTTGGGACTTCAATTCAAAAAGGCTTGTCTGAAGCTGAAGTGCAATTTAGACTGGAAAAATATGGGAAGAACGAATTAGTTAAAGAAAAAGGAAAAACTGCGATCCAAATTTTCATTGGGCAATTTAAAAGTTTCCTAGTCTACTTACTCCTTTTTGCAATTGCAATTTCATTTATTATTGGAATTTGGGAGAGTAGTCAGCTTGGTGCTGAAGAGTGGTCTTCGGAATATACAGATGGACTTGTTATTTTAGCGATTTTAATTATTAACGCAATTTTGGGATTTTATCAAGAATATCAAGCTGAAAAGTCTATGGAAAGTTTAAAGAAGCTAGCACCTCATTTTGCTAAGGTTCGTCGAGATGGTAAGGTGATTGAAATTGCGGTAGAAGATGTAGTTCCAGGAGATATAGCTCTTATTGAGGATGGGGATAAGTTTCCAGCAGATCTAAGATTCATAAAAGAATTCTCACTTTATGTTGACGAGGCTATTTTAACGGGAGAATCAAAACCTGTTAGAAAACAACTCGATGTCGTAGATGAAAAGATGATATTGGCCGATAGAACTAATCTTGGATACATGAATACTATAATTACCCGAGGAAATGCAGAAGGCGTTGTAATTGGAACGGGAATGAATACTGAGATAGGTAAAATCGCTGAAAGCCTTCAAAAAGAGAAAATAGAACCTAGTCCTTTTCAAGTAGAAGTAAACCGATTTGGGAAGTTATTAGGGATAATTATCATACTCATTTGTGCGGGTGTATTCATTACAGAAATAATTATAATACTAGTGACAGAGGGTTTAGTATTTTCTGCAGCGGAAATCGAGGAAATCATTGAAGCACTAAAGATTTCTATAAGTTTAGCGGTGTCGGCGGTTCCAGAGGGTCTTGTCGTTGTCATTACTGTGGTTTTAAGTATAGGAATGAAAAAAATGGCTGGCAGAAACGCGTTAATTAGGAATTTAACAGCTGTAGAAACTCTAGGTCGAGTTAATGTAATTGCATCAGATAAGACAGGTACTCTCACAAAAAACGAAATGACTGTAGTAAAAATGTATTTAAACGATACCGAGTTGGATGTAGAGGGTGTTGGATATAACCTAACGGGTGATATTAAAGAAAAGGGTAATTTAGTTGTAATGAATGCTGATCTCAAACGTTTTTTGGAAGTTTGCCTTTATTGTAATAACTCCAATGTAAATATTCTTGATCAAAAAACGGGAGAAGTTAGTGTTGTTGGTGACCCTACTGAAATTTCTATGAAAGTACTCGGGTTAAAAACAGGGTTAGACGAATCATTTGAAAAGTTAGATGAAATTCCATTCGATTCTGATCGGAAAATGATGAGCGTAGTAGGTAGAATTGATGGTAAAACATTTGCATTTATAAAAGGAGCCCCAGATGTACTGATGAGGAACGCTTCATATATATTGGAAAGTGGTGAAAATAAACCAATTGATGCCTTTAGGGATAAATTATCAAATAAAAATGAGGAGTTTGCTAAAAATGCCTTGAGAGTTCTGGGAGTAGCTTATAAAGAAGTAGAGCCGGGGTACGATCTTAACGAAGTTGAAAAGGATTTTACGTATATAGGTTTAGTAGGGATTATTGATCCTGCTCGTGATGAAGTCAAATTAGCAATTCGCGAAGCAAGAATGGCCGGAATTCGCACTATCATGATTACGGGAGATCATAAAATTACTGCTATAGCGATCGCTCACCAGATTGGTTTAACAGAATCAACCGAAGCTATAACGGGTGTAGATTTAGAAGCTATGGATGATGACGAATTATTAGAAAGAGTTAAAACTACCGATGTTTTCGCGAGAGTTACTTCCGAACATAAACTAAGAATTCTGAAGAAACTAAAGGAACTTGGCTTAATAGTAGCAATGACAGGAGATGGGGTTAATGACGCTCCAGCTGTAAAAGGAGCTCACGTGGGTGTAGCAATGGGTTTGAAAGGTACGGAAGTTACTCAAGAGGCTTCAGACATGATCCTTATCGATGATAACTATGCCACGATTGTAAATGCAATCGAGGAGGGGAGAGGCATTTTTGAAACGACAAAAGGATTCTTCCGTTATATGTTAAGTACAAATTTTGATGAAATCTTTCTCATTTTAGTAGCATATATCATGATGAAATTATTCGCATCGATTTTCATTGGAATCCCTGTTGAGCCAATTCAGATTCTCTGGTTAAATATCGCAACAGACGGCATTCCAGCGATGGTATTGGGACTCACACCCACGGATCCTGATGTTATGAAAGCACCTCCGAGAAAGGGTTTTACTTTGCTGAAAGAAATAAAAGGTCCCGCATTGCTTTTAGGAATATATACATCAATCACAGATATTGGGCTTTACATTCTTCTTTGGATGGTTCTTATTCCTGCTTGGAGTCTTACTGATCCACTTTTAGTGGGATATTTAAGTCCAGGGCCATCCCAAACATATGCTATAAGTCTAGCGCAGACGATTTTATTTACGAATTTAGTGATATGTGAGCTACTTTTTGTCTATACATGTACAAGCAACATAAAACCTTTCTACAAATTCCCTAACAAGCATTTGTTCTGGGCTACGGGACTTTCACTTGGCTTACAATTATTAATACTTTACACGCCAATGGGCATCGCGTTTCATGTTGTACCTTTAACACAATGGTATCACTGGGTAACTCTTATTCTTGCGGCATTTAGCGTTTCTGTTGTGGACGAACTTAGGAAATATAAAATAAGGTTGAATTTAAGAAAAAATCCTAGTTACTTGCTAAATTCTAAATAATAAATTTTTATTTTCTCATTATTCTTTTTTACAACTATATCTGATTTTTAATACTTTTTTTAGAATTTAATAGAAATCGTAGGAACAGAATTCTACCAATAATGGATTATTAAGAGTTGATCTTATTCTCTACTCTCTTCAATGTGTTTAAAAAATAAGCCAATTCCTATTATCTTAAATGTATCTTGAACATTTAGATTATTCAATGCTGAAGTTTCAATGAAAAAGCTTTTTAATTCTTTTGCTTTTTGTAACCCTTCTTCTTTAGATACGACTCTTTCTTCCTCTAGATCAATCTTATTCCCTATAAGAACGAAAGGTATGTTGCCTAATTCCTTCTGTGCGTCCTTTAACCAGAAATTTGCTGCTTCGTCAAAAGTCTCTCTTCTGGTAACATCATAAACTATAAATGCGCAGTTTGCTCCTTTATAATAATCGCGTCTAACGCGTTTAAAAAAGCTCTGTCCTGCTAGATCAAAAATTAAAAACTTGATGATATCATCTTTAAAACCCCGAACATGATATTGTTGGGTGGAAATAGATATACCTAGGGTGGGTCGATAATCGATAATTTCTTCTTTTTTTAAAAAACGATTGACTAATGTAGTTTTTCCAACTGCCGCTGAACCTAGCACAATTAATTTAAAAAGTTTTTCGATATGATTACTTTCCTTAAAAAGGTGAGTAGGAGTTACACCGTTGATAATAGAAGCTGATTCTGGGATTGAAAACTTCTCTAAACCTAGTGAAAAAGTATCGTATATGTTTAAATCTGGGATATCAAGAGTATTAAATTGAAAATCAAAACTATTTTCGAGTAATTGAGCTATTTTCTCAACAACAAGATAAGCTATTGGAAAAAGACTGTTTAGATTTGTTTCATAATCGCAAACGAGTAATAGAATTGCTTCAGATCCCGCTTCTAAGTATATTATTCGATTGTCCTCAGTTTCGAATGAACCACTACCATAACGATGGGTTTTATATTCTAAGCTAATTTTATCAAGTAGATTTTCAACTAATGCAGAAAACGCTCCATACACATCTTCTGATTCTTTATCTCCGTGATTTGTTTCGTCAGATTTACTATATTTTGAAAAAAGTAATCCTTCGTTTGAATAAATAAAGGCTATAATAACATCATCTCTCGATTCTACAAAGTTTTTCAATAGAATCTGAAGATTTTCCTCTTTTGATGTAGCTTTAGATTGCATTATACTGATAAAATATGAATTATTGATTGATTTCTTGGTGCGGGGTTTTTTTTAAGAAATTAGAGTTTCTTTTCTTTAAAAATACAACTCGTTATATTTAAATTTTTTTTATAACTTAACTACCTATTATAATTCTTAAACCTTAATTTTTAAAAAGATAATTATTGAGTTAATTTTAATGAATATACCCGAATTGATAAAAAATAAGCTTGAATCAAACCAAACTGTGCTTACTGAATTCGAGTCAAAAAACCTATTAAAGGAGATAGGAATCCCCATTCCAGACCAAGAATTAGCGACTACTAAAGAAGAAACCGTTGAAATTGCCAAAAAAATAGGTTTTCCCGTAGTATTGAAACTCATGGCAGAGGATATAATACATAAATCCGATACTGGGGCAGTAAAATTAAATATTAAAAATGAAGATGAAATAAATGCTGCTTACGATGAGTTAATGAAGATACCTTCACAAAGTGAGAAATGCATTAGCGTGCAAAAAATGGCTGATGAGCCTATAACCGAATTAATAATAGGGATGACTACTGACGCCCAATTTGGACCTGCATTGATGTTCGGGATTGGAGGCATTTTAGTTGAACTCTTAGAAGATGTAAGTTTCAGAATTGCCCCAATTACAGAATATGACGCCCGAGAGCAGATACACGAGATAAAGGGATTTCCTATCCTAGACGGATATCGAGGAAAACCAAAAGCAGATATTGACGCGATTGTAAATACATTATTAAAAATTTCTGATCTTGTGACAAAATACGAAGAAATCAATGAAATGGACCTCAATCCTGTTTTTATCTACGAAAAGGGTTTGATTTGCGTAGACGCAAGAATTATTCTGAAAAAACCTGAAAAAATAGATTAGTTTTTATTTTTTTTTTTAGTTAATCATTAAAAAAACTAAATAAAGCACATCTTTGAATTATAAATTAATTCCGATATCCATGTAGAATTATTCGGAAAAAAAGTAATTTTAAATTCAAATTACACGATTAATGATCTAATATAATCATATAATACTTTATAACAAATACCAAAAAATTTTTGATAAATATGGATTTTAATAAAAAACAAAAGTTATTTTTTCTGTTTTTCTTAACATTTGGATTAATATTAACCAGTTTAAATCTTCAAGCCTTTAACTCGCTTCAAATTATCGATAATTTCGAAGAGACTAATACAATTGACTTTAACGATGTATATACGGTGCCAAAATCTTCGGAATATCAGACCTATGATGGCTCTGGTGAACAATTAAATATCACATTACATCAATCAATAATAGATACTACGACAAAGCAATTTTCTAATTTGGATGGATCAAATAGTTTTACAGAACCATTTCCAATATTTTCTGGCTATAATACTTCTTTTGTAGATATTTCAATCAATAATATAAATGCTCCTAATAAAACTCTAAACTTAGAATTAGGAACTACAAGCAATGATCAAATATCATGGGATTTGCTTTCTTATTCCTTTATGGCTAGAACTACATGCTTAATTCAAAATTTATCGATCTACCTTTCTGAATCCGGAGGTTCTGGGGGGGCTGTTGATGTTAGATTGTTTATTTACAACGCAACATGGAATGGTGCTCAGTCAAGAATCGAACCAGATACAGACACAGGAGTGATAGATATTACAGAAAGTGTTCCTGACGAGGCTACTGGCCAATGGTATAACTATACTATAAATAAAGAATTGGATACTACAAACACATATAATAACACATTTTTTGTATATGTTTACCAAAATACTAATCCTGCTGTAGCCAGAGCATATTACCATTATGAAACTGGTAGTACTACTGATCGTTTGATAACTTATCGTGATTCTGGAGGCGGTTGGCAAGAAATTGCTAGAAATATTTCAAGTCAGATTATTTTAGGGATGAGTGACAATACTCCAATACCCTCTGATATTAATCTCCAGATTAATGGAACCTCCATTACCGATATAGGAGTAACTAATACGGGATATTGGAGAACTACTCAGGAGTATGAAGGTTTAAATGGAAATTTAGATTTTGAAATTACTGCAGATTGGTGGGAAGTATCTTGCGATATTACAAATGTTCAAATAAACTATACTAAAACCGATATTAAAGCAACTTCTTCCTTCGAAATCTTAACAAGTGGAGGCGATGTAAATTGGAATGTCACCGTACTATCTGGTTTGAATTATTTTGATTCAAGAATTTCTGATTTTAACACATTAAATTTTACAATTCCTCGAATTTGGAGTGATCCATCCATTAAGGTTTTCAATGGAGGAACAGATAAAACATCAGATACTGTTAAAAGGCTAATCAATAGTAAATATCGGGAGATTCAAGTTTTAAATGCGGGTAACGGTACGTATTGGTTTTTAAACGCAACTTCTTCAAACTTATTCTCTTCGATTGATACATTTGTCGGTGGAATAGCTCGGAATATGGTCAATCATTCAAACATAGTCAGATTTAACACTACATTTACTGAGATGATTTATGATGGGTTGTTAAACTTAAGCGTATTCACGCCCAGTCAAGGATATTTAAACCATACTAAAATTTTAAATTTAACTCCTTTAGGATCGGATACTGAATTTACAATATCAGATTGGGATGTATCAGTTAATGTTACTGAATATGGTGTTTTTAAGATACAAGCTTCTTGGAATAATGACACTACTGCGGGATTTTTAGAGGATTCTATTACAGTGATAGCTGATACGAGTTTAACCTTGAACCCCTTCCCATTAAGATATACATTTGATTCAGGTGAGACCTTCAATATAACAGCTTTTTTTGAAGATACTGGATTAAGTTCAGGTATTGAGGCGGATAGTATAACATACCGGATTGGAACAGGCAGTTCTAGACCTGCCGATGCTTTTTATGTAGGTGGGGGTTATTATAATATAACAATTGATGCTAGCGATGCTGATTTCAATTACGGTCCAAATATAATTGAGGTAAATGTAGAAAAGACATATTATAACAACCAGACTAGTTCTGAAATAATTACGATATTAGCCGAAACCGATGCGTATATAGTATATCCAGCTATGAATGCGATTTTTGATTCAGGAGATACATTTGATTTAGAGATATATTACAATGATACTATTCAAAATGTAGGTATCACCGGAGCTACAATCGAATACAGCCTTGGAGGTGCTCCATTTAAGTCAGATGCTGCAATCACAGATTTTGGAACTGGTCAATATAATATTACAATTTCTGCATCTGATTTAGATTTTAATGGATATGGTGTCAAAAGTATAGATGTTAACATAAATATGGATTATCATTATAATCAATCCAAACCAGTCACCATTAAATTACTTGGTGAGACTACACCCTTAACAGCTGTAAGAGTACCTGATAAAGCATATTATACTGCCGCTGAATCCTTTAATATTTCACTATACTATGAAGATAGTGTTAAGAGCATAGGAATAAGTGGTGCAACAATTGAAGTGGATATAGGAGGAACCATTCACAATCCATTATCAAAGTTTGACTACGGTGATGGAAATTATCAAATAACTATAGATTGTAGTGATTCAGATTTTGATAATTATGGATACTTTCCAATTAAAATTAATGTGAGTTTAACAAATTATTATAATCAAACAGATACTTTAAACACTTTAATTGTTGGAAACGAATCTTTAACGGTATTATCTCCTAACTCTGGAGATATTTATATATTTGGCCAGAGTTTTGATATTACAATTGAATATAATGACACAATAAGAGGTATAGGCATAGATGGAGCCACTATTGAATATAGTCTTGATGGAGGAAGTACTTACAAGCCTGATACTGTTAATTATATAGGAGACGGTAAATATACTTTCAAAATCGATGTCAATGATACTGACTTCATAAGTTTCGGTTTTGTTGATATTTATATTGATGCTTCCAAACAATTCTATGAAAATAGATCAACAACTTACACATTTCACCGGCAAA
>Ga0114919_10003903_pt1 | contig 11985 bp, 11 predicted proteins | sample BlataG_FD_88682 | JGI IMG/M metagenome (GOLD analysis project Ga0114919, IMG submission 88682) | Deep subsurface microbial communities from Black Sea to uncover new lineages of life (NeLLi) - Black_00105 metaG | ecosystem: Environmental > Aquatic > Marine > Oceanic > Sediment | place: Atlantic...
AAAGATGCTGTAATACCATTCAATCAACCGGGTGTTGTTCAATTAGATGGGGCTATTTTCACCCCTTCAAGTTGGGCTGATATTGGGTTAAATCAAACAAACCTTGAATTTGTTATTGATGGGGCATTTCTTCAGCTTGGCGAAAGTTACCGTATTTTGGTAAATATTTATGATTCAGTAAATGATGAAAGTACAACACATTTAACACCTGAACTTGTTGCAAACTATACCCCACCAATAACACCAACCATTGATGGCTTCATCTCCACATATAACAATGAATTTGATGGCAATGATGTTGATGGTATTGCCCCACATTCAAGATTCAAATCAAGGCTTGTAATTGATAAAACAGCCTACAATGCACAACTTTCTGCATTGGGACTTTCAGGTTCATTTGATGCAGCACTTGAAAGAATTACTGCAAGGCTAACTTCAACAGGGCCTGGTGATGTGGACCAAATAGAAAGTTATAAACCCAACACATTAACCCCACCACTAAACAATGAAATTATTACTGATGGTTTTATTGTTGTAAGTGATACGGCAACAGAACTAATTGTTGAAGCTTATTTTAGAGCAGATGAAGAAAAGGCAGGGCAAAGTGTTGAAGTTCGTTGGTTTGTCGAATTTGATCAACCCAACGTGCAAGGGGGCACAACTGACGTTGAAATTTGGTTTTTTCAAGATGTGACAATTGAACCATTTGAAAATGATGAAATAATACCTGTATTGTTATCAGCAAAAGTTTATGATGCTGATTTGTACCCAACAAACAAAATTGAAATATTTGATATTTGCGACAAAGAAGAAGTTGTTGTTGAGGTTGAAAGGGATGCTGCAATTCTTACAGGTTCAGTAAATTTTGCAGCCACAATTTACCCTGCAGATGAATTTGGCAACACAAGCATTTCAAGCATTGAAGAAGAAGAAGATTGGGCCCCTGCTGTTATTCAGTTGACCATTTCATCTAGCCCAAAATTAGATGATGTTGATATTGCTTGTGTTGGTGATTTTGCTGCATTTAAGGTTAATGTGCAACAGCTTTCATTGAATCAAAGGTTTTTCATAACTGCCTTAGCTTATCAACAGTTTCCTGACTATTGCCCCATCGGTTTGGTGCAAAACACACAAATGGAAACATTCCAAGATGTAAACCCATTGCAGGGGTGGGTGGTTATTGCTGATAAGTCACTTGTTACTGCTGAAATTCTTGCAAATCCTGATTACGTGGGGGGCATTACAACAATTTACCAAAGAATAGTTGATTCAAATGGGGTTGTTGTTGGTTTCCCAACTTCAATTGGTGATGTGTTTCGGGCTGTTAGAATTGACCCACTATTATCATCAGTCTTTGTTGAATGGAGAATTGAAGCACAATTTGATGCAGGTAGTGGCCCACATACGGTTGCACACACGTTTGTTTTTGAAATTCCACAACCTGTATTGGGTGCAGGTTCAACATTTTACAACAATAACACCTATCAATGTACTGATTTGGGTTAATTGTTATTTTGAAATAATTTATTTATCTTTGATAATATGGGTTTTATTATTCAATATCCAGTGCCAAAGGTGCCACAATCGGCACTAACTTATGCATATAGGGCTAAACTTCCAATCAGAAGAACTTGCCCAATTTTGCCCCCTGTTTTTATCCTTAATGAAAGTGATGGGTGGGGCTGCAATTTGTGCGGTGCTGATCAAAACTACAAAATACCATTTCAAAGGGGTAATGTTTTACCCTTTCAAACAACCTTTGCTGATAATAGGAACGATAGCCCCGAAAACCTTGTTTTTGGTTTTAAAGATACTTTGAACCAAACCAATTTTTGGGTGCAAGTTGAAGTTCTTGATGAAAGTGGCAATGTTGTGTTTGATTTGGTTGATTTGTTTTGTGATGATTACTATGTTGCCCATTCAGAAAATATTGGAAGCGTTCAAACATGGTTTTTGAATACTGCCTTTCTGCCTGTTTCTTTGAAGTGTTGGCGGTTAAGGGTTACTTATTACAAGTTTAATCAAGTTACTTTAGTTCAGGAAGTTGAGAGGGTAATTTTTACTGAATATTTTGAAGAAGTAATTGATTGCAACAAAGAATTTAGTGCATTTTCTTCAACCTATGATGATGCAGATTGTAATGGTGCCATTTATAGCCAGTTCAGCAACTTTTTGGGAACAAACAACCCTGCTTATTATAATTTTCTTCTTGTTGAGGGGCAAGTGGAATTTGTAGGCAGTTCAACAAATGTTGAAAGTGAAGCAGATACAGGCAAAATACTTAGAAGGGAAAAAGTTGATAATTTTCAGCTGTTAGGCACTTTAGTTGCACCATTTTATGCAAAAATGCTTGATGTTGTGACAAATGGCAACACTATCTTGGTTGATGGGGTTGAATACAAAAACTTTTCCTTTGGTAAAAATAATGATGCATCAAGAAATTGGGTTTTACAATTGACCTTTGAACAATCTTGTTTTCTTGATGGTCGCAATTGTGATTTATAAGGATTGCAAACGGGCTGCAAAAATTTACATTTCTTATTTTAAAATGAAAAAAATATTTGAATTAAGTGCATTGGCTTATGCTTTCAATGCATTATCAATAAAAGGTGCCTTTGCTTCTTGTGAAGATTGTGACCCCTTAGATTTTGATTACCCTGCCTTTGAAGAAGGTTGTGGTGATGCAGTCGAAAAAGGTGGTATTGCAGGTTGGGTTGCCATTGCTTGTAATGTTTCATTTTTAGATGTTACAGATGAAGCAGAATGGGATGCAAAAATTGCAGCAAAAGAAATTGTTGGAATTTATGATGGTGATTTTATTCGTGGTGCAATCCCAGTGCCTGATCGTGATGAAGTCACTGTTGGGGCTTGTGGTACTGCAAAAACAGTTGCAAAGAACTATGAAGCAAGCCTTGTTGATTCGGCCTACAATGATACAAAAACCAAATATGATATTTATAACTTTATGGATATTAGCGGGGAATTGTATGATTTTGGTTTTATTGATTGCTTGGGTAATTTTTACGGTTTCTTTGCTGATTCAACATTTAAAGTTGATGAAAACATACCTGAAACAAATAGTGAAGTTAAAGATTTTCAAATTGGCATTACCTTCAAAACGGGCTTGGGGATTAACAAACCTGTTTTGTTGCCTTTCTTGGTTGGCAAAAAACTTCATGTGTAATTTCTAAAAAATAGCAAATGACTGCTGCAGAATTTTTAGATTGGGTGAAAAATTTTGGGGGTGTTAATAGCATCCCCAACCATCCATTCAAACATAAGTGGGCCGAAATCTACAAAGAAATTAAGCCCCACTATTATGGTGATGTTCCCCAAGTTTTGGAAGATACGTTTCCAAACGAGGATGAAAATATTAGTAAATATAGGAAAAACGTATATCAAGCAAAAACAGAATCTTGTATTACTGAAAGTATAAACAAGCTTTCAAGGCTAATGCAAGAATCAAAGTTTTCAATTGTATATGCCAATGACCAAATGAATGATTTCATGGGTTCATATATGGTTGAGGGTGAAAAATTCACTGATTACTTTCTTCAAAAATTCCCATCTAAAAGGATGCTTGACCCCAACGCTGTCCTTTTGGCGGTGCCAACAGGTGCAGGTGTTGAGCAACCAAATATTGCAGTTGATGTTGAATTTAAATTCATTGAAAGCCATTATATTAAAATTGTTGATCTTGATGAAAAGGTGCTTGTGTACCGTGCCCCAATTTATCAAAATAAATACCAAGCAATTTCATATTTGGGTGAAAATGAACTTGTAACATACCGTGATTATGTTGTTACTGATCAATTTTATGGTTACATTGAAGTGGGTGGTGATACAAACAGCCCTTCTTATTTGGTCGTACAATATGAACATAACATGGGCATTTTGCCCTTTGTCGTTATGGGTGGGAGGGCATTAAGCCAAGATTATAAAGGTTTCCAATTCTCTTATTTCAAAAGTGATATTTCTGCAGCAATACCATTTTTGAACGGTGCAGCAATTAGTGACAATCAAGAATTTAGTGCAACAATGGCCAATGCATTTCCCATCAAAATCTTGCAGGGGGTTGAATGTACAACCTGCAATGGCCAAGGTGAATATCTTACAGACCCAACACCGGAAAACCCTGATAGGCAAATTGTAACTTGCCATGATTGTAATGGCACGGGGCAAAATGTTTCTCTTTCTCCTTTATCGGGGGTATATATCAAGAAGGAACCAAAATACAATGATGCAAACAATGCATCAGATATAAAACCAATTGAATTTGTAAGCCCCAACACTTCAATTTTAGATTACCTTAGCAACTACACTGAAAAGAAATATGAACAGGCCAAAGAAATCTTGAATATTGAAAAGGCAGTAAAATATGCACAATCAGCAGTTGCAAAAGAAGTTGATAAGGAACCTGAATACATTGAAGTAAAAAGAATTTCAGATTCTATTTTTTCACGTTTGAATTATATGATTTATGTGATTCAAGGCTTGCGATTTATGGACAATGAAAGCCCTGTTGTAGTAATACCACCAACAAGCTTTGATATAAAGAATGAAGCAGAACTTTTTGAAGAATACAAGCAAACCATCAATGCAAAGGCACCTGATTTTGTAAGGGCAGCAGCATTTGGTGATTGGTTGAAGCAACGTTTTTCAACTGATAAAACAGGCCAAAGAATTGCTGAAATTTGTCTTGGTTATGCAAAAATGTTTCTTTATACTATTGAAGAACAAAAAGAGTTGTACCTTATGGGGGTTGTTGGTCGTGATGATATGATAAAAGCAAGCAGTGTTTTCAATTTGGTGGTGAATGCCTACAACTTGAACAGGGATTTCATAGAACAAGAACTTCAACAAATTTATGCACAATTAGATGCAGCACTTTCAGATGATATTGCACTTGCAAATGCAACACCACCTGAAGAAGATGAATTTAGTGATTTATAAACATGGCAGCACCCAATTTTAACAAGGCAAACCAAATCATTGATGCAGCACTTGATGAACTAAAAAAGCGCATTAGTATAATTGAACCAAGGTTCAACAAACAGTTGCTTGAATGGCTTAGGAAGTACGACACAAGCAGCGGAAATTTAAGCAAAAGCGAAAGAAACAAAGAAAGGGTTTTTAAATTCCAAAAGGCTGCTGATAGGTTTCTTTTGAAATCGGGCTATTACAAAATGGTGGATGATTTCCTTGTTAATTTTGATCAACTGCAAGACAATCAGCAGAAGTTTCAATTGGATTTCAACGGGGTTGATCTCAATAAAAGCTTTTTGAATCCTTTCAAGCGTTGGGCCATTGCTGAAACAACAAACAACCTAACAAAACAAGGGCTTGATATTGCACTTTTAAGGCCAATACAAGATGAAATGTTTACAAGTGTTAACCAAGGGGGTAGCCTTAAAGATATGATAAATTCATTAGAAAAGGTCCTTGTAACAAGTGATGAAAGAAACGGGTTGATGAAAAGATTGGTAACACAAGCATCAAGGGATGCATTAGGCCAATATAATGGCAAGGTAAATGAAGCAGTGCGAAAGACTTATAAAATGGATGCAATTTTATATGTTGGTTCATTGGTTAAGGATTCAAGAAGCCAGTGCAAAAGGTGGACCGGTGAAGGGGAATTTGGGGTAAATGGGTTAATTGCTTTTGATAACCTACAAAAAGAAATAAATTGGGCATTCAATAATGGGCAAGGTATGATTCCAGCAACAACACCTGAAACATTTACTGCTTTTCGTGGTGGTTATAATTGCAGGCATACGGCCTACCCTACAAGATTAGAAAATTTCAGATAATTATGGCAACAACCTACACAGCAAAAAACCGTTTCACAAATTCAGTGCAAACATTTGAAGAAGTTCATTGGTTGACAAAAATACAACCATCAGCACAATGGGTTTTAATATCTAAAAACACAACAGAAGATGAAGCCCCAAGGGGTTATGTTGCACCAAAGAAGGCTGCAACCGTTACAGTGAAAAAGGGGTGTGGGCGTTGTGGCTCTAAAAAGTAAATTATTAACCAAATCAATACATTATTTTATGAAGATGGATTTCATGTTTTTAACAACAGCATTTGCAATTGCAGGTGCATTTGATGGTGAAAAATACAAGGCATTATTGGGCAATCTTGGGTTTTCTGATGATAGCCTTGCAAAAATTGAATCAGGTGAACTTTCACTTGAAGATGCAAAAGGCCAATACATTCAAGGCTTTGAAAATTCTGTTCGTGGTCGATTAGGCAAGGAAGTTGAAGAACGCAAAAAAGCGGAAATTTTCAAGGCTGTTCATTCTAAGAATGAAAAATTAGTGTGTGAAAAGTTGGGCTTAAATTATGATGATTACAAAGATACAGAAGACCGTGGCAGGGTTGAAAGGATTCTTGAAGATGCTGCCAAAAAATACAATCAGCAAATTGAAGATGTGAAGGGCAAGTTCAAAGGGGTGGATGAAACCAAGTTGAAAGAACTTGAAAACAGTTATGAAAAACGACTTGGAGAAACGGCAAAGCAATATGAAGAAAGGATTGCTGAAATGCAAAACCAATTGAATGCTGAATTGAACCAAAAGAAACAGATTATAGTTGATAATTATAAGAATTCAGCAAGAACAAATTTTTTGAAATCTATTGAAAACCCTGCTTTTGATTTTCCTGTTATGGAAAAGATAGTTGCATTTGAGGCACAAAAGTATGGCATTGATATTGAAGAAGTGAATGGTGAAAAAGTTGCTTTTATGACTAAGGAAGGCACAAAAGTTGCACACCCTGAAAAGCCACAAAGCAACCTAACATACAAAGATTTTGTTGAAATCGTAGCAAAAGAAAACAACTTTGTAAAAGTTTCAAATGGTGGTTCAGAAAAGAAATTTGAACTATCAAGCGAACAAAGAGAAAGTTTGAAACAAAAGGGCATAAACGACAAAGCACTTGCAGAACGTGAAAAGCATCTTGCCAAGCTGCAAAACAAATAATTGTTCTTTTTAGTTTTTTTTGTTAAATTTGTTTAGAAAACTTTAGAGTTCTTACAATACAATAAAAGTGCCCTGCCTTTGGTGGGGCCTTTTCCCATTGAAAAATGGTTTTTTACCCTCAATTTAGAAAGGTTTCAATGACCTTGGAATTCATTGCTTTGGGCAGCGGAAGCCCACACAAATAAATTATTTTAAAAATCTTATCTAAGCAATGAAAAAGAAAAATATTATCTTTTTTGATAGCCCAATTACGGGGGCTTATGCAGGCAGCATTGATTTAGGCCGTTTATGGTCGGCAATGTACCTATCTTTATCTTCAGAAGAAAACCTTCGAAAACGTCCGGGCACAAACAATGGTTTGTTGCAATTCTTGGTTGATACCCAAGATGATAATGCAATGTTTGAATTGCAGGGCATCAAACAGTTGGTTGAAACCCCTGATGGCAAAAAATATACAGCTGTTTATGGTTTCATGCCTCGCCAAGCTCGCCAAACTGCAAATGGTTCATTTGTGCCTTGTGGTGATGATGGGGAAACAATCCGCATGAAGTACGACACAAAGAACATTGAAAACCGTTTTTATTCTCGTAAATACAAGATCCCAAACGGATATGTTCGTTGTATCAAAGAAGGCAAAGCAGAGTACCAAGATATGGTGATTGCTGAAGCTTTGCGCACTTATTTAGATGCATTTGGCCGTGAAATTTCTGATTATGTAATTTCAAAAGGTTATGTTGGTACCTTTGCCAAAGGTGGGGGAACTACCTGCAAGCCATTACCATTATTCGCTGCAAATGGCCGTGAAATCAATGCACAAGGTGAAATTCAGTTAAATGAAGATATGCTTCAAGCTGAAGCCGGCCAAATGTCGCCAGTTATGGTTGGGGGTACTCGTTTAACTGCTTATGCACAAATGAAGCAGATTGCAACAGTAAACACAACTTTGGGTGTTGATCTTGCACAACTTGGCCTTGAAACAATGTTTTACCGTGATACTAATATTGGCAGCGTGCCAAAAGGTGCTGAAGGTGTGGACCCAAATAGAGTCTTGGCAATTATGCCGGGTGCATTGAAATTGTTAACCACTACACAAAACCAAGGTGAACTTGATTATGAAAGTGATACACAATTAAGAGGTACAACAACAGATCCATATTACGGCCTTCAACATGATTACTACATTTTTGTGGATGAATGCAAAAATGAAATTGAATATTCAATTCAGTTTGCAATTGATTGGGATATTTTAGGCTATCCTGATTGTTGGGCAGAAGGTGATGATGAATTTGATGGCGTTACAGATGTTTTCTGTTATTCAATTGAATGTTCTGATGATGGTGTTTGTGGTATGCAAGAAGCTGAAGGGCACCGTGGCGGTTTATCTGATAAAATTGAACCATGTGGCCCGGGTTATGATGCTTGTACTGAAACTTGTACTGCTGCATTCAATTCAGTTTGTGAAGAACTTGCTGTTTTCAATGTTGCAGGGCTTGGCCTTGGTAGCGGTGTTATTTCTGCCATTAGTATCAATGGAATGGTAGTGAACACAACAGGCGGCCAATTCAACATTTCAACAGAAGAAGGTGCAAATGGCCTTGTTGCTGATTTGCAAGCCGTTCTTGCTAACTTTGGAAATGTTAAAGTATTTTCAGGCGGTTGGGAAGCTGTTGGTGGTGATGCTGAATTTTACCTTGTTGCAACTACTGATGTTGCTGAAGTTCGCCTTATCAATGATGCAGGTGCAGATATTGACCTTTTGAGAAATGTTGATTTCTATACTAATGTAAAAGATGCATCAACTGTTTCAACGGGTGCTGATTATTTGCAATCAACACTTTCTTGGACTGCACCGGGGCCAATTGCATTCAGTGGCAACCCTAATGATTCAATCTTTAGTTCAACAACTACAAACCATTATGGTGTGATGAACAACTTCTTTGTTTTGTTCAGTTCAGCAGGTGTTTACACTTTGGATTTGGTTGATTCTGAAGGGTGTGCAAGTTCTACAACTGCAGAAACAGATGTTTGTGATGGACTTCTTTTTGATGTAGCTATTACAGTGTTTGATGATGCTAATGGCAATGATACAGATGATGGGGATGCACCACTTCAAAATATCAAGTTGCTTGTTTATGAAGGTGTTACACAAACAACCCTTCTTGATGAACAAGTTTCTGATGGTGCCGGTCTTGCAACATTCAACCTTGAAGCAGGTACTTACAACATTGACATTGATCAAGCGTTTGGTGCTGCTGTTGGCCGTACAATTACAACCACTTTGCCGAAATATATCACAATTGGCGTTGATGGTTCAATTGCTTATGGTCCACAATGGACTGAAGACGCAAAAATGCCAGTTCAACCATAATTTGGTTTTTTTTGAATAAATTCAAGGGGCTGTTGGCCAGTTCAACAGCCCTTTTTTAAAATGTTCTTTTATGATTGTAAATAAGAAACTTAAAGAAGAATTAACTGAAGAACTTTACCTTGGTTTACAAATATTGGCTGCAACAAGCCGTGTGAAAATCAAGCTTGCAAAGTATGGCAAAACAGGATATAAAGTTTTAATTGGCCATCATAATGCATTGCCTAATGGTAGGGCAAATTTCAATTCTTCTTTGATTCAAAAAACAATTGTAAAATGCTTAAAAAGCCCAAGTTGGCCTGCAAAAATACAATTCAAAACTGTTAACAAGGGGCATTTGCTTTTTGTTGAAATTCCTGAACAACAAGAAATACAAGAATGATTTTTATAAGCAATCCACCTGAATGCCTTGTTGATTTCATTGTTTTAAAAGATGGCTGTTATTGTTTTGAGGATGGCACAAAAGCACCCACACCTGAACCAAAAAGCGGTTTTTACATTGAATTTTTGCAAGGTATCAGCATTGAAAACATTAGTGACATAACACCCGAAAACCAAGATGCAACAGCATTGATAAATAATATGGTTTATTTGGCTGCAAATGTCGTTGAAAAGCGTTTAACAAGCTATCTTTCAAATAATGGTTACGACCTAAACAAAAGGGGCAAAGAATATCAAGCTTGCAATGTTTCAAATGTTGCTGATATACCTGTTGCATTTGATAAGGGGCTAAGGATAAGCAAAGCAAATATTACTTCAGAGCAAGCAGTTATTTATGTGGAAGCCTTGAAAATAAAAGTTCAAAATGCAGGTTCAACCACATTGAAAATTGAAGATGAAAATGGCAATGTTCTTTGGTCGAAAACCATTACTTTGCCGGCAAATGTTGAAACCAAAGTTAAGGTTGATAAATCTTTTTCTGAAGATATTATTTTTGCATTAGCTGATTCAACAAACGTTGGTTTGTTTCAGTGGAATTGCAACTATCAGGGCGGTTGTTGTGGGCGTCAGATAGCCCAAAGGCAAGATTTAAGTGTAATGGGCTTTGATGGTGTTCAATTGTCTTATACGGGCTTTTTAGGGGCTTGTTTAAGGCTTGATTGCACTGATAAAAATATTATCTGCAACTTCCTTGATAAATTAGCCTTTTCAATTTTATATCAAACGGGTGCTGAAATCTTGAAAGAATGGTTAAGCCCTTCAAGCAGAATCAATTTGATTAAGAACTTTGGCAAGGAATGGGCACAAGAACAAATTGAAGTGTACCAAAACCAGTCAATTGAATACCTTGAAGCGGAAGTTCGAAACATTCAAAATTTGCTTTCTTATGATAAATATTGTTTCAAGTGTGAAAACAATCTAAGAAGCATTAACACAATCCCATAAATGGCTTTTGAAAACTTATTGAACAGGCTGAAGTTGTTGCAAGTTGTGGTTGGCAACCCCGAAACACAAAAACGGGTTTCAAATGCTGCTGCATTTACTGTTTTAGCTCAATATAAAAGGCGCATTTTTACAGATGGCCTTGCAACTGATGGTTCAGCCATTGGGCAATATTCTTCAAAACCATTTTATCAAAACCCCACCAAATTAACAGGGGTTGCAGTTGGGGGTGTTTCTCCATTGGGGAAAAATGGCCTTGATACATTCAAGAATGGCCGTAAAAAGAAAACAAGATACCTTGCAGGGGGTTACAAAGAACTAAGAGATTTAACAGGCAGGCAATCAGATTTTGTTGATTTGAATTTTTCGGGTTCAACAGAAGGTTCAATTCAAGTTGGCACAAAAGGGGATGATGTTGTTATTGGTTTTATCAATGAAAAGGCTGCTGAAATCATGCAGGGCAATGAAGAAAGGTTTGGGAAAGAAATAATTGCTGTTAGCCAAGAAGAACGTGAAATTGGGGTTAAGGCAGCAAGGAATGAATTATTGGCAATTATTCAAGAATTATGATAATACAAGAAGTTGTTGATGATATGATTGAGCAGATAAAGGCACAAATCAGCCCTTTGTTGGGTGGTGCTACTGTTCAGGGTGATGGGCTTGCAATTCAAGGCCCTGATGGGCGTGTTATGTCGATTCTTGCAGATAAGTTTGGTGAACGTCAAGATTTAACCATTTCAGACAATAAAACACCCCGTTTTTATATTCGTTTATTGCGTGCAATACCTGCTGCAAGATTAGAGGGCGCACAAAGGTATGGCAGTTGTGGCAATCGACAAAAAACAGCATCTTGCAGGCTTGTTTTCATGGCACATTGTAAAGATGTTCAAAAATTACTGTTAGCCCTTGAAAATATTGTTTTCAATATGCACTTTGACCTTTCAAAATTTGTTTATGGTGCAAAGAAGGTTGATGTGCTTGATAGGCTTTCAAATTATATACCATGGGAGATATACAACCAAGAAACCCTGAAACCAAAAAAAGATTTTCATGCATCCAGTTTGCAATTAGTTTCAATTGATTTTGATTTAAGGGTTGTAACAAATTATAAAAATTGTACAGAAAATAAACTTTGCTAAAATGGACTTCAAAGATATTGTAAAAGTTGTAAAACAAGAAAATGGCGGTATTGATTTGGTTAATGCTGATGGGAATGTTTTTAAAAATGTTCCACCTGTTGCAATCTTGGGG
>Ga0114919_10003905_pt1 | contig 11981 bp, 11 predicted proteins | sample BlataG_FD_88682 | JGI IMG/M metagenome (GOLD analysis project Ga0114919, IMG submission 88682) | Deep subsurface microbial communities from Black Sea to uncover new lineages of life (NeLLi) - Black_00105 metaG | ecosystem: Environmental > Aquatic > Marine > Oceanic > Sediment | place: Atlantic...
GTGGGCGTTGTGCGGAGGGGGGCCAAGGGGGGGGTGTTGTGGCGCGGGTTTGTGGCGGCGGGGGGGTATGAGGGGAAAGGGAGGGTGTGGGGGAGGGGGAGGGGGGGGGGGGGGGGGGGGGGGGGGGGGGGGGGGGGAGCGGTAGCGTCGTTGGTGTTTTCAATAAAGTTCAGGATTGTTTTCGACGTAGCTTATAAATGAATTGTATTGATTATATCTTTTCAAAGGCATAAGTTGAAGAGTAATCGAGTATTGATTAAGAATTAAGTTGAGGCCACAACGAGAAGCGAAGAATTAAGAATCAACAAAGTTTAGGGGCTACTTGCGCGAATTCATTACTGAATGACAGCACAAACATCTGGAGGAGATTCTGGATTTGTTTCAATGAACAAAAAACCCACCCTCGTCGAAAAGATGGGTGGTCCTTTGGCCATGTCTGGTCTCTTGGCTTCAGCAGTGGAGATCTTTTACTCCAAGCTCTTGGGGGACCCGTTCATCGCCTACTTCTTTGAAGGTGTAGACATGACACGTCTGATGAAGAAGCAAGCCGAATTTCTCGCCTTCGTCTTCGGTGGACCGGATAAATACAGAGGCAAAGACATCGCCGAAGCTCACGCCACTCTGATTGAAGAAAGAGGCCTCAACGAGACCCACTTTGACGCCATGGCTGGCCATTTCAGGGACACCTTGCATGAACTTGGCGTAGATAAAGATCTAACGCAGGAATGTGTAGATGTAGTTCTGACAGCTCGCCCAATATTTGACTCCCAACTCCGCAAGGAGAAACTCCAGATTGCAGAGGCCTTAGAAGAACACAACTACAAGCTGCTCACGCAGAAAATAAACGAAATTCAAGCCGAAGAAGACGAGAAGGTAGATGATTTGAAGAAGCAACTAGTACAGATGCTGCATGAGAAGATGCCAGGCAAATCGCTCAATGATATTTGTGCTCTTCTTGGGAAGCATGACCCGCAATGTATTCCTCAGTTGCAGGCCCTGCTGGGCGATGAACACACATAGTAGTTCTGAATGAAGAAATAATGTCTTGACTACACCATGTTTTTATCAGTTATTGCTACTTGGTGATGAGAGAGATATACGTATGTATTGTCACATATGCACTATGATTATTTTTTGTTGTTGCTTTGGGTTTGGATTGGTATCAGCATTAGTTGGTTGGTTGGCTTCATCTACATATGCTACTTTGCGTGTAGTGTATATATGACTAGAAGATGAAGATGAAGACAAGTATAACCACAAGAGAGGGACGTGTATTAAATTGGTGTTTATTTCTATGTTTGGGAAGGAATGGTGTGCGTGAGAGTATGTGTGTGCCGTCCATCTCTATTCAATTCAATTCTTTTTTGTTCCTCAGCTCCGCTACATAGCTGTCAACGTATGTAGCAGTTAAGTTTGTCAGTTTCCCTTAATTTTCCTTAACTGTGTTTTTTTTTCCGCGCCCCAACTATTGTATATGTATATATCCCCAATTTGTTGTGTATCTGTTCAAATAACAAAACTTGTCCCTTTGTTTAAACGCATAAGAACATACCACACACATGCATAACCGCTATTACTATTAGTACCACTATTAGTACCACCATTACAGATACATTCCAGCCAGGGCATCTCTTGCCTCCAAATCCCCGGTATCACCAAACTTACCCACCAAGCTCCTCACCTCATCTCCACTCAAAGTCTTCTTCTCCACCAACGCATCAGCCACTGCACTGATAGCTGACATATTCCTCTCCACAAATCCCTCTGCCCTCTCTACACCTGCTTTCAACACCTGCTCCAGTGCCCGGTCCGCAGACTCATGCACATCAGCAGGGAGGTAAGGGGCCACCAACTGTCCCAGTGCAGTGTCGGTGTAGAATGGATATGACAGTGTTCTTGGTCCTACGCCATCTACTTGTATCATGTTATTAGATAACACCAACTTATTTGCTATTCTCCTTGCTAGCTCTATCCTCCCCAGCTGCATAGTACTCACACCATCTGCCCCGTACACTGCCTGCTCAGCTGCCCTGGGAGCCAGCAATGTCAGCATCTGCTCTTCCAAGTATCGTCGGGTGAACACCTGAGTCAGCTCTCTTGGTTCATTTGCCAGCACCACAGTGTGTCCCATGGGATGCTTCTCTCTAGGCACTATAGTCACATACTGTACTGGCTCTATTGCTGGCATCAGACAACATGCCACTGCAGTAGCTGCTTCAACTATAGCCAGCCTCCTCATTCCTTGCCCACTGAATGCAGCAGTCCTCTCTGGCCCTAGCCTTTCTTCCTCTAGAGCATTCATCAAGTCATCTTGGTTGATCAGACCTCTACCTTCTCTCCCCGCTTTGGCAGCAGCTAGGTTGACTAGATTGGCTAGCTGAGCTCCACTGAATTGGTTGGTCTCAAGTGACACTTCATGTAGATCTACAGTATCTGCGTCGAAATCTCTCTTGCTCAGGTGAACATTCAGTATCTCCATTCTTCCGTAGTAATCCGGTAGTGGGACATACACTGATCTGTCAAATCTACCAGGTCTAATGAGTGCAGGATCCAAGACATCTTTTCGATTAGTAGCAGCAATAACAATGATTTGGTCATTCTGTTCGAAACCGTCCATTTCCGTGAGTAGCTGATTCAATGTGCTGTCACGTTCATCATTGCCCATCTGCCCCCCTCTGATACGTCCTACTGCATCAATTTCATCTATGAACAGTATACAAGGAGCTGCTGATCTTGCTTCCATGAATAAATCTCTCATACGAGCTGCACCAACTCCAACAAACATTTCAACAAAGGTCGACGCATTCACCGCTCGGAATTCACACCCTGCCTCTCCAGCCACCGCTCTTGCCAGCAACGTTTTTCCAGTTCCTGGGGGACCACAGAGCAACACACCACGAGGGATTTTAGCCCCACTTGATCTGAACTTCTCTGGTTTAGTGAAGAAGTCTACTACTTCCATCAGTTCTACTTTAGCGTCTCCTATACCAGCAACATCATCGAAGAAGACATCATCTTCATCAAGAAACTGCATCTTCAGGCCCTTTCTTGCCTTGAGCCTCTTCCTTTCCCTCCTCTTCTTGGCCATCTCTGGGTTGATTCCTTTAATCCTCTTCACGCCTACACTTTTCCCAAACTGCTCCATTTTAGCATTAGGATCATCATCCTCCATCTCTTTTTGCCTCTTTTCTTCAAACCTTCGCCTGGCCAGCTCCTGTGCTGCAGCTGAAGCTTCACTATTGACAGTAACATCCCTCAAGTAGTCAGATTTGGATGCTTTTTCTATCTCTGCTTCTATAGTTTCTCTAGTTATATCTACACCTATATCTACTCCAACAGAAGCTAATCTCTCCTCAATAGAGTCAGCAGACATTCCATTATTAGCCATTGTCGGCACAGAGGCAATGGCCTCCAAGATCTCTATTTCCTTCTTTTCATTGTCTCTCTGTCTAGCTTCTGCCTGCATCATTTGCTTACGATCTTCGTAATCTGCTCTACTTTGCCTTAGGTACCTAATAACTCCATAAATCATGCCCAGCATGAGCCAAGGAATAATTGTCCAATATTTCTGACGTTCTTCGACTGTCATCGGTTTTCCTTTCTCTACGATTTCTTCCTTGGATCTTGGCATTTTGGTGATACGATGACCAGTAACACCATGGTTTTCCATTGCATACACTATGCGCCAGTCATTGGCAGGGATTTGTGCAGAGGCAACGGTGCCATCTTTGAATGAGACCAAGCACATGTCGTTGAGAAACTCTTCTTCAGATGAGAGGTGACGGCTCCAATGTGTTTCAGATGAGAACCAATATATGTCAGAGACGTTTTGCTCACGGATGCCTTTGAGAAGGTCTGAGTAGGAGATGTGCTTGCGGACTATAGGGAGGCCATATGTGTCTTCAAAGAGATACTGGGGCTGTTGGGGTGATTTTGAGGAGGAGGAAGGTTTCGAAGAGGCGGCGGGTTTGGAGGCTTTACCTGCTTGAGCACGAGTAGTGATTGCTATGGTGCGTTGATGCAGTCTATGGGAGCTGTAGTATCCCAGCTGTGGGGATATCTGTCGATAAAAATCGATAATACGTTAGAAATTCGGGTGCAAATTATTTGAAGATGCATATCTTGACAGCTTTTGGGAGTTAATTGCGATGATCAACTTACTAATGTTCTATTTGATACATGAATATAGTGCGTGTATTTCAGATTATGCGATACAATACCTCTACAAGGCATCATCACCTAGAAAACTGCTATTGTTGTTATTGACTTGGTGAGGTGTCTAATATCTCCTATTTGCAACACTTTATATCATCTCGTATGTATCTAACGATTCAATGTGTGTAAAACATGCATGGAGAGCTAGATTTGTTGAAAATATGGCACAAGGGCTCCGTCGACGTTCGAGCGCTCTTCAGGGAAAAAAACATTATCAGCAATCAAGTTCTGAATAGCTGGTAGAAGCAATCGGAATAAACAATACTGTCATATGACACAAAAAGCTCCAAAGAGGTGGAAAGCCTACGCTTCGGTGGGAATTATCGTCTGGGCTGCTGCTTTACAGGTTGGTATTGAATCTCAAATGAAGCTTGAGTCCCGTCTTACGAATGATTAATAGCGGGTTCAGTGCTTATATTACAGTTCATCATTGATATCACAATGTCATAGACACATTTAACTCCGCTATATTGCTTCTTTTATGCAATCCATTCCCTCATCACCAACTCACCGACTTCCCATCCTCTCCCAGACACACTTGTATTTTCTAAAAAAGACCCCAGAATTCAAAGAAAAATTCCCAGAAGTAGCATCTGACGACAATGATAGTGATGATAGTTCTATAAGCATAAAATTCAAGAAATAAGTACGATAGCATCCCACAACACCATGACTCCATCACCATCTCCAACACAAGACCACTATGCTATCCTCGGCATCCCCACTACCGCCACCCCAGACCAGATCAAAGCCGCCTACAGATCCGCTGTCCTCCATTCCCATCCTGACAAATCAACCACGACCACCAAGTCTCAACTCCAGTTCTTATCAATACAAAGAGCATATGAGACCCTTATTGACCCAGGACAAAGGAAGGATCACGACGCCACCCTGGCATCTCAATCTGCCAAACAAGATGTCCACATTAATGAAAAGGTTGATATTAGTGATATGGATCTAGTAATACAGGGGGATGAAGAGCAGCAGCAGTCTTGTTTATCATGGTCGTGTAGATGTGGGGGATGTTATGTTGTCTCAGTTGAAGATGTTGCAACACAACAAGGAATTATTATGCATCCTCTTGCTCCTCCTCTTTTAATACCTTGTTCTACATGTTCTCTCTACATTCAGCTCACCACCCATTACACATAGAGTAGTTTATTAGTGTAACTTTACCATTATTCATCTCTTTATACGTACAAAAAGGAAGATATTGCACAGTCAGGTCAATATTGAATACAAACACACACAGTCATTGTCATCATCACCTCACCATCATGAGATGGCCTCCTCTCTTCCCCCCATTCTCATTCTCGTTATTACTATTATTCCTCTGTTGAACCATAGCAGCCTCCATCTCAGCATGATACATCCTCACTGAGCTACACAAGGAATCCCATTTATCTAGAACAGCTGTGATAGACATATCATGAGCAGCTCTTAGCTCTGCAATTCTCTCTCTCAGGCTTCTGGCCAGAGCGTCATTCTCAGCAATCTTGGCTGCTGCAGCTGCATTTTCAGCCTCTGCCACCTCTTTGTCTCTGATTCTCTCTTCAATAGTACTCTCCACTGCATCTTTTCTCATGGCAACTTGAGACTCCAGACGGGTGATCCGCTCTAACAATGAAGCTTGTTGCCTGGCAAGGTGCTGCCTCTTGGCAGCTAATTGAGTTGCTTCGTGTTCAGTAGCTGCAATGGCTGCTTTGAGGTCTTTAACTTTACGATTTGCCTCTTTTTTATGACTGATTGCCTCTTCAGCGGATGTCATCAGGCTGACTGCTCTTTGTACCTCCTTTTCAGCTCTGGCGATGCCTTCCAGCTTGGTGGCCAGATCTCGGGACCTGTCCTCTGCATCCTTCAGTGCTCTTCTTTCCATGTCGACTGCATTAGAAATCTCATCCAATCTGGCACGGACCTTTTCTGGTGAGTGCACCACTCTCTCACGCAAGTTATCTTCTTCAGATTTGGCAGCTGATATCTTTTGTCTGAAGTTGTTGCTGTCCTCAGCGAGGGTGTTGGCTTCTTGCTTCAATTTTCTCACATTGCTGCTCAGTGTTGCTTGATCCTTGTTTAGTTTCTGGTTCTCAGCTACAAGAGCATCTCTGTCTCCATACAGCTTCTCTACTTCAGGTAGTTCTGCCTCTCTCTGTTGACGGAGAGTGGCCAGCTCGGCTGTCAGGGCTGCTTTTTCAGTTGCAAAACGATCACGAGCAGCGACCAAGGCTTCAAGCTCTTCTGTCAAGGCGGTGTATGCTTCCAATTTCTCTTCGCGGAACTTAGCAAAGTTTATTACAGCTGATAAGTTGCGTTTGAGACGAGGGGCTTCTGGTTTGTGTAGATCTCTGAGGCCAAACTCTCTAACGCCAGAGGCATTGAGCAAGCGGGCGAGATGGCGGATGAAGGTCACAACTGGGATGCTTTCGTCGTGGAGCTCTGGGAATTCTATTGCGTCCATGGCTGAGAATGCAGGTTGTTGAAGCTCCTCTCTGCAGAAGAAGGGAAGGAAAGGGAAGGGACAGGAGGGGGGGGAGAGGTGTGAGGGTACTGTGTGTGTCGATGGGGAGAGGAAGAACTGAATGGCAAAGTGAACGATGTCTGGACGCACCGTGATACTCCCATCAATGCTGTGATGAGATTCTCATACATGGGGTGAACGAACTCAAAGGTTGGCTTGTTGAGCAGCTCTGCTGTGGCATTTATACCCATTTCATTTAAGCATTGCAATATCTCCTTATCGGAGAGAACTGGAAAGCTATACTGTGACATAGCTACTATATGTATTTATTGCTACTATGTTCAGATTTTATAGAGCGCTCTTTCGTCCGGTATGTATACTAATTGCTCTGCCAACAGAAATAATGGAGAGCCAAATTAACTGCAAGAGCGTGCAAGATGGAGATTAGTAGTTCGTTAAAACGCGATGTTACGCCTATGAATAATTGACCAACTGTGGTTTCAAGGTCGAGAGACCAGAGCTCTTGTACATGTCTGCTCCCCACCGAGTTTGAAACGATGCCGCCCCACTGCTTCACATGAAAAATAGCTCGACCTAGCAACACTCACCAATTAAATTCAAATAGTATATACACAATTAGAGAAGAGGCTGGTAGATATAATGGAGGAAGATGACGACCTTATGCTGCTAAACTTCGCAGCACCTGCATCCGAAAATCCTGTCCAGCCCAGCAAGAAGCAGCAACGCTCCCAGAAATGGACGGAAAAGAGACAATTCAAGGTACTTAATGCATGCAATATGATTGCTTTTAAAAATTATCCACCTTCATATCGACCAAATCTTCCTCCCGCCGACAATCCTTCACCACCACCCCTCCCCTTCTTCTCCTCCCCTCCCTTTCACAGAAACAAAAACATAGGCATCCAGATTCCCCCTTCACCAATGGCACCCCACAACTCCAACCCACCCCACCATCAGAACTCAAGGGATACGCCTTACCCGCACAATCAGCACCCCCACCCCCATCACCATCAAACCCCATTTTCACTTTTGACGCTGATCCCCCTCATCCTTCTCACCACAAAGAAGGTAAGAGAACTACCACTACTGCCAATAAACGTATCAATAACAATGCTAATAGAAATGATGAGCCAGAATCCACCAAAAGAATTGGTAAGCTAAGACTAGCATCCAGAGCAGCTGGCTACAGAGAGGCAACGCCAGACCTTGATGACATCAAGGCAGGCAGTGACGGTGACAATGACGAAGATCTCATGGCAGCAGTGACAGCAGCAATGACTAGGGATAAGGAACTGTACCAAGAAATGCATGATACAGGTGCACTGGGTGACCATATCGCTGATGATGATCATATTAAGAACAATAATGATGACAACAAGTATGATGATGATGGGTACGATTTGGGGGGAGGTAAGAAGGTGGTAGATTTCACAACATGGAGAGATCTGCCTAGTAATATGATGCCACTGAGGAGGAATAGGAAGACTAAACATGAAAGAGAGGCAGCTTTACAACCAAGGAAACTGGGGTCTACCGTGCAACCGGGGCAGTTGATGCATGCAGGTGATGATGATGACATTGGTAGTGGTGATGATGATAATAATAATGATAATGATAATGATAATGCTACTAAAGAGGATCAAGCTCTTGCTACTATCAAGAAGAATAAGAAGAATAAACAAGATATATTCGATACATCAGCTACATTTGCCAGTCTAGGTCTATCTCAACAAATAGCAGACCACCTGACAGGCCTCCACTTTCACTCCCCCACCCTGGTCCAACAACACGCCATCCCCCCCATGCTGGCTGGGAGAGACGTCCTGGTCAATGCCCCCACTGGTTCAGGCAAGACCCTGGCCTATTTAGCCCCTATTGTCAACCAACTCTCCCTCCGCACCCAACCAAACAGAGTAACCCGAGCTGACGGTGCCTACGCCATCATCATCTCTCCCACCAGAGAGCTGTGTCTACAAGTTAACGATGTGCTCACAATGCTGGTCAGGAGGTGTGTATGGGTGGTGGGTGGGGCGGTGCATGGTGGGGAGAGTAGACCCAGGGAGAAGGCTAGGTTGAGGAAAGGGGTGAACATTCTAGTCGCATCACCAGGGAGGTTGTTGGATCATTTGGAGAATACTTTATCGTTTAAAACTGATAGACTAGAGTGGATTGTGTTGGATGAAGGGGATAGATTGTTGGATATGGGGTTTGAGAAGAAGATTGCTCAGATTATTAGAATACTGGATGAAAGGAGTAGTAGTAGTAGTATTAGTAGCAGTAAGGGTGGTAAGGATGAGGAGGATAGTGGAGGAGACGAGGAAGATGAAGAAGACATGGCACTACAGAAGAAGTCATCATCACAACAACTGGCGGCTCCTATAAGAAGGAAAACAGCTTTATTTTCAGCCACATTACATTCTGGCCTTGATCGTCTGTCAGCTCTGAGTTTGAACAGACCTGTGTTTATAGGGTTGAAGGAAGAGAGCGTGGCCAGACATGCTGTAGAGAGCAGGAGGAAACTTGCTGGTGGTGGTGATAGCGAAGCAGGAGGAGGGGGAGAGGAAGAAGAGCAGCAGTATGGTGGTGATCAACAAATGAATACCATCACCAATAATGCTTATAAAAAGTACTTTGACATCCCCAAGACACTGAAACAATGGTACCTGGAAGTACCATGCAAATTGAGGTTGATCCTACTAGCAGCTCTTCTCCGCCAACGCCTCCACAAGGCACCTACTACATGCAAAACAGTGGTTTTTATGTCCAATTGTGATAGTGTTGATTTCCACCATGCTCTGTTTTCTGAGAATGGTGTGTGGGAAGACGCTACTGGTCGTGCATTGATTGATCACCATCACCATCACCCATCATTAAGCAATCCCCACCCGCCAATACTGAAGCTTCATGGCAACATGCCTCAAGTAGACAGAACAGCCACCCTCATAGCCTTCACCAAGGCATCTACAGGAGTATTGTTTTGTACAGATGTAGCAGCTAGAGGCCTTGATTTCCCTGCTATTAGTCTTATTATTCAATACGATCCCCCAGGAGAAGCAGAGGAGTATGTACATCGGGTAGGGAGAACAGCTAGACTGGGACGTAGTGGAGAAGCGGTACTGTTCCTAACACCAGAGGAGTTGAAGTATCTGGATCACTTGGAAGAACATGGTGTGAAAGGGATTGAGAGAGAAGCAGCACATGTACTGGTGAATGAGGCATTGCCAGAAGAAGATCAGTATTATGGGGATGGGAGAGGAGGAGTTGGAAATGGAGGTGGAGGAGGGGGTGGAGGTGGAAAGAAGTGGAGGCCTGGTTTCAATAATAATGATAAGAGCGAGCATCATATGTTTACATTGGAACGCCATCAAGGAGCATATGCACTACAGAAGAAGCTCATTGCTACTGTGTCTGCAGATAATCAGCTGACCAGGATGGCAACTGATGCATTTAGGTCTTTTGTTAGAGCGTACGCTACTCATAGTACTGCCTTAAAGGGGATATTCCATGTGAGGGGCCTGCACCTAGGGCATGTGGCACATAGTTTTGCATTGGCACAGAGACCAGGGATGGTTGGGAAGAGTAGACACAAGGAGGAGATTAAAAAGAAGAAGGCAGAGGATGTGTGGAAACAAAAGAAGATGAACCAAAAGGAAAAGGCCAACCCTGCCTTGGGAGGGTATGTGTTACAATAATGTATTGGTTGTATGTGAATTTATAATCATGTTTAACAAAATTATACGCCGATATACATGCATGTATAATAACTATGAATAAAAGGTTTAAGTCTAAGAGTAAGTACATTCGTCTATCTTGATGATCATCTGATGGGCCATAATTTGACCTTTTTCAAACACTTCTCCATATCTGAAACTTGTATTCTACATTCTACCATTGGGTTTTTGCCTAGTTGAGCTGCAACTTCAGTGAAGCACTTTTCATGAGCTTTGGCTGTAGCTTTGCATTTTGCTGGGACTTCACAGAGACATTGTGTGACTGAAATCTCCAGCGACCGGCAGACAGATTCTTTTCCAGGATTGGCTAATCTACATTGCTGTAACGTCTTAATAGCTAGTCCACATTTCCTGCATTGTTAATAGGCGCGTGAATTTTGTTCTTCTAGCTAGGGGACGTAAAACTGGGAGATTTGGGTAGAGATCACTTACCTCGGACACCGCTCCTTTTCCTCTTTGCTCAGTCTATTCGTAAACCAATTCCACATCTTGAGTCGTGAACAATTGAAAGTTATCAAAAATATGCCAAAGTATGGAAGTGGAGAAAACAAAGAAACCTTTATAGCCTAAGGGGAACGTTAAACATGACGCATTGCATTGATATTTATGTATATCATACTCATTAGATAGGTCTTGATCTAATGACCTCATCGGAGTAAGAATTAGACAAGATAAAATTGCTGTAAATCTTTGGATCATTTTTCAAAGATGGGTCTTCTATCTATAAAACGGTGCCTTCCAGCACCATCAACACGCTTCAACTCGTGTATACTGTATTTACATACCCGCACCAACCAAAGAAAGCCTCAAACACCTCAACCTCGCAAAGCAGCTGTCACAACAACAAACTCCGCCATCACCACCACGGTGTTTGCTGCCACCACCATCTATGCTGCCACCCTCACTGCACTCATGACGCTTGCCCCTACTTGGAAACTCACTCAGCACATCATGCGCACATCGACACTAGCCCCATTAGTACCACTAGCTCTAGCTTATGGTTTCTTGATACTAGGTTCTTGGCAGCCAGATACATTTAGTTTAATTCTCCCGGGTAGTTTGGAAGATGGGTTCAAGGCCGGGTTCAGTCCTCAATTCTTCCCTAAATTGACTGGAATAATGACACTGTTTTCTAGAAGTGCAACTGCTGCCTCTTTATGGGTTCATATCTTGGCTGTTAATATGTTTGTAGCTAGGTCAGTGTATGTAGGTGCTGGAAGTGGAAGTGTTGGGTTGTTGAGAAGGTTGGTGATTGTTTGTTGTGCAACATTTGCACCAGTAGGATTATTATTATCAGATCTGCTGTTAACTAATGTAGGAGATACGAAATGAGGAGTGTCATCTTAATTGAGGAGTGTAGCGTATTGTAGTGTGTTAATAAAGAAAGTCGCTTTAGGTAGAAAGAACGCTCATGTGGGCCACCCTCTGATGAGTCGTTGAAATCCAGCGATCGTGAGCCACTCGTTAAACGTTCTGGAAGACAGGAGGTCTTGGGAATTTCCATAAATTCAACCATTCCAGCACATTGTGACCATAATCATCTTAAAGTTACATATACA
>Ga0114919_10003906_pt1 | contig 11979 bp, 9 predicted proteins | sample BlataG_FD_88682 | JGI IMG/M metagenome (GOLD analysis project Ga0114919, IMG submission 88682) | Deep subsurface microbial communities from Black Sea to uncover new lineages of life (NeLLi) - Black_00105 metaG | ecosystem: Environmental > Aquatic > Marine > Oceanic > Sediment | place: Atlantic...
AGCTTTTTCAGTGATGACTACTTCTTGTTAGGGCCAACGCCTGATATTGCCTATTCTATGGAGCTTCACTACGGGTACTACCCAGAGTCTATAGTAACCGCAGGCACTACGTGGTTAGGGGATCAGTTCGATAACGCCTTGTTTAACGGTGCCTTGATAGAGGCAGCGCGATTCCAGAAGGCAGAGGAAGACGTGGTAGCAAATTACGAGAAGATATACGTAGACGCTATTGACCTACTGAAGAATCTTACAGACGGCAAGATAAGACAGGATACTTACCGTTCAGGACAGGTAAGACTTAAACCGAGATAGAGGACAGATAGATGGCAATTTCACAGGCACTATGTACCAGCTTCAAAGAAGAGGCTCTGAACGGCATCCATGCGTTTGGTACTACAGTAGTCAGAGCAGGCACTACAGGGGACACGTATAAGATCGCGCTGTATACCTCTGCTGCTACGTTGGACGCGACAACTACCGCATATTCCCCGACTAATGAAGTGTCAGGTACTGGGTATGTAGCTGGTGGAGAGACTCTTACAGTAGTAGCACCCACGACCTCCGGCACCACAGCGTATCTGGATTTCAACGATGTTACGTGGTCTACCGCTACCATAACAGCTAACGGCGCTCTTATTTATAACTCTACGCAGGGCGATAAGGCTGTAGCTGTGATTGCGTTCGGTGGAGATAAGACCTCCACAGCGGGCGACTTCACTATTGTTTTCCCTGCGGCGGACGCCAGCAACGCGATAATCCGTATTGCTTAGGGGTAATGTATGCCCGTCAGTGTAGAAGTTTCAGGCGTAGAAGCTACTACGTCCACCGGAACAGTGCTTGTCTGGGGCGAAATCGACCCGCCTGTAGTAGATGATTGGACTCTAATAGCTCCCACAGAGTCTACTGATTGGCGCTTGGTAGCGTAGAGGGTCTATCTTTGAACATTATGTTTCACTTCGACGAATGGAGCCGAGACGTTTGGTCAGGCCGTGCGATTGATCTTGATTGTTGGTTTAAGTTGCGCACGTTGTGGGGCGTCAAAAAATTGGCTTGTGTCAATCGCACAGAAATGGATATACGCACAGGCCGTGAAGATTTTGAGGTTTTCGACACCGTTGAAGATTTTATGGAAGCGCACAGACACGACCAAATGATACAAATGCAGCATCCAAGCAAGACGGTCACGACTATCGACGCAATTAAAAGCCCGCAGACCGACACATGGTTTATGTTTGGCCCGGCAGAAGGTTGGGACAACATAGCGGGTCTATGGCCGGTGGCGGTCAACCAGCGCACACTCGACAGTCATCACGCGCCCTTTATCGCAGCTATCGTTGCCCATAAATACAGGAACAGCTAATGGCGGTCACGGTAACAGGCACGGGTGTCAGAAATAGCGCAGACGCGACTACAGGCTGGTCAACTGGCGCTTTGCAAACGGAGGGCCAGATTCAAGGCAGTGGTTACATCGGCCAAAAAACTGGCGCTGGTATTACTCGATACAATCATTTAGGCACACCAACACTTGATTTTACGCCGACGACCGGCGCACAAGCTGGCGAACACGTTGTGGTCTGGTATTTAGTATTGACCTTCCCGCTGATTGACACAGACGCTAACGGCGGGATTCGCGGTTATGTTGGCAATGACGCTGGAACAAATTTTGAGGAACAAACGATTTCGTCAGTCGGCTATTCAGGCGGTTGGCGTTCTGCGGTATTTAACCCCCAAGTGAATATTGGCGGGGGTGACTTCAGCGGCGGCAGTTACGACGATTCTGCGGCTGATGCGTTTGGGATAACTTACAACATGACAGCGGGCATCATGGGTAACTTTGTGAACGCTGGCGTCGATCAGATTACTATTGGTTTTGGCGTCGAAGTTACCGGCACAGCACAGTCATTTTCGGATATTCTAACCGCCGAAAGCACGAACGTATGGGGATGGGTTACAGAATTTGAAGGCGTAATTTACCCGCAGGGCAAAATTGAGATTGGTGACGGCACAACGACAACCACATTCACCGACACTTCGCAAACGATTGTGTATCGTGATCAGCCTGTACTGTCTGACTTTTACGAATTTTTAGTCGATACAGACGCAACTTGCACATTAGGCGCAATTACTGGCGGCGTAACGTCAGCAGGATGCTTTTTTACATCAGCGGGAACAGCACAATACGCGCTGACGGTCACAGAGGGCGGCACTGTTGAGGCTGTGCTAAACGCTTACGCAACTACATTCAGTAATTTTCGCATAGCAAGCCTAAACCCTAGCACGACAATGCAGGACACAACTTTTACCTCCGGCGGGCAGATAACGCTCAACGGCGCAACGCTGACAGGATGCAGCATTCTATCGTCAACAGTCGGGGCAGACACAGGCGCATTGCTGGTTGACAGTCAGTCAGAGTGGGACGGTGGCGGCACGAGAGTTGTGCAAGATTGCTTTTTTGGCGATAACGCTGCTAACGCCAATTCGGGCGCAATCGAAATTACAGCGACCGGCACATACGAATTTGAAAACCTGACATTTTCCGGTAACAACTTCGACGTAATTAATTCAAGCGGCGGGGCCGTGACGATTAACGTGACAGGCGGTGATACGCCAACAGTGCGCAATCTCACGACCAGCACGACTGTGGTAAACGTAGCAGCGCCGATAACCGTGGAAGGCGTGACCGAAGGCACAAGCGTTCTGCTGCTGGCTAACGAAACGGTAGGAACTGTTACTATCGGTGACGTTTTGACGCAGCAGTTTGCCGATACTAACGGGGAAATAAATTACAATTTGCCCTACGAGTCTGCGTTTGACCCGTCAGGGCTTGATATATTGGTCAAGGCTCGTAATCAAGGTATTGCGGTAGCTGCAATTGCTGAAGACGGTGGGGTGTTTACTGATCAGACGGCGGAAGCCAGCTCAAACTCTACCGCTGATATGACTCTGCTACCCACGGGCGGGGCGGCTGTTAACGATGCGTACTATTTCGCCCACAATGAAGAATTTTCACGGCTGAAGTTGGATATTTCTACAGCTTTTGCCGGTACATCGCTTACAATAGTGTGGGAATATTGGAATGGCAGCGCGTGGGCTGCGTTGTCGGGCGTATCAGATGGGACAAATGGCCTTCTGAACACAGGCCCAAACATTGTAAGCTGGACGATTCCGGGCGACTGGGCTACTACTTTGGTAAATAGTCAAGGCCCATTATACTACGTCAGATACAGGGTTACGGCAGTTTCCGGTCAGACTACCGACCCGCTTGGCAGAAAGTGCGCTTTAGATGTTACGCGCTACCTGCCCTATAGACGCGCTAGAACAGTGACTGCGACAGGGATAACCGATGTAGCGTCTTGGCAGCAGGACGCAGTTTCACAATTTTGATTAGGAGTTATTTGATATGACCACTGTATCGCTGTTAGGTGGTGATTGGAGCTATGAGTTTGAAGATGAGCGCGTAAGCGGTGCAAGCACTAATGCTGGCACTAAAATGTTGCGCTATGTCTCTGGGCCAGTCCGTACCTCAAGAGAAGTCTACTCTGCGCTCGCAGAAGCCGTAGATGATTTTATTGCAATGGGTTTTGATAATCCCATGCTACCCGTAACGCCGAATCAGTACACCATGGAAAATCAGGCGTTCATTGCTCGACGCTCCACGGAGCGTCTGAAGGAAGGCACAATCATTCAGGACGGCACCATTGTTGGCACTGAAGGTGTTATTCGTAAGGTCTGGTCTGGCGGCACTGCCCCAGTTGTCGGTGACATTGGCCGGGAGATCGTAGAAGGCACCTCCAGTGATACCGGAACCCTGCTGGACTTTGAGACTGAGCCTGATGGCACCACAATTCTGTGGATTCGTCCAAATGACGCATCAGCCGACACTTTTGCGCTTGCGACTACACTGACAATCACCGGCGGCACTGGAGCGCCCACTGGAGTTGCGACTACAAGTAACGGCATAAACCGGCACACCGCAATTCAAGCAATTGGTAGCGTACCAACTGCGACTGAGGTATACATTTACCAAGAGCGTATTAAGCTGACTGATCAGGCTGGTGGCTTCCAGTGGTGGGCAACAGACCCAACCGCGTCACTCGGTATTATTTCGGTATTGGTTCGCACTATGACAACCAGCACCGCGATTGCTGATCAGGATTTGGAGGTATTAGCCAGACGTTACACTTCTCTGTACGACAACTTCCGGTTGAACGTAGCGGGTGGTGGCTTTTCGGCACTTCCATTGGCATCTGCGCCAGACATTAACAACACTACTGGCTATAACCGAATCACCACCAACGCAGGCACATTAGACCCTGCCGCTGGTGACATTTTGCAGCTACAGTCCGATACAGCCCAGAAGCTGGTGATTACTGCGGTAAGTGGTACAAGTCCTAACCTAACTATCGACTATTACTTGGTCGGTAACCTGACAGACTTTGCTAACACAGATGTAGTTGAGGATACTGGACAGACTGGTACTCTGACGATCAATGCTAACCCCACACCTACACCGGATGGGCCTACTGAAACAGGTTCGGGCAATGGTGCGACCGTAACCATCACTCTTGGTCACACAACCCGTGATCACGATAACAGCGGCACAGCCGAGCCATACTCGATGATAGTCGATGCCCAAAACAACGTGCCTATCGCTACCGTTTACGAGGTTATCAAGTATCGAACCCGACGTGGTGCAGACGAAGCTGACCTTTTTGGCGCTGGCGTAAATGTTCCCGGCGAATCTTACCGTGGCCTTGAGCGTTTGTACTACTACGACAACCTCGTTAGTGGCCCGTTTGGTCAAGGCGAGGACGTTACCTCTGGCACATGGTCAGCGCGAAGCGGCGCTGTAAACAGCGGTGCAGCAGGTGAGGGTGTAAGTCAGGCGTACTTTACTACCACTGACGAGCAGACTTCACTGGACAGCATTGGTGACGGCGCTACTGTAACTGATGAAGGTGGCTCTACTGTAGACGTTGATACTGCCGGGGCAGGTGGCGCGATTGTTTTAATTAGTTCACCGAAGGCAAGCCCCTTTGGTACGTTCACAGGTACACAGATTTTCGGCGCACAAGGCGTTGATTTCCGTAATCCTGCTGCCGCTGATGTTCAGTCTTACATTTTGACTGATGACCTTGGCACTCAGCGAACACCACCAAACACAATCTCGTTCACAATTACCAACCTTTTGTCCGGCGACCAGCTCTACGTTGCCCGAGATACTGGTGTTGCAGGTGAGATTGACAAAGATCAGTTCGGCGGCATGACCGTTACCTCTGCGTCTGTTAAATCAATCACGGTTGGAAATGCTGCTCTGGATGCTGAAGTACCAGAAGCCGGTTGGGTGCGTGTCGTAGAGAATACAATTCTGCAAGAGCACCACTATGCCTACTCAAGCCGAGACACTACCACTGGTGTATTTACCTTGACGGACATTACTGCTTCGACTGCGACAGCCGGTACTAGCTCAACTGCGCTTGCCGACACAGCGGGAGATTTTGTAAATGAGGGGGTACAAATTGGTATGCTAGTGCAAGATACTACCAACACCGGTACCTACGAAGTTACTGCGGTTACTGACGCAAACAACCTAGTCATCAAACATTTATACGGTGCAGACCTGTTTGCCTCTGGTGACGCCTACACCATAAATGAAACCATTCAGGCTTACGCAACTACTGATGATATTTATGACCTAATCATCGACGCTGTTTCTGACGGTACAAGCTACTCCAACACGTTGATTAAGACGCCAGCCGCCAACTTCGGTACTGTGGTTCAGGTGCGACGTGGTAAGAGTATCCTGCCGTTTGAGCAGAATCAGACGGTTAGTGATACCAACGTGTCAGTAACAGCCGTGCGGACGCCTGACACCGTAGCTCAATAATAAGGTACTTTTATGCAAGCTAAAGTTGAAGGCGGTACGCCGCCAGTTGAAAAAAAGTCTATGGCTCGGATTGTCTCTAACGTGGGGCAGTCCGGGGTTGACTCTATCCGAATTGGTGGTATGACCCGTGATACTTTGGGTATGGCCGAGGCTGCTCTGACTAATCAACAGTGGCCTTCGGCTGTTGCATCTAACGCAAATCAGGAGATTGAAAACCTCAAAAGTCAGTACCCTAAAGGGTCTATTAGTTACTACAACTCGCGCAGAGCGGAATGCCTTGAGAACATCAAGCGGGTGCAGGACTTGAAGACCCAGCAGGATACTATGATTGAGGAGTACAACGGGCATATTGCGTTATGCAGGCATAGAGAAAAGCTTATTGCTGATATTGATCCAGAAGATCGTGATGCTATTAAGGCGGTGAATAAGCAGTACCCGCCTTATAGTGTAGAGGCTATGGAGCAGCAGTTAGTCCAATGTCGGGAAGCTATCCAACGCTGTGACGATGTTGTGGCCGCCGAATATGACAGCATATCTGAATTAGACAAAGCGATTGAGCGTTGCAAGATGCGCAACGTCGAGTTGCAGAAGTTAGGTGCTGACATAAGTGGCCTCACGTGATGACGTAACAGTTGAACTGACCACCAGCCCTCGGGTTGCGGAGGTTAGCGCCCCATCCCAAGAAATCACCATGCAAGACTTGGTTGATACGCTGCGGGATATTGAGGCGTCTTTCCAAGGCACGAGTTATGAAAAGCTGCTGAATGCTTCTGGTAAAGAAGACTTGGGTGGTGGCGTACAGGTTGGTATTACGGTTGCTCTACAGAACCTCTTGCTGGCGTTCCAAGCTAGGACTACTCCGGCGGAGGAAGGCACTGTATCAACTAACCCCGGTTCTGCTATTAGCGGCCTCGATACTTTTACTGACGCTTCTGCCACTTTTGTTACTAATGATGTGAAGCGTGGATCGCTGGTAATAAACTTTGATGACCGCAGTATTGCTGATGTAGTAAGTGTTGACTCCGAAACCCAGTTAACTACAAAGGTGCTGGTGAATGGCGTAAGCAACACTTATGGCATAGGTGATAACTACCAAGTATTTAACATCATTAAGGTAAAGGCTGACGGGGGTAACCTGACAGCGGTTGATGAGCTACAGGCCAGTATTGACCCGATACTACCTACTGCGTTTACTCAGGTTATTCTGACCTCAAGCTCATCCGCCACCAGTACCAGTCAGGATGCACTGGAGCGAGGTTTGTATGGCGGAGCGGTGTGCTTTAAGCCCAGTAGCCCGTATGACATTAACAGCACAGTAGACGGACGGGTGGGTACGCGGCAGTTTCCTTTGAATAATATTCAGGACTGCTACACCATCGCGCTTGATCTGGGCCTCAATGTCATTGAGTTTCTGGAGAACTGTACGGTTGCCGGTGTAGACGTGAGCGCAAGCCCAATACTGTTTAAGGGGTTGAGTCCCCAGTTCGTCATTAACTTCGACCCCAGTGCCAACGTAACAGGGTGTGAGGTTGAGTTTGCTACCGTGCGCGGGGAGCTTGACGGGCTGAACATCATACGCGACTGCTTGCTTCTGGATACATCAGCAGCCAGTGGGTTCTTTGAGAAGTGTGCGTTTATTGGCCCGGTAACGCTAGGCGGCGCTACCAACATGTATGAATGCTATTCGGCGGTGACGGGTACAAACAGCCCGCAGTTCTTTTTGGGCAACTTTGATTTACAAGTACGGGACTTTCACGGCAGCTTTGGAGTGTGCGGCAAGACCGGCGGTGACAGCTCTATTGAGATTTACGGCGGCAAGCTGGAGGTCGATGCGACAAGCACAGGGGGCAATATCTACTTGCGCGGGGCGTACAGTGTACCTCCGGTTATAGACCCTGCTTCTGGGACTACCGTGTTTGACCAAACTAATACCAGTAAGGATTTGAGGTTAGTAAAAGCCCTTGAGGGTAACAGAGTAGATATAAGCGCGGACGGGCTTACCATCGAAGTGTATGACGATGACAATGTGACTCTGCTGCGTACCTTGCAGCTATCTGCGGATAAGCGTTTCAGGACGGTTGTGTGAGTAATTTTGGCCCTAAAGGCATATACCCCAATTTTACTGGGGATCAACTAGGTCAACCCAATGTATCCCTGTATCCGGGGTATCTGGAGTTTGACAAGTACGTCACTGGGGTAGAGGGCCAGACCCAGCTAGGCGTAACAGTGGTGCAGGCTAACGCCATTGCGAACGTACTCGGGTTGCAGGCGTTTGCCCAAGTAGGCACTACTACACAGATCACCAATAACATTATAGAAGTTACTGGTGTAGGGGCTATAGGGGCCGTAGGGTCTGTAATAGTCTACGAAAACGAGGTAGTTACACCTACCGGAGTAGTAGCTACAGCGCAGATCGGGGACGTAGTAGCCAGAGCGGGCGCGATTACCTCTGTGTCGGGCGTACAGGCGCTCACTCAGCTAGGCGTCACTACCCAGATAACAGAGAGCTTTATTGCAGTTACAGGCGTCTCCGTTACTGGTACAGTAGGTACTCCTACGTTTATTGGCGATGCGTTTGTACCGACAACAGGCGTAAGCGGAACTACCAGCTTAGGTGACAGCACTGCCGAGGCCAACGCAGACGTATCTACCACAGGTGTAGAGGCCAATTCCGGTACAAGCCCAGTCGGCGTAGTAGCCGAGGCTACAGTAAATGTTACTGGCGTACAGGCGGATGCAGTACTAAACATCCAGTTCTGGAGCACAATCGTCCCAATAGACGACGCTGGCTGGATACTTATCACGCCTTCCGAGGCGGATAGCTGGACACCGGATACCCCCACCGAGTCCACAACTTGGGATGATGTCGGTGCCAGTGCAGTATATAATTGGCAGTTAATTACCCCCACCGAGGACAGCGGGTGGGAAGACGAGGACGCATCTTTAGCGGCGTAGGTATATATGAAAGAAGTACACGAAGCAAAAGAACTCGCTGGTGGCCTTATAGAGCCTAAGCACGAAGTAGAAAAAGTGTGCGCAAGCTGCGGGCATGACCTCGATGCGGCTGAAATACAGAATACAGTGTGTCACGAGTGTGGCGCTCCTATGGCTTTGAAACAAAGCACTAAAATATTTATCACGACCTTACCCGGCGCGGAAGGCGATACCTTACTCTAGGTACTGGAGCAGACAATGGCTACTTTTGATAACGATTTACGCCTAAAAGAAATCACCACAGGTGATGAAGACGGCACTTGGGGCATAAGCACCAACACCAATTTAGAGCTAATTACTAACGCATTCAGTTACGGTACGAAGCAGTTGGCGGCGGATGCCAACGAGACTTTTACCATACCCGATGGTACGGCAGATGACTCCCGGTCTTTGTACCTCAAGTTCACTTCTGCGGTTCCTCTGACAGCCACCAGAGAAGTAACGCTCGGCCCTAACACTGTGTCCAAGGCGTGGATTGTAGAAAACGCTACTACCGGCGGGCAAACCATAACTATTAAGCAGGGTTCTGGAGCTACCGTCGATGTAATAAGCGGCAACAAAGTTTTTATCGTTACAGATGGTGCCGGAGCCGGTGCCGCAGTGTTCAACGCCAGTCCTTCCCTAGACACTACCGCACTGACTACTTCTGATATTGGCGTAACAGTACAGGGGTATGATGCCACACTGCTAAACGCTGCTGATATTGGCGTAACAGTACAGGGCTACAACGCTGGCCTTACTGACATAGCCGGAGTTACTCCTACCGATGGTAATTTCCTCGTAGGTAATGGAACTAACTGGGTAGCAGAAACAGGGAACACGGCTCTGAACTCATTGGGCGTCACTGCTACTGCATCAGAACTTAACGTCTTAGACGGCATACCCCCAACGCTAACCTCTACAGAACTTGGTTACGTAGATGGCGTCACTAGCTCTATTCAGACACAGATAGACAGTCTAAAAACTGTAGTTTCACTAACAGCGGGCGAAGATTTAAGCGCAGGTCGTTCTGTGCGAATCGGTGAGGACGGCAAAGCATACAAGATAACCGATAACAATCCTTTTCCTCTAAGATTAGCTGGCAAGTTTGCGGGCGCAGAATCATTCGAGCTGGCTGATAACAGACCAGCAGTTGCAAATGATGGTGCTGGAACTTTTGTGTTTGCTTATTTAGACGCCGAAACGCTTGACTATTATGTGCGGGCGGCAACATTAGATGAATTCGACGAACTGACATTCGGCGCTAAAGTTGTTTTTGAAACCGGCGCACTACAAGGTGGCGGGCCGCAAATCGTATACGATTCAACAAACAGTGCGTTTGTCGTTATTTATTCTGATGATAACGATAGCGATTATTTGAAGGCTTGCGTGGTAACTGTTTCAGGCACAACGCTAACAGTAAACGCCTCTGCACAGGTTGGGACAAATCAGATATTAGAGCAAGGCGAACAGGTTAATTACAAAGCATTGTTCGAACCGAACGCTGGTTCAATCGTTGTTGTCTATAACGCTGACGCCACTACAAACACTTTAGCCATCGCTGGACAAGTTAGCGGCACGACTGTTACATGGGGCAGCACAGTAGACAGCGGAATTAACGGCGGCTTTGATGTAGATATAGCGAGCAACGCAGCAGGCGATATGGCTGCTACGTTTATGAGTGGCATTATTCTGTACGCATGGCCGATGACTGTTTCCGGCACTGTGATTTCAACAACGGCTCCAGTTATTCTCGACAATAGTATGCAGGGCGAAGTCAACGCAATAATGCACCACGCGCCTTCTGATTACTTTTGCGTATTCAGTGCCGATAGCAGTAATATGTACTTATTTGTTTTCAGTTTAAGCGGAACAACACTTACACAGGCATACAATAAAAACCGAATTTCAGATAACGATTTTGGTAACTCGCCTCATTTTCGCGTTTATTCAGACCCGACATCTGGCGCAACAATAGTGTTGTCGAACTCCACCGGCGCCACCGAATCAACTATTCTTCGGTTTAGCATGACGGAGGGATTGGGTTTTAACATAACGACACTCAAAAGACCTCTTGGTTTTCAAGGAAACGTAGGCGCTGGCACTGGTTTTGGTTGCATTGCGCCAAACGGAAAATTGATGATTCCTACAAACGATGGTTCGGCAGTTATGGTTAATTTGCAAGCTGCTGAATACAATCACGGTTTTAGCAATTTTCAGGAAATACCAATAACTACGAACAGTAACGATGCAGTCGCTTATGCGATGAACACGGACGGAACGCAAATCGTCGCTGCTGTAAGTGATAGAGTTATAGGCGGGACAATCGATCCAGCGACCAAAACAATTACATGGGGCAACCAAACCGTTGCGACTTATGCAGGCTCTCGCAGTGCGCTTATTTACAACGAGCATGAGGATATATTTGTTCAAGCGTATTTTGACACTGGCACTTCTATCGCTGCGAGAACTATTACGCTTTCTGGCACAAACACAACCGTCAACACGCCTCTCGCTTTGAGTACGAATGTAATTACGTCAGCCAACAACGATATTGCTTTAGGGTACGACAAATCCTCGGGAATGATGCACGTTGCTGGCGTAGTTGATACAACTCTGCTTATATGTCTTATAAGTTTTAGCCTTGATGAAGGCACGACGAATTTAGTTAAGAAGGGTGAACTCGCCACTATTGCAACGGAGGGGAGATTTGATTTTCAGTGGTGTTCGTATGCAAATAGATTAGCACTGAAGTATGAAACAACTAGCAGCTCGTGGGTCGCTTTTATTACTGAAACTAACGGTTCTGGATATTGGCTCAATACCGTAGCCTCGGTTAGTACAAGTGCCAACACTGCTTTTTGTTTTGTAGAAGATTATCTAATCTTCTTAGATGCAGCGTTAACATATCGTCAAGTGAATATAAATGGCGATGTAAATGCTGTTGGCACAGATGGGACTTGGTCAAATTACCAATTTGAAGGTATTCCGCGCGTAACTTCCGATTCGGTGTTGTATTATGACGTTTATGACGAATCATTATATATTTTTAACCAGATTAACAATGGCAGTTATTCTCAGAATACTGGGCATAAACTTAAACTAATGAAAACTGCCGA
>Ga0114919_10003907_pt1 | contig 11978 bp, 6 predicted proteins | sample BlataG_FD_88682 | JGI IMG/M metagenome (GOLD analysis project Ga0114919, IMG submission 88682) | Deep subsurface microbial communities from Black Sea to uncover new lineages of life (NeLLi) - Black_00105 metaG | ecosystem: Environmental > Aquatic > Marine > Oceanic > Sediment | place: Atlantic...
CAACCGCCTTGATGACCGCATCTTTATACTTTTCTGGAAAATCAGGCGGTAGGACAATCTCTATCTCTATCTTGGAGAAGGGGCGTTTACCGATGGGGTCTCTTTCCGTCCGCTGGTAGAGTTTTAGCCCCTCGGTGGGGATATTTCGCTTCCGGCAGAAGCGGAGCACATAGATTCCGGCGCAGGCGGCAAGCGAGGCGAGAAAACAAGTGAAGGGCTCCGGCGCGCTCCCCTCCCCGCCGGACTGTGGCGCTTGGTCGGTTTTTATGGTGAAGCCCCCGTAGTTCACATCCACCAGCTTCCCGCCGGGGAAGTAAACCTCCATTTGCAATTGTGGGTCCTCCTGTTGTTTTCTAGGGGATTTGAAATAGAAATATTTGCTGGTGTTAACCAATTATATAATATTTATTAATGTTTACCAACGAACTCCCCCCAATATTTGATTGTGGGGGGTAGATTTGAAGGTGTTTTCTACTGTTTACCTACATATCACCTTTATTTTCCCGATGCTCATAGGTTGGTATTTACACAACGATACTCCACATAGAGCTTGGGTTTTTCGTCGTGGTAGTTATCACTGGAGTAAAAGCTTTCATAGCACACACTGGTCGTATCAACTAATTTGATGACGAATCCATGGTGCTCATATTCGCCTGAAAACCAGCCGCTTATAATCTCGGTTACATCTATATCAACCCATTGTGGACTTTGGGGTATTGGTCCCATGTATGTACAGGGATCTCCTGCATGATCCGGTTGGTTATCCCAAGTTATTGTATCCTCTTCCCAAGGTCCGGCGGCTCTATATACAAGAAGCCAAGGGGTCGGTGCTGAACTTCCTCCATACCAAAAAAGACTGAGTGTAGCTTTTATGCATTGGTAATTTGACCCTGTATAAGGTTCCAATTCAATAAATTCCAAGTAGCACCAGGCAAAATCTTCATAAGTAATGTGTTTCCAGAGTATAAACAAGCGGTCCTCATCACCATAGTTGAAATGAATATACCAAGGCCATGATCTTACATAGGTGTCCTTGCCCATCTCCGGACCAGGTTGTAGAATTATTTCATTATTCGAACATGAGATAACGGCGGTAATCAGGAGAAATATGATGATTGGAATAAATATCCTCACCAAACACCTCCTTTTTGGGGTTCATTTTTTCTTGGTTGGTTTCTCTAAAACCATTATTTCTAATTAGTAGTAATCCCCTACCTATACCGTATTATCCGCCCCCGATTGTAGGGGGTTTCGCCCTTCTCCGGTAAGAAGAAGAGATAGACCGCCAGGGCAAGGCTCGCCAACCAGCCGAGGGGGTGGATGCGGACCAGTTGGTGGAGCAGGAGGGGAGCGTGGAGGGAGGCGGTGCGCTCCCGGGCGAAGCCGTAGAAGAGACCGCCGACGAAGGCGAATAGTATCTGCAGTGCCAGTCCCCGCCAGTCGGCGCCTTCAATGACTATCCAGAAGGGGATGGACCAGACCACATAGAGCAGAGCGGTTACCAGCACCAGACCGGGGAGATAGAACCGTCCTACCACCACTCCCCGCTGGAACTTGCCCTTGGCTTTGTCCCAGAAGAAGCCCCGAAAGAGCATCTCCGTTAGTAGGGGAAAGGTTAGCCCAATTAGCCAATAGCCGGGCAGTGTGGCCGGTGCGAGGGTGAGGATGAGGGCTGTCAGGACAGTGGATACCACCAGCGCACAGAAGCAGACGATGCGCTGGGGGCGGGAGAGTCTCCGCCATAGTACCCTCAGGGTGCGTAGTTGTGGGGAAAGGGGGATGAGTATCATTCCTAAGGTGAAGGGGAGGTTGCAGGCGACGAAGAGCAGGCTGAAGAATGCCGGCTTCCCGCTCTGACCACGGATGGAGAAGCCCAGGGTGGACCTGGTCAGGCGGGCGCCGACGGCGACAAGGGCGGAGAGGAGCAGAACGCCGACTACCTTCAGAAGGAGTTGGACGGTGGGGTGGAGTTCGCTGAGTGGCGGTTGAGAGAGGTAGAAGAGTAAGCACCAAATAACAGCGATGGTTATAGCGATTATGACGGCAGTGTAGATGAAATAGTATATTCGGCGGTTCATCTCTGCTCCTTTTTGGGGATTATAACATGGTGGAGTTCCAAAACAAGGGAAAAGGCTGAAAGTTTCTCTCACCGCTGTTGTGGTTCCTGTGGAGGTGCCTCTTGCCGACCTGGGCTATGAGGCGGTGGTCTTCGGCAATGTTAAATGGGGAGTTTTTAATGTCGGACGGCAAGGGTGAGCGGTGAATTCTTGGGGCGGAGGGGTAGATTTTGGTTGTAAAATCCCTAATAGCTGGTATAATAGTTATATGGGAATGGTTGAGGTTCACAATTCAAGTTTCATTTTTTACCTAAAACTATGAGAAACGAGCTAAATCCTTGCATAGATTCAGGTTTCATTTTTAAAAATAGCGCAAACAGCTATTCTTATTTGTGTAAGAGATATGTCTGAAAAAGTAAAGGAGAAATAGTATGGCAAAAATAATTACTGGGAAACAGATAGAAATAATAGGACATATTCCTCGCCATAAAATTGTTAAAAAAGTTGTGAATGCTTTTATTAATACAGAATACCGGAAAAAAGGAAAAGGTATAAAGTTTACTTATCCTGTAGAAATATTAAAAGGTGGTAACCAATTGTTTATCGTGAGGCCAGGGCATAAAAAGAATTTTGATTTTAAGGTTGATGTACTTGAAGATTATGGAATTGGTAAAGGAAGTCATAAAGAAGTTGCCGCAGACTTGAGGAAAAAGAAAAGGGAAAATAAGATAAAATTTAAGAAGTTGTTTGAAGTAATTTCTGAGATTTACTATTGTTCCGAAAATGATGTAGATGAAATTTTAAATAAATATTCAGGTTTGGAAAGGCTATTTAAAAAGGGTGCGAATGTAGAAGTAATATTGAAAGTAATAAAGTGGTTATTTATTATGGAGGATATTGTATATTGGGATAATGAAGGTCGCTCGTTTCTTTATAATTTTCTAATGTATGCTTCGGAAGAAACTAATAGGAAAAGGTACAAATAGGCTTTAGAAAAGATCAGAGAACCAAGTAGTCTTATAAAATATATGAAGAAATGTGGCATTGACTGGATTCCGTATCAGGAGAGAAAATGATTGAGGGATATTTAGATAAAGTCTTTTTAAAAGACATAAGTGAGCTTTTGCAGGAATTGCCAGACAAAAGTGTTGATATGGTCTATGGAGATCCTGATTACAATGTTGGAGTCAAATATGGTAATAAAACATATACGAAAAGTTTTGAAGAATATATTGAGTGGTATATTGATTTGTCAAAGGAATCACTTAGGGTTTTAAAAGATACTGGTAATATGTTCTTAATAAATTATCCGAAGCAGAATGCTTACCTACGGGTAAAATATCTGGATGATGTTTGTTATGGTGTATCTGACTATGTTTGGATATATAATACAAATATAGGTCATACTCCGAAAAGGTTCACAACGGCACACCGTAGTATTTTACATTGCCGAAAAACAAAGAATAGTAGTTTTTACAAAGATAATGTAGCTGTTCCGTATAAGAATCCGACGGATAAAAGAATTTTAAAGAATATCGCAAATGGTTCTAAGGGTAGAATGCCTTACGATTGGTTTTACTTTGATTTAGTAAAAAATGTAAGCAAGGAGAAGACATTTCACTCTTGCCAAATTCCTAAGGAACTTGCAGAGATGTTGATAAAAAGCAGTACGATGGTTGGAGATGTAGTTTTGATTCTTTTTGGCGGCAGTGGTTCTGAGATTGAAACTTGTATAAATATTAACAGAAGATTTATCTCAGCAGAAATAGATGAAGAGTATTATAGGATGATTATAGATAGGATAATTAAAGGTACAATAAGCAAGACATATAAGCCAAAACTAGGAGAAAGGAAAAGCGGGGAAACCACAGACCAACTATCACTTATTGATGAATGAATTGATAGTAATTTAGTAATTATAGGTAATGTTTCTTAGTCCTCCCCCCTCCATTCATGAGCGGTGAAATTTACCTTGGCGTCTATCTCGGTTCGGTCTCCACCGAACTGGCGGCAGTGGATGCTGACTGTTGTGATGTAGCCTCCGCCTATCTGCTTTCGGCGGAAGAGCCGATGGTATTACTTTCTTTTCCGGATTCGTGTCGTTAAACATTGTCAGTTTTCAGGTGTCTTTTAATCAAAGAACGCTTTTTTACCTTTTTTAAGAGATTATTCATCTTTTTTCAATAGGAGGTGCGATTTGCAAGCACCAAAGATTACCTTAATTCTGGGAATAGTTCTTCTGGCATTATCGGTGGTTATTCCCGCCGCTTCTTATGAGAGGGAGGAGGGGGCTTGGGAGGAGCCTCGGGAGGAAGAGGCAATATCCGAGGAAAGGATGGAGGAAGCCGAGGAGTTGGTAACCTACCGCACCGAGAAACCGCTCATCGGTCCGGATTATGAGAGTAATCCGCCTGCAAGCGCCTATGCCCTCTTGCAGGACGTGCGTAATTACTACGATGAGGGCTCTTTTGTCTGGTCCCTTGCCGCCTGCGAGGAGTTTGACAGGCGCTATCCGGGCGACAAGAACCGCCCGGAGGTGGATTTGGTCGCCATCCGTTGTATGCTTCGGTTGGGGTATTACCAGGATGCGATCAATGGTCTGGACGACTATCTGGATATGAAGATGGTCAAAGGCACCGATTGGGCAGCCGAGGCTATTGACCTCTATCTGAATCTCTACACCAGTGGAAGTGAAGCCTACTACTACTATGACCTGATGTATTACATCTACGAACTCCACGACGAGGGCTACTACGATTACCATCATCCCCGGACGGATAAGCGTCGGTATGAGCTTCTGGATATGGCTAAAAAGATATACCGTGACTTGATGAAGAGGAGCGGTGTCGCCGCCCGCCTGCATTACGCCGACCGTCTGGTGCAGGATTACATGCTCATGTATGACTATCTTGATTTAGCTCCTAAAAATGAAACTGCGGTGGAGGAGTTCAGAAATCGGTTGGATTACATAGAGATGGTCGCTGAGTTGGAGATGAGCCAACAGATGGTTTCGCTGATAGAGTACCTGAAAGGCGAGCTCTATTTTGACTACTACGCCCCCACGGAGGAGGAGTGGGCAAGCACTCTGGAAGAGGATTACTATGAATATCAACAGAGACGACAGATTGAGCTTGCCGAGGGGATTTGGAAGGAGTTGGTCTCAACCGGCGCCGAGTTGCCCGGGGGGGCTATGGCTCTGCTCTCCCTGACCAATCTTGATGTAGGCTACAACAACGACCCGGTCAGTGCCAGGGAGCGTTTGGAATATCTTATGGAAGAGATGGGGATGACCGGCGACTGGAGGGATTACTACCAGGAGATCATTGATGAACTGCAGGAGCCCTCACTGGGAATATTGAGCTCCAGCGCCGACTTCTACGATAGTCCCCAGGTATCCTTGGAATTGGTGGTCAAGGTACATGGAGAGGTCAACTTCACCCTCTATCCGGTGGATCCCAATAAGGTGAACGAGATATTTGAGGAGTTTGGCGCTGTGGATATGCCCGGCTCCAAAGCCGAGGCTCGGAAAGAGAAAGAGGTCATCACTCCGGAGATGCTGGTGGAGCTTAAGGGAATCCCCAAAGATGTTGAGGAGTTGGACGGGGTGGAGGAGGCTATCCGTGAATGGACCCTTACCACAAATGCTTCACCCGACGGCACCCCGAAAGTGGTCAATGTCACCTTGGGGGACCTATCAGCGGGGTTGTATATCGTGGAAGCTTCCGCCAGTGATGACATCACCCGTTCTCTGCTGATGGTCTCGCCGGTTATAGTTATGTCCGGCGCAGATGACCGTAGTATGTTGATTCAGGCGATTGATGCCCGAAACGGGGAGAGCATTAAAATTGAAGACAGCAATCTCTATCGCTACTGGTGGGACTACGATGATGAGGGCTATTCAGAACAACGCAGCGAGAAGGTTAAATTTCCCGCCAAGAAACAGAAGGACGGCTGGATGATAAACATGGACAAGCTGGACCGGGATAGCTCATATTTCCTGGTCTTGGAGACCGAGGTCGGTCCGGCGTTGTTCAACTTCTACCCTTATTACTACCGTGAGCGGGATGACTATCAGGTGGGCATCATCTATACCGACCGACCGCTCTATCGGCCGCAGGATTTGGTCAGTTTTAAGGGCGTCGTCCGCGAGGTTGACTATGTGGAGAAGGTGCTCTCTCCCATCAAGGATAAGACGGTGCTGGTGACCCTCTACAGTCCCGATTATGAGGAGATGTGGACCGAGGAGTTTGCCACCAACGAGTTCGGTTCCTTCTGGGGGGAGGTTGAACTCCCCGCAGGAACCATGTTGGGTTATCTGGAGTTGACTGCGGAGTGGGTGGATGAGAGCGAATATGATTTCTATGCCTACACCTACTTCCAACTGGAGGAGTATGAGAAGCCGGAGTATGAGATGACCGTGTTGCCCCAAAAGGACCGCTATCTCTCCGGTGAGGAGGTAAATGTGGAGGTGGTGGGCTACTACTACTTCGGTGCGCCGATGTCGGACAGCTATGTGGAGTATGAAGTTACTCGCTCGGGCTATTATACCTCCGACTGGGATTATGAATACGACAAGCTGAAGAAGAAGGGCGACGGCTATACCGACAGCGAGGGTCGTTTCCTGATAACCTTTGATTCCGACTACGCCAGGGAGTTTGACAACACCTATGAGATCTATGTCAAGCTGACCGACCCCTCCAACCATGTCATTGAGGATTGGATGTGGGTCTATACCTACCGCAGTGACCGTTATGTGGGGCTTTATCTGGACCAATATACCTACCATGAGGGCGACACCATTGAGGCTACCGTCTACACCTACGACTGGTATAATGAGTATCTCTCCATGCCGGTAACGGTGAATGTCTATGAGCGGGAGTATGACCAGATGACATATTCCTACAGGGATGTGGGAATCATCTACACCACCGAGGTCACCACCGGTGATGATGGTTATGCCACGGTGATGATAGACCTGGTGCACCCACCGCAGTATGTATTGGTGGAGGCGGTAATTGAGGATACCTGGGGAACCGAGGTAACTTCAGTCTATGACGCTGAGTTCGTCCCCAGAACCATTGTAACTGAGGAGACTGCACCCGAGCTTGCGGTCTATCTGGATGAATACTACCCGGAACTGGGCGATGTGGTTACCCTCACCATTGAGTCCCGTTTTGACCATGCGGATGTTTTTCTGATCTACCTCTCCAATTATATCGTTGAGTCCGAGATAGTGGAGCTTGAGCCACAAGAGAGGGGTAGCAAGCTGGACATCGTCCTGGATGTGGGGCAGAAGTTCTTACCTTATACGGAGATATATGCCCGGCTGGTGAAGGATGACTACATCTACTATGACTACCAGTATCTCTATGTCACCAACACCAACACGGAGATGAACATCACGGTGGAGGCAGGTGCCGAGGAATATACATCCGGAGAAGAAGCGGAGGTTACCGTAACCTGCACCGATAACAATGACCGACCGGTCAAGGCGGAGCTCTCCCTGGTGGCGATTGACAACTCCCTTCTGGCTCTAGCCCCTGACGAGACCTACTACCTGCCCGATTCCCTATCAAACAACCTGGGTCGTGATGTCTGGCTGGAGCAGGAAGACAACTTCTATTACAGGGGAACTCTGGATACGGTGGTATTCTATTTCCAGTATTTCTACCCCTTCTCCTCCTCCGGTGCCTATCATTTGCCCATCCCGCAGGACTGGGATGTTGCCGGGGATATGCTTTACGAAATCTATCCCTCCTATTACATCCGCTCCGACCTGTATGACATTATCTACCTCTCCGGCACCGATATGCTTTCCTATATCGGCGTGGAGGGAGGGAGGGAGAAGTTGGTCAGTGAAGTGTTCGGCTACGGTGGTGGGGAGAAGGGCGGAGGTGGTTACTTTGCTGACGAGATGGCTTTAGGTAGCGCTGGCTATGAAGAGGGTGAGATGGTAGCTGAACTGGAGACATTAGCCAGGAAGGAAGAATATCCTATTTCCGCCCCGGGAGAGGATTATCGGGCGGATAAGGACTACATCGCCACAGATAGGGTGAGCACGATTACCATAGAGGGCAAGGAATTCACCCAAGCGGTCCTGCGCCAATATTTCACCGACTCCCCGTTGTGGATTCCCGACCTGGAGACCGGAGGAGACGGAAAGGCTTTTGCCACCGTCAATGTCCCCGACAATCTGACCACCTGGAAGCTCTTTGCTCTGGGCGTGGATAAGGGTCAGCGCATCGGCTGGGGGGAGGCTTCCTTCGTCTCCACCAAGAATGTCATCATCCGTCTGAAAGCCCCTCGCCATATGGTGGTGGGCGATGTCTGCAAGCTGACCGCCATAGCCCACAACTACCTGCCCACCTCCAAGGATATACGCATCTCCATAGATTTAGAAGGCTTGAGCCATGTGGGGGGTGACCAGAGCAAGACCATTAAAGTAGCCCCGGATGACAAGGGCATCATGGAGGAGTGGGTTCGTGCCGATGAGGTGGGGGATGCGTATATGCTCTCCGCCGCCCTGACCGATGAGGAATCCGACGCCGCCGAGAAGTTCATTCCCATCTTTCCCCACGGAGCCATGCTGCGTCAAGCCTTCGCCGGGCGCCTGCGCGACTCAGTAACCCACACCCTGACCCTGGCGGATATGATTGACCCCAAGACCTTCAGCGGAGAGTTGATACTCTCGCCTTCGCTTGCCGCCGCCCTCTCCTACGGGCTGGACTTCTTCACCGTCTATCCCTACGATTGCATAGAGCAGACCATAAACCGCTTCCTGCCCAATGCCGTGCTTGCCGGCTCGGCGGGTAAGCTGGGCTTGGACCAGTATCAACTGTCAGAGGGACTTGCCGAAGCCATAGACGACGGTATCGCCCGCATCTACGAAGCCCAGACGGATAAAGGGGGATGGGCTTGGTGGAAGGGGGGCAAAGAATCGCCCTACATGACCGCTTATGCTGTTGACGCCCTTTACACCATAATGGACAGCCCCTTCTTATCCGAAGAGTCCATGGTTAAGGTTGACGAGATGTATCCCATGGCACTTGAGTTCCTTGAGGGTTGGCTTGTTGAGCTTTCCAACGACCAGACCCGTTACGACTGGGAGCTGGGGCTTTATGTAGCCGATGTAGCCCTCAGAGTGGGCATAAGCGATGAATATCTACCACTGATTCGGGATTCGGTTGACTATTACTTTGAGGTGCGTGACCCCATGTCAGATATGGGGCTGGTGCTTCTGGGCTCTGCACTCCATCAGTTGGGCAACGACTATGAGGTGGGGGTGGTTCTGCGCAACCTGGACAACACCGCCAACTACGGCTCCGACGATACCCTGTGGTGGGGCAAGGACCCCCAGCACTGCTGGTATTGGTGGGACGATTCGGTGGAGACCACCGCCAAGGTGCTGTCCTTTAAGATGAAGGTTTCGCCCGACAGCAAGCAGATACCGTTTATGATTGACTGGTTGGTGGACCAGCGCAGGGGTGCCGTCTGGAAGTCCACCAAGGACAGCTCGGCGGCTATGCGCGCCATCATAGATTACCTGCTCAACTATCCGGAGATTTCGGCGCCGATAATCGCAGACTATGTACTAAACGACGAGAAGGTTGGCGGGTTGGAACTTGACCCCACGGACTACCAGCATCCCGCCCGGGAGATTATCTTCCAGCTGGAGGACTTCATCACCGGAGATAACACTCTGACGGTTGAACGCACTTCCGGTGAGGGCCCGGTCTTCTACACCATAGCCCTTGAGTATTACACCACCGCCGACTACATCCCGGCGGTGGAGGGCTCCATCGGTCTGGAGCGTAACTACTACCTGATAGACCGCCACTATGAGAAGGGGAAGCTGGTGGAGGAGCGCAAGCCCTTTGAGGGCGAGATAGAGGTGGGGGAGGAGCTGGAGGTGGAGATAATCATCAATTCGCCGTATGACTTTGACTATGTGATACTGGAGGATCCCCGCCCGGCGGGGTTGATATTCACCCAGATAGAAAGCTACTATGACTGGTGGCTGGACGCCTATGTGGAACTGCGCACCGAGAAGCGAGCCGTCCTCTTTGAGCGGCTGAACGCCGGGGAGACGAAGATAATCTACCGCCTGCGCGCCGAGGTGCCGGGAACCTACTCCGCCCTTCCCACCATCATCATTGGGATGTACTCGCCGGATATCGGTTCCTCCACTGCAGAGCTGAAGGTAGAGGTGGTGGAGTAGGATAGGCGTTACAGGATTAAACTAGAGCCGGGGTGAGAGCCCCGGCTTTTTTTGCGCAGTTTACCCGCACACCTTTCAAAAACTCCCATAAAAGTGATAAAATATGTTATATTCTTTCAAATAGTCCAATTGCCTTGCATCATAACCCCTTATGCCCCAATACGATTGCAAAATCTGCGGTCGTGGGATGGAAGTTCCCGCCGACGGGGGGAGTGTTATCTGTCCCCACTGTAACTCCTGCTATAATGTGGAGAGGGATGAGTCCGGACTGCGCCTGAGGTTGGTGGATTTTGCCGGGCTTCCCTCTCCCGACGACTATCCCGGGGTGCTGGAGTTTTTCGCCGTGCCGGAAGCGGTAGTGAGCGCCGAGAGGAAACTCAAGTCTGAATCCGAAGTGGCAACTGCTACACTCCAGGGGGATAGGGCAGTCGCTGAGTATAAATTACCGGAGGCGGAAACAACTGGAAAGACGGAGGAGGTTTCCCCTGTGGCAGCGACTCCTCTGGTTGTGGAACCCCCGGATTTTAAAAAACCTTCCTCTGTAAGGGTGGATGAGGCGGAGGAAGCTACCACCACCGAGAGCGTCTCCCCCTGGCAGGTTAGGGCTATATCCGAAGAGGAGGAGGAACTTGCCCGCCAAAGAAAGCACTTCAAGCGTTTTCGTTCTAGGCTTAATCGACTTAAGGTGGGCTTTATCATCGGCTTCAGCTTCGCCGGTTTGATGCTGATTTCCGGCATTATTGGAGTGTTTGCCCTGCTTGGGGGATATGAGGAGGATTTATTTTACCTGTGCTTCGCCCTCCCCTCCATAGCCTTTCTTCTAAGCCTTGCCGGGGGCTTGTTTTTCTTCATCCGCTATCTGTCTAAGAAGCCCCTCCTGCGCACCCTGCAAGGGCTTTTGAGTGACCAGGAGAGGAAGGTTGCAGAACTGCCAAGACTTAAGGAGAGCCCGTGAAAGCTATCATTCCCGTAGCCGGCGCCGGCATCCGTCTGCGCCCCCACACCCACACCACCCCCAAGCCACTGTTAAATGTTGCCGGCAAGCCCATCATCGCCCACATCATAGATGAGCTGATGGATGTGGGGGTTGACGAACTGATCCTGGTCATCGGTCATCTGGGGGACAAGATTCGGGACTTTGTGGAGAGGGAGTATCGGATACCGGCTAAGTTTGTGGTCCAGGAGAGTATGGAGGGCATCGCCCATGCTATTCATCTTGCAAGAGATTATATGGACGGTTCACCGGTGCTTATAATCCTGGGGGATACCATCTTTGACACTGACCTGAAGGCGGTGGTTAAGGCGGGGAAGAGCGCTTTAGGGGTGAAGGAGGTGGAGGATGCACGCGGTTTTGGGGTGGTGGAGACGGACGGCGCCAATATCCGCCGATTGGTGGAGAAGCCGGAGAAGCCCCCATCCAATCTGGTGCTCACCGGTATCTATTATATCAAGGAGAGCGAGCAGTTATTTACAGCCATAGAGCGGTTGATAGGTGAGGGAAAGCGCACCAAAGGGGAGTTTCAGATTACCGACGCACTGCAAACGATAATAGACCAGGGAATAGAGATTGGCACCTTCCCGGTCAGGGAGTGGTATGACTGCGGAAAGCCGGAGACCCTGCTGGAGTCCAACCGCAGGCTCCTGGAGCGCTATGCCCAACCCTTCAAGGGGGGAGAGGAAGCCATCATCGTCCCTCCGGTGCA
>Ga0114919_10003908_pt1 | contig 11978 bp, 10 predicted proteins | sample BlataG_FD_88682 | JGI IMG/M metagenome (GOLD analysis project Ga0114919, IMG submission 88682) | Deep subsurface microbial communities from Black Sea to uncover new lineages of life (NeLLi) - Black_00105 metaG | ecosystem: Environmental > Aquatic > Marine > Oceanic > Sediment | place: Atlantic...
CCCCCCCCCCCCCTCTCTCTCTCTCTCTCTCTCTCTCTCTCTTCGCGATCTCCACCTCTCTTCAGATCTTCTTTTCATCAATAATAACTGGCGAGTCAAACCTCAGGGAACAGTAAAACCAACGATTGTACCTACCATCCTGTGGTACAATCCGATACACGAGAACCTTTCTCTTAGGTTCCAGTGGTGATAACAGCAAGAAGAATTTTAAGAGCCACGCGTAGTTAATTAGGTCTTTGAGCTTGTATCTTATCTTACAGACACTTTTCTGATAATTGTAGGAGTACTTACTATTCTGTAGAATATATCTAGGGCCCTCAAAGCTCCACGATCTGCCTAGAAATTGGGGTGGAAGTAATTCCTCCAACTTTTAAAACCCTGGAAGCACCTCATAAACGCGAACAAAGCTACTAGCCTTACCAGTCGAGATGTTAACCACACACTTCTTGACCGGTACAACAGCACCTACTACCAAGCTGACAGATTCCTCTCCCACTTCTCCATCGACACCCTCCACCAACACGACCAGCTTGCTCACAAAACAATTGCTCCAAACTCAAAGTGCTGCACGCGCATCTTCTGCCTTCATCATGATGGCCAGCATAAACACCACTACTTGCACAGACTGTATGACAGCAACAACAACAACCATGGCATGTAGCCCTCCTAAATCGTATACCAAGAGCTCCACACGCCGTCTCACCGCTCCAACCACTTGCCTCGCCACCTCCTCAAGAACCCGCCGAAAGCGTGCAGCTGGTGATGGAGGCGATGATGAGCTGTTTGATGGAGGAGACGACAACGGAGGTGGAGGATTCTTCGGAGGGGGAGATGATGGTAACCGTGGAGGTGGAGATTGGGGCAGTTTCTTCTCTGGAGGAGAAGATGATCCATTTGAAGGTGTCAGAGCGAACGATATGGCCATGTTGTGGAGTGTATTCTGTGCTATAAGCTTTGCACATGCTATCCAATTAATGACCCCTAAACCAAAGAGATCTGCAGTGTTTGCTGCTGTATCTGTCAACACAGCCTGAGAAGATGTATGAAGATGAATGAAGATGAATGAATGATTGACGACTTCATGTGTACCATAATTGATGATGTATATATCTATCTATATGTGAAGAGAAAGAGGTATCGAATGAATCCATGTTGTATGATTTTGTATTTCATGTAAATGTATAATAGCCATTTCAAGAAGAATGGACAAGTGTATTGCAATTGGAACGAGAGAACAACACCGAGGCGGTTGACAAGGAAACTACTGTAGTGGAGCCAGTGTATTTCGTTGTAAAAGAATACACGTGGAAACATGAGACAGCATACGTAATGAAGTGTCGTATGGTAAAATTACAGGCTTAGGAAAGGAGATCTACGAATAAAACAAAGAAATGAACGGTTTGAAGGTTGGGAGCTTAGAAGCTCCACTCACCGCACTCAGCATTGGCATGTGGTCTAGTACATGTCACGAGGACGATCTAATGATATACATCCTCCCCAATAAGCGGTCACTAGTCTTAATCTCCGATCGTTCCCCACCTGTTTCCCGAGGCTCTGCACAACGCTTCACCGCCACTGCTCTCAAACAACTAGGCGCCTGCAGTCCCTTCTCCTCATCCTATTATGGAGCCAAAGGCTATGTCATCTCCTTTGAAGTAGACTTTGACAGAATCATAGGCCTCGACTATTTAAATCCACTCCTACAGACAGGCCGTCTCGTCATGGAAGCCGAACACATTAGAAAGCGAGAGTTCAGGCATGTCTTGGAAGCAACCTCTTACTATGGCCTCTACAACTCATCACCATACTCCTCGTTACAAGCAATAGACTCTCTTCATACACCACCATCTCCATCGTTAAAACCTCAAAACAACACCAACATGACAACACCAACACAACTTCCCGTCATATCCAACAATAAAGAACAGCGCCCAAAGAATGCCAAAAGCAACTTGATGAAAAAACTGGGACAAGTAGCAAGCAAAGCTAAATCTAGTATATCTCCTAAAGGCAGTAATAGCAGTAATAATTTCATATCAATGATTGACGATAAAGATGTAGATGGACTAGTCATCAGCACAACGAAACAAAACTCACTTGCAGCACAACAACAAGAGGTTATAACAACAACAGATGTACATTGCAACGTTTCTTCTTCCGACAATAATAATAATAACATAAATGATATAAATGCTTCTCTTCATCCCCCTCCTCCTATCCTTCCTGCCTTCCACTGGACTACAACAGCAGCAGTATACAAATACAGAACCATAATCATCCACTTCAATTCACCACAAGTACCAGACATCCTGAGACCCATAATATCGCAAGATGAGCGACTTTTAAAGCTGTACGAATCAGGTATACCAGCATGGGCTATCTTTCTTCCATCCTATGGCTTCTGGTACCGACCTTGGTTACGCTACTTGACATGGATACTGTTTTACGCATTTTCTATTGTATCGTTGCTGGCTGGGTTCTTTGAGCTGTACAAGTCTGTTCCTGGTTTCCAAGCGTTGATGAGGTCACTGGCTGCTAGTTTGTGGTTGCCGCCTAGTTCGTTATTTGAGTGGTTAGAGGCGCATACACAGATACGATTGTCGTTGTTGCTTACGTATATGTTTGGAAAGAGTGACTTTTTCGTGGCGATGATGAGGAGGGTTGCTCCGGCCTTGCATGTCGTGAGAGCGGCCACTCGGCCACTGGTTGAAGCAGTGTCTCCAGCAATAGGTGCTCTCACTGCGCTAATACAATCGAGTCTTCAGCCTATTATCGTCTTGTTGACACAGTGTTGGTCAGCCTTGGCAGCAGCAGCTGCACCATTGATGGCAAGTTTCGGAGACTTTAGCGTATGGGGAGGCGACACATGGAAGATTTTTGAAGGTTTTTTCAGTGTAGCTTGGACTGGATTAGTGGACGCAGGAAGAGGGCTCACTGCTGGAGCCGCTACTGTCAAGCATGCTGCCGCTGCTGGCTCATCTCTAGCAACATCAACAACACAGGCATACCAACTCCCGTCATTTACCTATCTCTTTGATGCTTGGTACGCTTTGAAAGACTCAGTCTTTAGACTATCAAGAGCTGCATCTGCTGTCTTTAAGTTTTGGATGCAAATGGCCTATAATACTTGGAGACACAGGTTTACCTTGACTATTAGAGCTCGTAGAATGTGGAGAAGATTCAGGGCCGCTGTATACAATTGGACATGGACTGTTCCTACTGAATTATTAACGCAGTTGATAAAGTGGCTGATTATTACTGTTAAAGTGACAGTGATTGATAAGATTGAAGCTGGGTATCAGAGAGTGAAGCAAGAAGATGCCTTGGCTAGTGGTTATAGTAATGGTGGTAGTATAAAGGAGGAGGAAGAAGAAAAAGAAGTAGAGGAGGAGGAACCCAAGAAGGAGGAACCCAAGAAGGAGAGGTAGCTTGCATATATACTTTACTATTAACTTATTGTGATCACCGAATGAATTTATCATCGTTTATTTATTACCGAGCAATGGAATTTGTAAAAGAAAATCTATTCATTCTGGTTAGTGTTATATATATGCAGTATCTATGCAGACTACTACCTTTTGCCCTTGTTAGCACTCCTTAATTTCTTCTTCTGACCAGAACCTGGTGCTGTTGTAGCGGCAACTGCAGCAGGTTGTTGCTTGGTTGGCTTTGCTTTTGCCTTGGGCCCTTCCTCTATCTTCATCTCCCCCTTCTTCCCTTTCTGAGACTTGCCTGCTGCTTCACGTTCAGCAGCCAACTCAGCTAATGCTTTCTTCATAATACCGCTCACCTTCTTCTTCTTTGGAGCTGGAGCTTCCTTCTCCTTTGATTTCTTCCCGCATTCATCACCTTCTTCCTCCTCCTCTTCTTCTTGTTCTTTTCTCTTTGCTTTTCTCTTTCCAGTAGCAGCTTCCTTTCTTACTGCTCCACCATTCATGTGCATCTTTCCATTCATGAATGCCTTGGGCACACCATCGTCATCGCTGTCGCTATCATCATCAATCTCACCATCGCCTTTGGATGCTTTAATAGTGGTTGAAAGCTTTTTCAGCTTGCATACAAAGAAGCCTGCAATTATAATGAGAAAGAAAGAGAGTGGGAGAAAGTAAGGGTCCGAACAAAATGCTCTTCAAAAACAATAGAAATATAATCAACCAACCAACAAAGGAGTGAACGAGAGAGAGAGAGAGAGAAATCAAATGTGTATCTATAGATATAGAGTGATGCTCAGTCATATTTTTATTCCAGGTTCTCAGCACGGTTATTCTCAGTAGCAGAACTGGCTTACTGGATAAATCTCATCATAGCAATCAACCATCATTATCACACACAAATATCTCTCTCTCTCTCTCTCTCTCTCTGTGTGTGTGTGTGTGTCTGTTCTCTGTCTACTCTGTAATCCAGATACATCTAAAACTTACCATCAAGATTATGAGCATGGGGGTAAAACCTCCTTGCCTCAGTCAGAGAAGGATGAAACCTATGTTCTCTATACCTGTTATACCCTGGTCGACCAAATTCCAATCCACAAGGAACAATCTTCACATCTCTCTTCTTCAAAGCATAATTTATCACATTCTCATTCTCTTCAATCATAACTGAGCAAGTAGAATAGACAATGTAACCGCCAGTCTTGGAATTAGCGTCTACCAGATCGATGGCAGATAAGAGGAGCTGCTTTTGGAGGTGAGCGCATCGCCAGATTTCATCTTGACTCTTGCTGGCCTTGACAGTGGGGTCTTTGGAGACCACACCGGTACCAGAGCAGGGTGCATCTAGCAAGACACGATCAACTGAACGTTCTCCTAATACTTTTGGGAGGGTACGTCCGTCGTAGTTACAGACTACCGAGTTGGTTGATCCCATGCGTTGGAGGTTGGCAGTCAAGGAGCGGAGCCTATCTTTATTGATCTCATTTGCAATTAATGTGCCAGTATTTCTCATCAGAGCTGCAATGTAGGTTGTTTTGCCACCTAAAATAGAAGGGAGGGATGGGAAGATGGTGTGAGTAGATGTGATTGTTGATGAGAGGAAACAAAGGCTAGATTGTAGCAAAGTAGAGTGGTTTCCTCCCCCTGGAGAGAGAGTACATGCCATTCTCCCCAGAAAAAAAGAGAGAAAACACCAAGCAACTACTCCTGCTAGTCATAAAATGACTTTATTCTTTGGAGTTTGAACAACCACCATCTCCAATGAAGAAAAATGACTAACCCCATCAATGGCGGTGAAAACTCTCCAACAACATTTGTGGTGACAGATAGTAACCGCTATATACCACGTTTTCCATCCTTTTTTCTTTTTCTTTTCTTACCTGGAGCTGCAGCAACATCAACAATAGTCTCCCCTTCTTGAGGAGCTAGAGCCATCACCGGCAGGAATGATGACGCTCCTTGCAGCATATAATGACCAGCCATATATTCTGGAGTAGCTCCAACAGGCACTTGACTCTCATATACCACCAGTCCTACCTTTGACCATGGTCCTACTGGGTCTAGGTTGACTCCCCTATTTATCAACGCCGCTGCCAGTTCCCTACGTCTAGTTTTCAACGTATTAGCACGAAGAGTGACAGGTCTTGGTCTCTCGTTAGCTTCCATGAGCTCTATTGCTTCAGCTGGGGTGAACATATTCAACAAAGTGTCTATCATGAAGTCATTGTAAGAGTAGTAGGATTTGATGTCTTTCTTCAGTTGGGTGATGTAGTCGGTACGGCTACGGTTAGTTTTGCGGAGACGGGTGAAGTCGTCCAGGATTCTAACTACTTCTTTGATTCTTCGTTGGATGAGGCCAAGGTCTGGAGCGGTGGTGAAGTCGTCGTCACCCACATCTAGGATATTGGTTTCCAGACCATCTTCCTCCTCCTCCTCTTCTTCTCCCTCTTCTTCTTCTATTTGAGCAACAGCCTTCTTCTTCTTACTACCAGCAGCAGGACCTGGTCTTCTTTCCATCATTTCTAATGCTTCAGCTTCAGCTGCTCTTTTATCTCTGGCTCTACTGTGGTCAATAGCACCCGACTTCTTTTCAATCTCCAACTCTTCATCTTCTTCGTCTTCCTCTGAATCGCTGCCAAAGTCGTCTGGCAATTCATCATCTGAATCCAACTCGGCGTCATCATCATCATCACTAAAGAGCTCTGCTTTTCCATTACTGTCGTCGTCATCATCTGATGGTTCGTCTTCCTCTTCATGCTTCTTGGGATTGAGCCATTTGGAATTCTTATCTGAGAACCCTTGCTTTCTAGAAGAAGGAGTGGCCTATGATGTAGAGAGGGAAGGGGCGGTGGAGAAAGAGAAGGTTAGAAAAATAGTTCATACAGAGAGAGAAGAGCGTCGTTGGCATGTAAGTTGGTATGCCTAGCTTACCTTTCCGGCACGAACCTGAAGTTCATCATCAATATCATCAAACTCTTCACTAGATGTCTCGAGTTTCCTGCATCGAAATTTGGAGGGAACCAAAATTAGCAGAAGAGCATTTTTTGCATGCATATTGATGGTCGCATGCATATTTGATACGCACCTATTATTCACCACTGCCTTTTTAGCCTGCACATTTGGTTTGGCAGCTGCTCTAGAAGGATTCTTAGCTGTAGATTTGTTAGGGGCTCCCATCTTGCGATGATTACTTCTCTTTATTTTGAATTAGCTCCTTCTATGTAAAATCTGTATTGAATCTATCGAATCAGAGTTATTTTATTAACATTAATGCATATGAATGGTTTCTACATCTTGAGTTGCCATGGTTTTTATTCCACAGTTGGCCATATGCATGTGCACGTGCACATGAGAGAGGTGCACCTCTCTCCGTCCCTTCCCTTCTCCCAATTTCATCCCTCTCTTCAACTCAACCACCAAAACAACCCACCACCCCACACCACAACCATCATCATACCAATAAATCATAATGATTCCCATTAGAATACAACAACCTCAGAACTTTTCTCCCCTTCTTCCCCTTTTTGGCAGCAAAATCAATCCCATATTTCTGAATAGCTTTGAAACCATTCCCACTATCTACGTACACATAAATCGGTACTTGCAGCATCTTTGACAAGACCAACAACTCAGCTTCACCTCCCCAGAACTTGGGAGACATAATACGCTTGCAATAAGCGTCTAGTGGGCCTTCGGCCTTGACAGCCACCATTGCTTCTTCAAAATCATCTCTACGGGCTTCAGTCCTGCAGAGCGCCTCGGCGCATGCCAATCTCAATGCATCGGCTTCTCTGGTCTCTGCTTCAGCGCCAAGGAACTTTCCAAGGTTTCTATTGAGGCCAATGGCCAGGGCTCTGAACATGCATTTGCCATCTCCTTGGACTTTGATGACGCGGAGCCTCTCGGTGGCGGCAGCGAGGAGGAAGAGAGGGACTTGGGTGGGGCGGTGATGATGTGCCGCAGTGGTGGTGAGAGAGGCGAATACAGGTACAATGTGCTTTCTATCTAGATCAAAGGTAAGATTGGAAGTCGATGCTAGAGGTGCGACCTCATTAAAGAGAGATGTTTTAATAATCCCAAACTTTTTGATTTTCATCTTCTGTGGAAATAGAACTTGGGTGAGCTTTTATCTTTAATATGATCGATGAAAGAGCGATACGTTTCGATGGCCTACTACCGTATACAACTTTACAAATGGTGACGGGCTTAACTTCTTTCCCCCTAAATTCTATTATAATAACTATCACCGCCACCGACGCTGCCAGCGGAAAGAGACAGCTGCAGATTTTCCTTTCTGCCATTCATTGTGGCAATTTAATGTCTCCTGGCATGATGTCCATTCCCATGGTGGTGATAACAACAACCGGGGGGCGCATCTCTCTGTCTGTCTGTCTCTCTCTGTCGGTGGCGGTGATAGTTATTATAATAGAATTAATGACGATAGCAGAGGACCCGACCCTGCCATCTCAAGGGATGATGTTTTTATCCGCTAGGTTATGAGCAGCACAGCTGTAGCAAGGGGCTTGATAATGATGTGGCATCTCGCAATTCTGCAGGTGGGTTTTCAAAAGAAACAAAAACGAGCAAACGCGTCAGGAAATAGATTACTTCTTGGATTACAGTTGCTGCCTTGTTCTCTCAGCTTGTTGTGTAGTAGTTACTGGCGAGATAGAATCAAATATGATTCCAAATTGTATTTTTGATCTTTACGAGGAACTTCAGGGTATAAGACTCAAGTTCCATCCTCCTGAATATTCAATATTCAATTAATTTGCGCCAGCGTCGACTGAATCCACCCCCCAAATGGTGTGAAGAGAGTCCCTTGTGTTGGAATTGGAGCCATGATTTCACTCCTTGACACATTAATTTCATTAAAATATGTAATGGCTTGTTTTGGTGGATGTAACATGGTGGGCTTCAAAGTTGTAGTTATCTGGCTCGATTCTCCACTGCCCATCTATTCCAACTCTCTCGAAGAAGACAACAAATGAATAGGAATAATAATGAGAGACCTCCCAACAAACCTCCTCTACTAGTTCAGATACTTGTAATACACAACCCTACATGATGGTGCATACCCCTCTTCTGTTTCTGTTGCGGGCCAACTGTTGCATCGCTGCACGGTGATGGTGGACACAGAGGTGATAGACTCGGCCACGGCTTCCATAGAAGTTCATGACTCCTGCATTCATACAGAAACCAGGAGCCATGCAACGCCTACGATAGTATGGCATCTTTAAAGACTGCAATTTTGTACAAACAGGGTGCAAAAATAGTTTAAATCTAGAAGATATGTATATAGTAGTAGTAATCTTTTTGAATCTATCTCGGTTCACTCACCTTATGCGGTAGAAATCTGTTCAGACAACGAGTATTAAGCAATTAAAAACAATTGCCATGTTATTCAGTGGTAAACGTCCGCCAAGACCAGAGAACAAGAGCTATCCCCTTATCCCAATTTGCTCCGAAATGGAGAGGGGCCGAACATTCCAGCGTCGGGGGATCCGACATCAAGAGGTGGTGAAGCATTCAATGATGAGATGCTGGTCCTAATACTTCATTTACTTATATAGAACTGTTTTCAGCTTATTACACTGTATGTATTTACAAGTGTTGTGATAGGATCTTTGCTTAAAAAAGAAAGAGAGCCCACCAGCTAACATGCAGGTGTTACAAGAGGAGGGTTGGCGATTCAAAAAATGGGGAATCCTTGCATCTCAACTTTTCTAGATTAAACGCGTTTCTATCAAGGTACATTACATTTCAACTGATCTTTTTTCAATTTTTTAATAAGTGTACGTGCGAGTGACTCTTGTTCTCCAACTAAACCGAGCATTATAAGACAAATGGCAAATGAAAATTTGACTTTGCTCCCCATCAAATATAGCTTGAGGACCAAGAGGAAGTCCATCAGTATACCATCATCATCTAGTAGGATGAAATATATCTTCGCTGTGCTAACTGTAGCCATTGTAGCCCTGGTCAGCCTACTTGGATCATCCTGCACCAAAGATGGCTGCTTCAAGCAGAAAACCTCCCTAAAAGTCTCTACTGAGATCCTTTCAGCCGAACAAACTATTGAGCGCAATCTTACCTACTATAGACCACCAAGCACTTTCCCCATCTTCGTAATCTCGCCGACAGCTGCTCTCTTCCGTCGACAGCATGTCGCCAGTCAACTGCTCCAACAAGAAATAGACTTTGAATGGTTTGATGCCACGGATAGAGCCGCCATCAAAAATATGAATAATGACACTATGAGCACATTCTGTGGCTATTCAGGTGACACTGACACTGTCAGTTGGGAAGCCTCTGAATGTGCAACACACTTGAGATTGATGCACAGAATGCTGGCAGACAGTGTCGACATCCAACTCGTTTTGGCCGACGACATTTTATTCTCCCAACAACAAGGCAGCTTCTTAGACACCCTTCAATCAAGACTTCATGAATTACCTTCAGACTGGGAACTGCTCTGGCTTCACACAAACGTCAACACCTCTGCCTGGTTGGACCAAAGTGGGAGACCCTTGGTGTTCGAACGAAAACAAACCGAAGCAGAACAACAAGGCAACCAGCAACAAGACCGAGCACAACCACAACAAATATTTGCAGTAGCACCCACCTACTCAGTCCACCAGACCCCTAAACTGTACGAAATGAAGAGAGGTGATTCTTCCCTCAGAGCAATAATGTACACACGTGACTTTGCCCAAAAAGTATTGGCCACAGTGTACTCTAGCTCACATGAAACTTCCCCCATTTCATACTTTAGTAGCTTCATTACAGAAGTAGCCAGCTCCAGTAATCCACAGTTTACAGTGTCATATGCTGCCATTCCTAATTTAGTTAATTTCCAGCCAGTGTTCCCTCTGTCTTTGCAACAAATGGAGCAGGCCCTGACAACGAATGCAGTAGAGGAATTGGAGATTGACGAGGATGAGCAAGGAGTGGAGATTGAACAAGGCGAAGATGGATTCTCACCAACCAGCAGCAGCAATAGCAATAGCAATAGCAATAGCAATAGCAATAGCAATGGCAATACGAAGAAGAATAGAACCAACAACAGGAAGAAGCACATTATTTTTGCAGCAACTGGAGATGTCTCCCAACTCCCCAACTGGATGGACGGCTACGAAGAAGCCGTCTGGGACATTGTCGCCATCTACTACGGAGATAACCCCTATTTCAACTGTCCTCAATGCATTGCGGTACAACGTCAACGGGGAGCCAAGTACAATCTGATCTACCAATTCATGCAAACTCCACTGTGGAAGGACACTCTTCGGCATCAATACAGCAGCGTTATGATCGCTGATGATGATTTGATCATGGATGTTCACAGTCTCAACATTGCTTTTGAAATCTTCACCAGATACAACCTAACACTAGCACAGCAGAGTGTATGCAAGGCTGAAAACTCCTGGTCTGTAAAGGACGACCTGCTGCAAAAGTCTGAGAATCTTTTGAGATACACCAATTGGGTGGAGATCACGGCTCCTATTTTCAAAGCTGATTTCTTCAACAAGGAGATCAACAACACCTTGTCTGGAACATGGACTGGATTGGGTCTTGACACAGTCTGGCCGGCTCTATTGGGCTATCCCAAGGATAAGATTGGCGTGATTGATGCAGTGTGCATGGCGCACCCTAAAGAGCCTCTGTTGGCCATGCAAGGAAGAAAGAGGATCTACAGCGATAAGGTGCTTCCATTCAATGAGTGGGAAGAAGAGCGCCAGACTTTATCTCGTTTCTCCCTCAATAGAGACCTAGTGGGCAACATTCAAGAGTACTCGGCCATTAATATGAATAAATTCCTGTTTGAATTATCATTCAAAGAGAGGATGCATTACCTAACTCACAGGCAGCCATCAACAATTGATCAGCTCAATCAAATTGCTCCCCATGAAGACGAGCCTGTCCATGTTCCCAGGAAGAAGTGGAGCAAGGCTGGTAAGATTGTGGGAGTTGGACTTGGAGTGGCTGGAGCCTTGGCACTGGTAGCACGTGCTGCTGCTCTGCATGTTCCGTCACCATCTCACTCAATGACTAGGTCTAGATCGTATCAGATGCTGCGTAGTTTGAGCTCTAATAGCTTAAGAGGAGCTGCCAGCAAGACTGCTAAAGCTACTATTCCCCAAATGGCTTCTGGTATTCAAGCAATCTGGACGGGGAGCAGGAAGGGCAGTAATAATAATAATAATAATAAAAGTAATGCAAGGGGAAGTGCTAGCACTAGTGAAATTGATCTGAGATTGTTAAATGACATGAATGGCATTGGCGAGAATAGTAACGGTGGAACTAGTAGTAGTAATAATAGTAGTAGGAGAGGTACTGATGGTAGTTCTACTTCATCAGGAGATTCTTCACCAGTAGGGAGTGAGGGGATTACAAGGAACAGGGGGGAAATAAAGTAAATAAATACCGGCAAGTAGACCGGACATCCTCTACTTGTGACGTCCACTTGGGGCACTTGCTCAGGGTAGTATTATGATAAACGGTCTCCCCGTCCTTCCCTTTGGCTAGTAGACTTTCAACCTATCCATA
>Ga0114919_10003912_pt1 | contig 11973 bp, 8 predicted proteins | sample BlataG_FD_88682 | JGI IMG/M metagenome (GOLD analysis project Ga0114919, IMG submission 88682) | Deep subsurface microbial communities from Black Sea to uncover new lineages of life (NeLLi) - Black_00105 metaG | ecosystem: Environmental > Aquatic > Marine > Oceanic > Sediment | place: Atlantic...
CCTATTTCCAGACCACCGGGAGAAATTATACCCGAAGCCACTTCTGTGCCGGGTTCCCTCATCTTGACATAGAGCAAATCCTGAAAGTCAATTTGGCTTCGCTTAAAGCCCGTGGTGTTGATGTTGGCAAGGTTATTAGCGATCACGTCCACCATCATCTGTTGGGCAGTCATACCCGTCGCTGCAGTGGAAAATGCTCTTAACATAATATTGTTCTCCTTATCTTAATGGTTCACAAGCATAAATTGCCGGGGTCTCTAACCCATAGCTACACTCATAATACTATTGGAAGCTTCTTTTTTGGCCGTGATAAACTTCATATTCGCTTCGTAAAGTCTGGCCACCATCATCATATTTACTAATTCGTCAATCATCTTGACGTTGGATGCCTCCTGGTAGCCCTGTTTTACAACTATATGTTCGGCTGCAACTGGCTCTATATCCTGCTCTGGCATCCGGAAGCAGTTCTCGCTGGCCGGCATAAGTTTGTTTTCGTTGTCTTTGAAATCAACCAATGTGAATTTTCCTATGGCTGTGCCGCCGGAACCGATGCTCCCACCGCTTGAGACATTCAGTTGCGACAGTCCCACGCCACTCGGTATCGTGATTGGACCGGCTTCGCCTGCTACAATCCTTCCCTTGGAGTCCACTATTTGACCATTTTGGTTTGTGCGGAATATCCCATTGCGGGAGTAAAGCGGCCCCTCAGGTGTCTCTATTACGAAAAACCCTTTACCGTACAGTGCAAAATCCAGTGGCCGACCTGTCTCGACAATGCTGCCCTGGGAGAAATCAAAGATTGCATTCAAAGCAACGCCGCCGGGAGAACCTGCTTTTGACCCTGCATCTTGGGCCTTAAGGGATTGTGAAAATGCATTGCATCTACGCTTGTATCCGACAGTGCTTACGTTGGCCAGATTGTGCGTAATGATATTGAACTCCTGCATTAACGCATTAATGCTTGAACTAACTTGGGCTATAATTTCTGCCATTTTAGACTCCCTGGACAGTCTCAGGCTCCGGAACGTGTCCTTCTGCGTTTACCGACCCCGGAATATCCTGACTTTCAGCGCCGACTCTTACCGAAGCTGCGTTGGTAGCGCGAATTAGCTCATTAACATCTGAGTCGCTACATCCTGTTAATTCAACTGCTATTGACAAACCACTTTGTATAGCTTTGGTGTGCCTGACCTCGCCAACATCTTCTATTATTTTTGATGCTACCATCTTGTCATCCTGGTCCCTTTCTTCATCCAACCTGAGCACTACTAACACCCTGTCGCCCATCTTCACCTCGAATGACGGAACTTCTATACGCAGACCAAGGCCGGCCAGCTCGGTAACTACCGCAGGTACAAATTCCGGTGGCTCCCAAGTGCTGCCGGAAGCGTTTGCCGAACCTCGCTTTATCTCGAAACCCTCTTTAGCGCTATCGCTGTTTCCGCCAAGTGTTCTTGCAAATGGGAAGTGTGCGACGAAGGCCGGCTTCTTTACTGGGACACGTAAAAAACGCCGGCGATTAATGAACCGCACATTGTCACTGTGATTCAGAACCAATATGTCACCATCGTAACTGACCATAGTAGTGTCAAATTCCCAGACCGATGCGCCAAAATAATAGCGCACACGCCAAGACTCACCAAAAGTAATTTTCACCGACATTTCCAATTTAACCGTCAGTTCAATACCACTATTTTCTACAACAGTCGCTTCAATATCGTCTGAAATGCGGGTTGTGCGGCGTGTTAGATGAACCTTTCTACCTACTGGAATTTGCCTGCTGCTCAATCTTTTCGATTTCGCCAATGGGCCTATTATAAAGGCGGGAGGTTGTTTCTGGAAACCAAGTTTCTCACGCAGGAAAGACAGCTCGGTTCTCAACTGTTTGCTCTCTTCAGCTCCTTTACGCGCGAGGTTTTCTTCTATTATTTTAGCAGCTCCGCGGTCAAATGAACTGCCCATAGTGAAAACCGATTCACTTTCCTTGAGTCCTGTTATACCTGCTATATCAAGCAGAATTTGGCGCTCGCGCCCACTGAGGCCTCTTCTCTCGGCGTACTTAACAAATAACCGCTCAGCAGTCTTTCTGCCCCGCATCATTCGTTTAAAGCTAACCACTAAAAGCAACCCGATTAATGTAATTAAGACAACCACCACTGTTAGAATAAACCAGCGTTCGCCTAAAACATTGGTGTTAAATCTTCTGGCGGCCTGCCACCGCTGTACCGGCGTCAGTGCCAAAACAACAGCGTTTAACCCTGCCGTAATTACAGGTGCTGTCATCATTCTTAGACTTCCAAAGTTACTATCTGATAAGGTTGGTTAATTCTCGCAGGATTTCATTGGCAACTCTGATGGTTCTCGCATTGGCCTGGAAGCCGTTTTGTGCCTGTATCATATTGATGAACTCGGTTGCCACATCAGCGTTGGATTTTTCCAGTGCCCCTCCATGAATAGAGCCGGCACCACCAGTCATGGCCTGTGTAGCTACCGCCTCGCCTGTGTTGGCCGAAGGAATGAAGTACCCATTGCCAATGCTTTCCAGACCTGACGTGTTCTGGAATAACGCTATCTGTATGGTAGCAATGTTTTTCTTAATACCGTTGGAGAAAGCACCTATAACTATACCTTCATTGTTGACCGAGACAGTAGAAAGTCTGCCTGCCTCATAGCCGTCTTGTTCTCTTGCCACAGCGGTAGAGTTCCCAGCGAACTGTGTTAAGCCATCAAACTGAGCTGCAGAACCCATTGATATTGTGATGGTTTGTGGATTTGCGGTATCATGAGCAAGCGTTGCTACGAATTGGGCTGTATCGCCAATGGCAGCATCTAAACCAGAGTAAGAACCATTGCCGGCATCGAATTCTATACCTTTAATCCGCCGATTGTCGAAAGTTATCTCATTGATATCGCCGCTGATTGAGGTAAGTACCATATCCCAGGTATTGGCAGTATTTGTTCGGACGAATGCACTGGAGAGAACGTGTTTACCTCCCTGAGAGTCATAAATTGTAATGTTGATATTTTTTACTTCCTCTCCACCGACAGAAGATACCTCGAAATACGCCGGCATCGTCAATGAAGCACTGCCGTCATCCGCAAATGTCAGCTTTATATCGGATAGGCTATAACCGCTGTTTACATCTGTTATGCGTATCTTACCGCTGACCAAAGACGCAACCTGTTCAGTGGAGGTAAGAACATTGTTATTCAAATGGTCAATAACATCCTGCAAAGTAGTAGAGCCGGTAACAGTTAGACCTGTATCGGACAAATCGTTGCCACCTGGGTCGTAACCGGAAGCGGTAATGGTGGTAGTTGCACCAAATGTTCCGCTAAATTGGTCGAGCTGGTCGAGTTCTGTGCTTCCGGTGGCTGTTTTGCCGTTATTAGTTGTGTAAATTATATTGGAAGTTAGCACATTTGTTTGCGTTGTAGTCAATTTTGCGTTGGCACTGAGATTACCGGCTACTATTACTTCAGATGTAGCATTTGCCGCCATCGCCACATCGTAAGGAACCTTAACATTGCTGTCGCCGGCAGTTTGGAAACCATCACTTTCCCCTATTGAGCCGATACGCTGTACAAGATTGCCCGTGGCAGGATCAATCAGATTCGAGTCTGCATCGACTGCAAACGTGCCTGCACGCGTGTAGATGTTTTGTTGACCGTCGCTCAATGCGAAATAGCCCTCTCCTTCAATCGCCAAGTCAAGAGGATTGCCAGTATTTACGATATTGCCCTGCGACATATTTGGGGCTATACCGGCTACTCCAACACCGCTACCCATCTGCTGAGGGTTGGTACCGCCGACATTAGCCGTCGGCTGCGATGCCTTTTTTATTGTCTCACTCAGCAGCTCCGAGAAGGTGATCCTGCTGGCCTTAAAGGCGGTGGTATTGACATTGGCCAGGTTGTTACCAGCGATATCGAGCATTTTTTGATGGGCCTGCAGCCCAGTAACTCCAGCTGATAATGCAAAACTCATTTTTATTTCTCCTTAATATTTCGAATTTGAATCTGACTTTAGTTTTTGACCGATATTACATCTTCTAAACCGAGAGTATAGCTTCCTACTACCAAGAAGATTTCCCCATTAACGTTATTGTAAACCTGCTCGACTATGCCGCTTATGATATCTCTGGTACCTGTCTCTGTTTCTGCAATGAATGAAACCTCCTTGTCTATCAACGAGTTGGCATAGGTGTGCTCAATACCTGTAAGAATTCTCGCAAAGTTTGAGTTCATTAACTCGAGCTGCTCCAGCTGTGAGAACTGCGCCAATTGAGAAGCCATTTCGTTATTGTCCAATGGTTCCAGTGGATTCTGGTTTTGCAGCTGTGCTACCAGAAGTTTCATATAGTCCATTTGGATGTTACTTGCTGTGGTTGTTGCTGATACGGGGTTCATAAGTTTTCCATCTTCTTAAAAAAGACCAAACAAAGTTTTTTTCCAATCATTACTGCCCAGGGCCGTACTGACACGAGCTGTCGATAAATAAATTAGCAATTGTTATGCCACATTAGAGCTGTTGCTGGTCTTATGACAGGTAACCTCTTGTTAAGACAGAGCTTAGGGAAACCGAAAAATTGAACAAATCTCGAAGTCGGCTTTGCTAATAGATTTTTTTGTAGGACAGTTCTTCCTACATCCCAGAAAATTTTGCCGGTCCTGACGTGTTGCTTATGCCAGATTTTTTTTGTTTTGCTTTGGTCTGCCTGGCGGCGCTAAAACGTCCTATAAAAAGTGTCACTTTATCTTCGTTAGTTTTGGTTTTCTGTTTTGCCAAAGTGTCCGATAAAGTTATAGCACAAAATTAATTCAACTTCGGAGTTAATTACTCGGTGACATTATTGGCCGGTCCCATAAAAAATTAAAGTTGTCTCTTATCATCTGTCGATTTATTTGGCATCTACGTAACGAAGAAATAACACAGTGGGGGATAATGCTTATAGTTTTGGAACAGGGATGAGGTTACGCAGAATTGTTGTGGTAAGCAGGGAGGCGGAAGTCCAACAATTAGCGCGGCAGGTTGCTCAAGAAATATTTGTGGCTGATGACCTGGCCGAGGCTTTAGATATCGTTGAGACAGTCAATCCGAATTTAATCCTTTTTGACCATCGATTTAGCCCGAGTCATATTCGCGAGTTCCTCATTACGACCGATAATAATTCAATAGTTGTTCCCGTCGTGATGGTTGGTAAGGATGAAAATGATACCGGGTCATCCGCAGAGTTCATAAAAGTAGGTGCCTATGACTATCTGCAGGGACGGCAGGATTACGGCCGGCTGGAGCAAATTGTAAGCCGGATAAAGGATAAATCTAAGGCTATTGAAGCGGACAGAAGTGCAAGTGATTTTTTTGCTGAAGACCTTGCTGCCTCTGTCTCTATGGTCGGTTGGAGTAAAGCAATCCTCACAACTCTGAAAATGATTAAACTTGTTGCTGCCAGCCGATGTAATCCGGTTTTGATAATGGGAGAAACAGGCACGGGCAAGGAGCTGGCGGCTAAGGCAATACATATTCTAAGGCATCCAAACGAGCCATTTGTAGCTGTGAATTGTGCGGCTCTGACGGCAAATCTGCTGGAAAGTGAGCTTTTTGGACACGTGAAGGGTTCTTTTACGGGTGCCGACCGCGAAAAAACAGGGCTTTTGGAGTTGGCCGGGGCCGGTACACTTTTCCTTGATGAAATTTCTGAGATGCCGATGGATTTGCAGGCCAAGTTGCTGCGTGTCTTTCAGGAAAAAACCTTTCGAAAGGTCGGAGGTATCAAGAATATTGTCTGCAATGCCACGATAATGGCCTCGAGCAATCGCAATCTCCAGACGGAGACCCAAGCCAATCGCTTCCGACGTGACCTTTATTATCGCTTGAGTATCAGTCCTATTATTATCGCTCCTCTTAGAGCACCTGGGCGAAGAGAAGATATCCCCCTTCTGGCTGAATACTTTCTCAAAACATCGACCATCTGTCCGGAGAGACATAATAACATAAGCTCGCTGACTAAATTGGCTATCGAAGCTTTGCAGAAACACGATTGGCCTGGCAACGTCCGTGAACTGTGTAATGTTATTGAAAGGGCGATACTGCTGGAAACGACAGACAAAATCGGCCTAAGCAGTATTGTAATTGACCTGACCGAATGCGGGCAGCTTCTCGATAGCCCAACAGCCGACCGCATCAAGAGTTTTTCACTGGCAAAGGCCGAACGTGAGCTCATTTCTCGCGCCCTGCAGGAAACAGGCTGGCAAAAGACACAAGCCGCTGTTCTTCTTGGTATAACCAGGGCAACCCTCTATGCCAAGGTCAAGCAGTACAAAATCGAAAAGGGTTCGTACATTGCAAAGGAACTGCAAAACCAAGTCTCAGCACCATCCTTGCCTCAGCCCGTAACAGCTCCATAATAAGGATTTGGCTGGCTACAAAGTGCAACAAGTGCACAAGAGCAGAAACCGGCAAGGGCACGTATGTACTTACGACGTTTGCACATATCGTCTTGTACTGTTATGACTTACAGTTGGTAACCCTGTTACCGTTTTCTGTCAGAAAATCTATCGGCTCGTATAGAATACTGACATCTCTTCGCACTGCGAACGGCCTGATATAGCATGATAAAGCCGATTTTCCAAGTATAAGACCCCAAAACCATCTGTCCAGGCATCTTTAGCCAACTCTGGCATAATTATTGCTACACTTTGGAAGAGGTTGTGAGATACGCTCTCATATTCTCTGAACCGGCATTTGGCGCGGGTTCCCAAACGCAAAAGAATGTGTTTGGGCTACCTGCAACAAGTCGCAAAGTGGGAACCCTGGTAAATGCTGCGTTCAGGGCGAAGTTGGAAGCTATGGCGACAGAGAATCAACAAATCGTTGTCGGAGAGGACGGCTCTGAGGTCCCATCGGACAGCGAATTATTTGCAGGCGAAGTTCACGAGGAACTCTCGGCGCGAGATTTATTTGCTGGAGACGAAGATTTTTACAAACTTCTGGCAGATTCGACCCAAGCTACTGCTACTCAACAACCTCCCGGCGTAAGCCAACCTTCAGTGGTGCCGATTCAGCATAAGCGTTTTTCGACACTCCAGAAAGTCCTCGTTATCAGTATTGTTGCGATTGTGGCAATGTTGCTGTACGCGCTGCTCATATCTCCACAACGGTTTGCTACCAGTCTGTCGCCAACATCTACTGACCGGTTAGCACCGACCGTCCAGCAAACATCTTCTCCGAAACTACCAGTTGAGGATGCCGTACAGAGGGCCCCCGAACGCTCTTTTCCGCGTTTGGGAACCCGCGAAATACCACAGCAAACCCTAAAGCCAGAGTCTGTGCTTCCACAAACACAACCACTGTCTTTGAAAGTTGCTGAAAACTTCTATCTGCAAAAGGATTACGACAAGGCTTATGCAACCTATAACCGACTTCGCCAAAGTCTTCCAACCGTTGCTGAAGAGGAATTGATGAGGGATTTTCTTCAGCTAAAAATGGCTTTGTGTATGAAAAAAGCAGGCGATTCCGACCAGGCCAACCATTTATTCAGAACGGTTTCAAAAAGTCGTTCACCTGTTGTAAGGGCGGTCGCTAATTACCACGCCGGTTTGCTTGAAGTGCAAAAAAAGCAATACTTGAAAGCACGAACCAGAGCTTATCAGGTGATTGCCTTAATCGGTGCGGTGGATTTTGACAAGGATTGGGCTTTCTTGCTGCAGCGTGATTGTTACTTCCTGGTTGCTGAATCGATGACCAGAAATGTCCTTTGGCTTTGCGATGCCGACAAAGACCTTCCTGAAAAGTTGTGGAGTAATCCTGCAGACGTTGAACCTTTCACCAACCTGAACGAGGCACAACTGCGTTCCTTTCTAAATTCCGGTTCAGAGCAGTTAAGCAAAGGGTTGCTTGGTCCACAAATCCAGAGGCTTGAGCAGCAGGGCACCTCACCTCGCTATTCTGTTGTTTGTCACGGGTCATCGATTGAAGAGTTGCTGGTGAGATTTGCTGCCAATGCCGGCCTTGATATTTCCTGGGTTATCAGCAGGACCCCGGTCTTGGAAGGAACAAAAGACACTATTCGCAAAAGGCCGGTGAGTTTGTATATGCCGGCGGCAACGCCGCAGCAATTAGTCACGGTGGCAGCCGGTCACGTTGGCTTGTTGACAGGTCTGGATGAAAGAGGAGTCGTGAATATTTTCAATCCAGCTGACTATTCATCATTATCAGAACACATATCTTTGCTTAGCCGGGAAGCTATTTTACTCTGGCAAAGATTTTTACTTATGTTTCACGACGACGAACGTGTCCCCAATGCTCATTTTGCTCTGGGACTTTTGCAAGCTCAAAAAGGCCAGGTCACCGATGCCATTGCGGAATACAAATTGGTGGCAAATCGCCACCCGCAAGCATCTTTGGCGCCGTTTGCTTTGCTACACTCAAGCAAATTGAAAACTAATCTTCGTGACTATTTTGGTGCCCGGGAGGATTTGAAGCAGCTCGTTGAGCAATATCCTGATACCGAGCTTTCTGAAAGGGCTTGTTTGTACCTTGCTGATGCCACAATGAAAGCCCGGCTTTACGATGAAGCTGGACGACTCTACCGCAAAGCTTACAACCTTGGTTTGTCTTTCGAGTCACAGACCGCCTCTGCCCTTGGAGCAGGAAGATGCTTCTACGAGGAAAAAGACTATGAAACCGCAGCCAAATGGCTGACTCGATACACAACAGACTGCCTCGCCAGAGACTATACAGGCAGGGACTTGTATTGGGCCTGTTTTCTTTTGGGCAAAACCAACCTGGCTTTAGGAAAGCCCGAAGCTGCCTGTGATGCTTTTCAATATGCATTGGCCGGGCAGCTTTCCACAGAAGAATATGTAGAGACTATCTCGGCTTTAGTCGAAACCCAAATACAGCAGGGGCATTTCGTCGAGGCCCTTGATGTGTTGGAGAACACACATTCGGTCGCGTTCTCAAAGAAAGAATCTATCAACATATTATTGCTCAGGAGCAAAACCCTTCGGGCCATGGGCCTGGTTGATAAAGCTATTGCGGCACTTGGTGACAGGGCGCAATATTTGCTCGACCCGCAATTAAAGGCCAGAACATCTTTTGAATTAACTAAATGCTACATCGCTAAAGGTGATTTGGAACTTGCCCGCAGGAACTTAGCCGAAATTCTTGTCCTCGTCGAACCGGGGCCTTTGGCACATGAAGTCGGATGTGAATTGGCTGATGTTTGTTTGAAACTCGGCCAAAATTCCCAAACTATCTCCATTTGTTCGCAGCTTTTAGATTCGACCCTCTCAGCACCGATAAAGCGAAGGGCCCTGAACATCCTGGCAACAGCCTACAGTCGGCAGAAAAATTACGACCGGGCAGCATTGGCTCTTTTGGGTCAATGGAACAAGGCCCAAGCCCAAAATGAAAAACGAACATTTAAAAGCCCGACCACCGCGGGCCAATCACTGTACCAAACCCAATGAAAACAGGACAAAGGAGCAAAGTGGTAAAGGAACAAAGGAACAAAGTGGCAAAGGGACAAAAGCACAAAGTGGAAAAATGTCAAATGACCTCTGTGCCTCTGTGCCTTTGTGCCTTTTTTGCTTTTTGCTTCTTAACATCTCCTGCCGGTGCTGAAACTTCATCGGAACAGCTCGAACCGAATCGTCTGCTCGTGCGCCAATTGTGGCAGGCCAGGATTAGCGTTGCTAAAGACGAGAAGGATAAAAAAAGCAAAAATGAGCTTCAGCGTCTGATTGAGCAAATCCGCTCAGTAAAATTTCAACCGCAGAACGAGACCTCTGCACCTGTCATTTCCGTCGAGCCAGTGCCGGCAACTGAACCCAATGAAACTTTATCCGACAAGGAGGCACCAGAAGAAGAACGCAAGAAAAAGGAAATTGAATCCGAACCGGGGACGCCATCTTACAATAAGTTGCAAAGTAGGAACCTACTGTTATACGAGCCTGTAAGTGCCCAAACTTTGCAAATGCTCGAGAATCTAGCGCAGCATCCTGACCAACTGAACAATCCTTTCGAGTTGGGAGAGGTTCTGTTTCTCAGCGGCCATCTAAAGGAAGCAGATGTTTTTTACCAGATAGCTCTTAATCTGCGGAGTGCGGATGAGGCCGGTTCGGCTCAAGACGGGGCCTGGATTTTATTTCAAATAGGCAACTGTCTGCGAGATGATGACCCGCCAACAGCAATGAAGATGTACAGAGAATTGATTACAGAATATCCCGATTCACCGTGGACAGATTTGGCAAAAGCCCAGGACAAATTGATTGATTGGTACCAGAAAGATAAACCCCGGATGTTGATTACTGAAAACCAATTAGATTTTTCAATCGCAAATGGAGTGTCCCAGAAGTGAGTAAAACCGAAGTAAACAACGTAAAGCAAATTCATCAGAGACCAAAGATTGCAAACGTATTGATAGCTGATAACGACCCCGGGCTGGCTCGATTTATGCTTGAGATTTTAGCTCGCAAAGGGATTCGTGGAGTCATCGCCAATGATAAGAAAGCCGCCATTGACTTTCTCGGCAAGTGTAGTTACGGCCTTGTGTTCACCAGGGACGGAATAAGCCAGCGTCCTGACCCGACCGGCCAGCCACTGGGCGGTTTCTCGCTACTCGAGAAAATCAGGGCAAACTGGCCGGAACTGCCGGTGGTTATGATAGCGAAAGCCCAAAACCGAAGTATGCAGAACCAGCAACGAACTATCGAAACAGCCGTTAAGGCCATTCGTGCGGGCTGTCGTGATTTCCTAATCGAGCCACTCGACCCTGGAAAAATAGAAAGTCTGTTGGATACCTTCCTTCCCAACCACAGTGTCTCAACGCAAGCCAGCGCGGACGAGGGCACCCGCTGCCTTTACAGAATTGTGGGCAGAAGCGCAAAACTGGCTCAAACCGTTGATTTGGCTAAAAGAGTAGCTCCAACCTCAGTACCGGTTTTAATAAGTGGCGAAAGCGGAACAGGTAAGGAGCTGATTTCTTATCTTATCCATCACAACAGCAGGAGGGCCCAGGGACCGTACATCAAAATCAATTGTGCGGCATTAAGTGACTCGCTTCTTGAAAGCGAGCTGTTTGGTCATGAGAAGGGAGCCTTCACTGGTGCCTATAATCAGCGTAAAGGCCGATTTGAAATGGCACACGGTGGAACTCTGCTCTTAGATGAAATTACTGAGACACCCATTAAATTTCAGGCCAAGTTATTGCGAGTACTCGAACAGCAGGATTTTGAACGTGTCGGCGGAAATGAAAATGTTAGAGTCGATGTTCGAATAATAAGTACCACCAACAAAGTTTTATTACAGGAAGTCCAACAGGACCGGTTCCGCCGGGACCTTTACTATCGGCTGAGCGGGGTAAGATTAGTTATTTCGCCCTTGAGGGAGCGCAGGGAGGACTTGTCTGACCTTGTATGGTATTTTGTCAACCTTTATGCCCGCGAAGCACAACGCCGCATCACTAAACTTGATTCTGCGATGATGGATATTTTTGCCAAGTACCATTGGCCCGGCAATGTCCGGCAATTAAGAAACGTTGTGCTGACGTCCCTGATTTTGGGAGTTGGTCAAACCCTTTCGTTAGCTGATGTTTCGTGGCTCTTTGATGAACTACAGCCACTCCCGCAGGAACAGAGAGGCGATTATAATTCGTCGCCACAAGAACCTACGCAACACGATATACGCAATACGCGACACGATTTAGGACTGGGGGGTGTACCGCTTGAGCAGATAGAGCGGTGGGCGATTCTCGATACTTTACGACGTACAGCAGGTAATCAGACAAAAGCTGCAAAGGTATTAGGCATCAGTGACCGAACATTGCGAGATAAGATACACCGATATCGGCAGCAAGGTTGCCTGCAGTTAGCTTGATAGCAATGTTCTGATAACAAAAAACGACTTGTCGTGACGAAAGGAGCGTCAGATGGCAGATGCAGATGATACAAAAAAGCAGGAAGATTCAG
>Ga0114919_10003913_pt1 | contig 11973 bp, 12 predicted proteins | sample BlataG_FD_88682 | JGI IMG/M metagenome (GOLD analysis project Ga0114919, IMG submission 88682) | Deep subsurface microbial communities from Black Sea to uncover new lineages of life (NeLLi) - Black_00105 metaG | ecosystem: Environmental > Aquatic > Marine > Oceanic > Sediment | place: Atlantic...
CCCGTATCAATAAGCTGAATCATCGATTTTGTCTTATTAAGCAGTAGTAGCTGATCTTTGGGCAATCTTTTATCTAACCAGCGTATATTCATCTTTAAAACCGTCAACAACTGCCCGAGTTCGTCATGAATCTCACGGGCAATGCTTGTCCTTTCCTGCTCCCTGGTTGATTGTAAGTATGCGGAGAGGTTACGTAGCTGTTGGCAGAATTCTCTTAATTCTTCCTCCGCCTGTTTTCGCTTGGTGATGTTTCTCATAATTTCCATTGCCGCGATTACTTTTCGACCCTCCATCTGAGGGCTAACGGATACTTCTACATCAACTTTCTCACCATGTTTATTTACTAAAGCGGTTTCATATACTTTAGCCTTTTCTCCGCTTAATATGCTTTCAAATGCTTTTTGGGTTGTTACCAGATAATCAGGATGAACCAGCTCAAATAGGGGCTTCCCAAAATATTCCTCCCGGGCATATCCCATGGTTTCCAGCTCGATCGGGTTAACATCAATTATCCTGCCATTTTTATCCACAATATGAATCATATCCAGGGCATCATTAAATAGACTTTGATATTTACTGCAACTCATGACCATAATAAACGCCTCCTTTTCTTTTTATTGGATAATGTCTAGAGAAAAGACGCTTAAATGGTCCAACGCGCTATGCCTTGCCTTTAAGAAAATAAGTTCTACAGGATTCGGCAACCCGGCTGTCATGGCTTTCTAGCTTTAGACCCGTGGCTTTGCGTCCCCGCTTTTCAGCGGGTTTGCCCTTTCGCTCCGAAACTTTATCCAATTTAATGGACTTTAAAAGCAAGGTTCGTGCCTAAATAGAGAAATTCTTTTTAACTGAATGATTTGATTAGTATATTTTGATGAAGGGAAAATATGAGGTAAGGAAGAAAAAAACAATATCGGGTGAAAACACCCTGAAAGAAAGAAGGGGGCTTTTATATATCTAACTGATAATATTTTAAATAGTGAGAAACGGGTGGTTTGGCCCGAGGCTCAGTTGTGATAACCCCAATTTTTTCATCTTTGTATAAAGAGTTTTCGGATCTATTTTCAGGGCAGCAGCAGTTTTTCTCTTGCGCCAGCGGTTTTTTTAACCCTTATTTTCATCCAGCACTTTTCGAATGGCAATGGCAAAATCGGGCATAACGAATGGTTTTTCAATGTATTTGCGTATTCCCAGCGCCTGTGCTTTTTCATCATCAATCTTCTCACTGAAACCGGTGCAAAGGATAATCGGCATATCAGGCCGAATGCTCAAAATCTCTTTGGCCAGTTTATCACCGGTCATCTGCGGCATGGTCATGTCCGTGATGACCAGATCGAACCGGTCAGGTTCGGAGCGTATCAGATCTAAAGCCTCGATGGGATTTCTTTTAGTTTTAACGTTGTAGCCAAGCTGATTCAGCATCTTTTGTCCTGTTTTTACCAGGGATTCGTCATCATCGACAAACAGAATTCGCTCCGATTCGGTGGGCGATGCCTCCGGTTTCTTGGTTTCTTGCTTCGCTTCAGCCTCTGATAGAGGAAATAACACTTCAAAGACAGCTCCTTTTCCGGGTTCGCTTTCAACCCTGATTGCCCCCTTGTGGTGCTTGACGATGCCGTGCACCACGGCAAGACCCATACCGGTTCCCTCGGCCAGACTTGTTGTGGTAAAGTAAGGGTCAAAGACGCGGTCAATGATCTTTGGATCAATCCCGTGTCCGGTATCCTTAACGATCAACTTCACATAATTCCCCGGACTTAAATCCTCGTACCGGATTACTGACTTCTCATCAAGAATTGTATCTTCTAACTTCACTTCCAGCACGCCGCCATCCTCCTGCATGGCGTTCCTTGCGTTGGTGCACAGGTTCATGAGTACTTGCTTGACCTGGGTGGGGTCGGCCATCACCGTGTCGGATTTGCAGGATAGGTTTTGGCGAATCTCTATGGTCGCAGGAATAGAGGCCCGTATTAATTTCAGGGTTTCACGGATGATTGGGCCGATCTGTACCGGCAACAGTTGAAACACGGATTTGCGGGCAAAACCCAGAATCTGGCGCACCACTTCTTTTGCCCGTAAAGAGGCCGTCTGTATCTCTTTTAGACATTCCTTGGCCGGATTCCATTCGGGAACATCATTGATAGCCAGTTCCGTGTTGCCGATGATTATTCCGAGGATGTTGTTAAACTCATGGGCTATCCCGCCGGCCAGGGTGCCGACGGATTCCATCTTCTGGGATTGCAGCAACTGGGCCTTGGCCTTTTTTTTCTCTTCAACGGCAATTAGAAAGTCGGTTATATCCCGAAAGATGCTCATTTTTGACACCGTTCCATCCTCATGAAGGATCGGCATATAGGTCAGGCGGTAGTTTCTTTTATCAAGCGGACTTAGAACAGTCGTCTCGATTGATTCGCTTTTTTCAGCCTTATCGAAAATGCACCACTCACATCTTTCGTTCATACCGTGTATGGCGCTGTGGCAGGGCTCGCCGGTAGCATCCCGCCCAAGGCGATTAAGCATTGCTGGATTCATGTATTCAACCTTAAAATCGGGAGAACAGATATAGACGGGATCGGTCATGGATTCCATCATGGAGCGGTATTTGGATTCACTTTTTTCAGTGCTTTTTCTGCCTCTCTGATGACAATCATGTCACGCTGAAGATTTTGATTGGCTATGGTTAATTCAGCAGTACGAGCTTGTATTTCTGATTCAAGCTTTTCGGTATATTTCTTAACTTTATTATTTGACGCATTTAAATCAGTCATCAAGTCATTAAATGCCTCCTTTAACTGCCCAATCTCATCATTTGATTGAGATTTTATTAGCTGCAATTCATCAGCTTTAGAAGATCGAATTGATTGAATATCAGAGATAAATGTATTGAGAGGTTTAGAAAAGACGAAATGGATTAAGGCAATAACTAAACAGATCGCAAATGCCACAGACAACATACCTGTGACTCCTGAGGCGAAAATCATGCGGTTTCTTTTGGTTTTAATAATTTTATCCGAGAATCCAATGATCAGCATTCCTTGATACTCTTTATAGCTATCAATTATAGGGATTCTTGATTGATAAATTGTTTCAGATGCTTCATTTTTCAGTTCAAAAAGTTTCTGTTTAAGTGGATGGCTATCGGGTTTAGGGATATCATGGAGTCTCCTTCCCCGCTGAGACATATCATTATGGAAGAGGATTATATTCTTTGTGTCCAGTACCGTCGCATAAAGTATGCCATCATACGTATTCACCAAATCTGAGCATTGTTTTTCAAATCCGACTAATTTGTCCAAGGGGATATTTAGCTTTAATAGACGATCAAGCTGTATTTTAAGTGATTGACCAACAGCAAAGGCTTTCCCACCAAGAGCATCGGTGTATTCATTTACAAAAATTACACTGTTAATCACACTGTTTGCGCTGATCGACAGAATAATAATGGTTATGGTGATTACAACGATTTTGACTCGTAACGTGAGCTTCATTTATTTTTCCCAGTTAAATTTATCAATGACTTGAGAAAAGAGCAAAATTTCTGTTTCCAAAGTCAAACCAAGTTTATTCGCCCTGGCAAGGCTCACCATAGGTTCTCCCTTCAGCGTGGGAACCATTGGGATACTGTTTGGGCGATGTCCATCAATTAATATTTTTCTCGCAATTTTACCGGCTGCTAAGCCTTGCTCATATCCGGAAACAGTTACGGCACAAAGCGTGCCGTTTGATATTCTATCCGCCCAAAAGCTAAAATCCGGCAACCGACTATGTTCAGCTGTCCATTTAAGTACATCGGTATATTTTACATTCTTTCCATCAATATCTTTATAGGTAAAAATCCCCAATAGTGCGATGGCATGAACCTCATTTTGAAGCGATGTTATCATGTCTTTATATTGGGAAAATGTTTTTATTACTTCCCAGCGAGTAAATTCAACATCCTGTATTTGGTTTAATTTTGATTTCATGCGGCGAGTGACTCCTGGCCAAGTCGGTCCATCATCCAAAATAACGGCTATTTTCTTTACTTTTGGAACAATTTTTTTTAATAAATTTATTGACGCTATAAAATGCTCTTGTTCCAGTACTCCTGTGATGTTTTTACTCCCTACAAAACCATACTTTGCCGGATCAGCATTGACACCGCTAAAGACAAAAGGGATTTCGTCGTTAACAAACTTTGTCACTACATATTGTTGGGCATTATCATCATTTGTGTAAACCAAATCAGGTTTCCATTCTTTGATCAGTTCAATGGCTTCATTAGCAACCTTTTGTTTCCAGCCTTCGCCACTTTTTCTTTTTGTATCCATTTGGAATATCTTGTATTCAATATTCACATCCTTGAGAGCAAATTTGAAACCGTTTAATTGGTCTTCTGTCCATTTCCAGGGATAGTGGTAGCTCATGATATGAAGAATCTTAAGCTTGTTAGCTTTAGACTCAGCCGGGGAATCTGATGCGATCCCGTTATAAGTAAATAAAAGACATGATAGTATGATAAATGCAAAAAAAAGATATGCACAATTATTGCTACATTTACCAAAAGGTCTCTCCATTCTGTGCGATTTCAACATGATTTAAGCCTCCTTGTGTTTTTGCAAAGATTTCCGGCCAAGAGGACCAGCTATTTCAAAGATCGTGTTTCAAAATCAGTCAAGGTTTGTATCGGTATTCTAAACAAAATCAGCCTCAGAATACTCCATGTTCGGATAATCATACTTGAATTTCACAGTCGTGACTTATGGCACGATTTTAATCTTGTTTTTTGTCCAGCACCTCTTGCACCGTACGAACAAACGCTTTCGGTGTAAAAGGCTTTTCGAGAAAATTCAGTTCTGGTGTCAAAACACCGTGATGAACAATGGCATTATCCGTATACCCCGACATATAAATTACCTTTATATTTTGAATATCATTTCTCATGGCATTTCTCTTTTTTCTTTAGACAAATTAAAATGAATGCCGCTTTTTGCCTCTTGAATTCAATTCACAAGTGCAACGGTATCCTTCCTAACCGTGTCCCCAGTTTGCGGTTCCGTGCCTCAATCAGAGCCCCTCATCATATTAATATCATTCACGATTTCTTTCGCAAATCGAAAATATTTTGGGCTTAAAATTTTCAACATTGAAGTCAGGTAATCGATGTTCACTGTTGAGATTGTCGATGAGTTCTGAAAAATAACATCACACACTTCAACGATTTGTTTGATGGACATAATGTTCTGATCTAAAAATATCTCTCTGTAAAATCGTTGTTTTCCATTCTTAGCATGCTCTTTGGTCTGAATTATTATCGCATTGATGAGATCATCCGGAGTGATATACTTTTTATCCATGGAAATGATTATAAAGAGCGCCTCATAGCATTCTATAATTCCAGGTATATATGACATATCGCCTCTTATTTTAATTGTTTTTAAAAGTGAAGGTGTTTGGCCACATAACAAGCATACACCCATACCCGCTCTCAATCCAATTTTATTGCTCGTCTTCAAAATTCGCTATGGCCAACTGCATGGTATGATAATCCAAATTAAAATCATCCCAACCCAAGAAATGTAATCGTTGGTTTGCCTCCAGATGATTCATGTCCGGATTATCCAGCAAACATCTTTTTAAGCTCCAAATAAAACCGGGAATTGTACTTTTTCCCAGACCCTTCATCTCTAATCTACTCATTAAAATTTGTTTATTACTATCACATAAAAAAATCATTCCCACCCCCCCTTTCGAAATTACAACCGAAGAAAACGAACAAACTCCGGGTTTGTTTCAGAATCGGATCCTTCCGCAATATTGTGCATGGTTCAAATTTGTGAGAAGGACCTAAAGTTTCTGAATACCGAACCTCTTTACCTTGAACCCCTGAACGATTCCTGTTGAAGATGCCCGGTCCATGTTCTTTGTCCTCAGGATATAGCAATAGGCGTGCCACAGCCGGGAATGAAAGCGAATCGGACCTCTAAGAAATTCTACAACTTGCCGAAATTACAGATTATTTAATGGTAACCAATTTATACCATCTCCAGCGCTTGCCGCACAAAACCGTCTGTTCCTGTGTTGAATTATGCTTGCTTGTGTTCAAAACACGGCACTGTAGCGGATGGTTTTTGCGGGGTTATTATGGGTAACTTATTGATATAATAATGGTAAGAGATTAACTATAGAAGTGTTCAACAATCGACATGAACTGCTCAAATTCAGTGGGATTTTTCTATCCCGTATTTCTTCATCTTGCTGTAAAGGGTGCCCCGGGCAATATCCAGTTCCTTAGCAGCCTGTTTCAGGTTCCAGTTTGTTTGTTCCAGTACCTTACGTATTATGGTTGCTGCTGCAAGAGGAAGTGAGCTGGAAGAGAGCCTGAGATCGAACTCCTTTGTGTGAGAGGTTGCCCTGGATTCTTCAGGCAAGTCGGCCGGGATGATTTTTCTTCCTTTGCAGAAAATTACAGCATTTTCAATAGTATTTGCCAGCTCTCTGACATTGCCCGGCCAATCATATCCATATAGTATGTTCATAGCCGCCCTGGAGATGCCAAAGATATTCTTTTTTGTTTCATTGGAGTATTTTTTCAGAAAGTAATTGACCAAAAGTGGTATGTCGGCTTTTCTTTCCCGAAGTGGCGGCATATGAATAGGGACCACACTGATCCGGTAAAACAGGTCTTCCCGGAAAATCTTTTCTTTAATCGCATGGGAAAGGTCTCTATTGGTGGCGCAGATGACGCGGACATCGACGTTCACTGTGCTGGTGCCGCCAACACGCTGAAAGGTTCCCGATTCAAGGACACGCAAAAGGGAAATCTGTGTTGGGATGGGGACGTCTCCGATCTCGTCCAGGAAGATCGTCCCTTTGTGAGCAAGCTCAAAATGCCCTTTTTTTTGCGCTGTTGCCCCGGTAAAGGCTCCTTTCTCATGACCAAAGAGTTCACTGTTGATAAGTGTCTCGGTAAAGGCTGCACAATTCACCTTGATTAGAGCCTCAGATCTTCTTGAACTTCCAAAGTGGATTGCCTCAGCGATCAGCTCCTTGCCCGTCCCGCTTTCTCCGGTTATCAAAACCGTTGCATTGGTGTCGGCTACATCGATGATCTTCTGGAAAATCGCAAACATCTTGGCATCTTGTCCGATGATATTTTTGAAACGATACCTTTTTCTACGCTCATTTCCCAAAAACAACTTCTCATGTAATATGCTTTTGTGGCTAGTGATTTTTTCAATCACCCTCCTGATCGTATCAAAGTCAAAAGGTTTGAGGACATAGTCATAGGCCCCTGCCTTCATAGCCTTCACAGCGTCCTCAATGGTGCCGTAACCAGTGGCCATCACTACAAAAATATCAGGATACCGCATTTTGATTTCCTTTAACAGCAGCAGGCCATCCATATTTGGCATCCTTGCATCGGTTACCACAATATCTGCATGGAACGCCTTGAGTTTTTTCAATGCTTCCTTGCCGTCAGAGGCGGTCTCGATCTCAAGAGCCTCGTTAATCAAGCCTTCACGAAAAAAGAACCGGACTGCCTCTTCATCATCAACAAAGAGTAATCTTGTTTTGGAAGTCATAGAATTAACTTATAGAAGGTTTGTTTTACGCACGAATTCGCAGTCTTTATCAATACGCTCGTGAACATATGATACCATAAACGGCGGGAAAAATGCAACTATTGATTCAATCCTGCAGGGATTCGTCAAAATAACTTTATTTATTCCAAGCAATTACCTGCTTAAATGACGTAGCCCTGTCTCCGCAATTGGAGTAATGAAGTGATGCCCGCCTGTGCGATACACCTGTCTACTGACTTATATAGGACAAACAATTACAAGTTAACCAACTATTATCCTACAAAAAAATCATACAAGGACCGACAGACTTTTAAAACTTTCCGTTTTATAAGATTTTTTATTGTAAGGCTGGCAACAAAGAACTTTTTAAGTCGACATCAACAAGTTTTAATGAGGAAAACTCCAATTCCGTCTGAAGCACAACACTTTCCCTTGCACTGCGCAAAATTGAAGTCAAAAATATTTGCGATTTAGGTTTGAAACATGTAATAAAGTTCGATGAGTTTATGCTGAGGAGCATGGTATGATGTCTGATAGACCAACCTATGAAGAATTAAAGAAAAGAGTTAAAGAATTGGAGGAAGCCGCAGCCGAGCGGAAAAAGACTAAAGGGGAACTGAAAAAGAGGGAGAAGCCGTACCTGCATGAGAGCGAAAACAAGTATCGGCTATTGGCGGAAAATGATGCTGACTTGCCAGAACTTAGGGGCTTTTCCCGATAAAAAACCTGGCCAAGAGGACCAGGTTTTCAATGTAAAAATAAAGATATTCACATGATTTCAAACAGGATGTGTAACCATGGCCGAACATAATCAAAAAGTTTTTAGAATACTTGTAGCTGATGATGAGAGTTCTATTTTAAGTGTGTTTGATAAAATATTTTCCGGTAAAAAAACCAATTATATGCTGTCTTCGAAAATAGGCGAGTTAAAAAGTAAGGACTCCCGTAAGGACTCATCAGATCAAACAGCTATATCATTTGATCTTGTAACTTGTTGGCAGGGAGATGAAGCTGTTGATGCCGTGAAAAGATCTCTTGAACAAGACCTACCTTTTTCAGTGGCTTTTCTTGATATTCAGATGCCGCCGGGGCCTGACGGCGTTTGGGCAGCAGAACAGATCAGGGGATTAGACCCGGATATCGAAATTGTGATAATTACCGGCTATTCAGATTTTCATCCCCAAGAGATTGCTCGTCTGATTCCTCCTGTGCATAAACTGCTCTATATCAAAAAGCCGCTTCACCGCCAGGAAGTGGTTCAAGTTGCATCTGCTTTAGCTTCAAAATGGCATACGGAGCGTGAACTCCGGGAAATTCATAAAGAATTGGAAAGGCGCGTTCACGAACGAACTCGGGAGCTTGTGAACGCTAACCAAGAACTTCAAGTAGAGATTGCCGAGCGCAAACGGGTTGAAGAGGCACTTCGGAAGAGTGAAGAGAAATTAATAGAATCCCGCGAACAGTTACGTAATTTCTCCATCCACTTACAATCTGCCAGGGAGCAGGAGAGGGCAGGTATTGCCCGTGAGATTCATGACGAATTCGGGCAGTTGTTGACGGCTTTGAAAATGGATGCAGACTGGTTAAGTAAAAGATTGCCCAAAGATCAGGCGCCGATGCTTAATAAGACAAAGTCCATGATCCAATTTATTGATGCGAGTGTTAAAACCATCCACAGGATCTGTTCCGAGTTGAGACCGGCTTTACTGGATGATTTCGGGATTTCAGCAGCCATTGGATGTCACATTCAAAACTTTACGGAACGCACCGGAATTAAGCATAGATTAACAATTGTTCCCCAGGATATTACCCTGGCTCCGGATCTTTCAACAGCGATATTTCGTATCTTTCAGGAAGCGCTGATAAATATCACGCGCCATGCCCAAGCCACAATGATCACGGCAAGCCTTACCCGAAAAGATAATGAGTTGACGCTGACGGTGGCGGATAACGGTAAAGGAATTGCCCCAAAGCAGATTTCAGATTCAACATCATTTGGACTCCTTGGGATGCGAGAACGGGCCCGCTACTATAATGGGGATGTGAAAATCACCGGGGTTCAAGGAAAAGGGTCTGCTGTATGGGTGAGTATTCCGCTTCCCGAACTCTCTCATTCATAACCTTCCCCCTTAACCCATGTCGATTATTAAACATTCCTCTATCTTGTTTTTTTATCATATGATATCAATAAATTATCCACAATATTTCCACAAAAACAACCCGCGCCCCTGCCGTGTTTTGAACATAAGCAACCATGATCCATCACAGGAACAGACTGCTTTATGCAGCAAGCGCTGGAGATGGTATAAATAGGTAGTCATTAAAAAATCTGTAATTTCGGAAAGTTGTGGAATTTCCGAGACGTCCGATTCGATTTCATTCCCGGCTGTGGCACGCCTATTGCTATATTCTGAGGACAAAGAACAATGGACCGGGCGTCTTCAACCGTAACTGTTTACGGGCTCAGGGTTCAGAGGTTCGATATTCAGATTAGAACAAAAGCAATTGATTTTAGGCAATTCATGATCAAGGGGGTTAGTAAAAAATGAATACAATGGATAATAAATTACACATACAGCCATCTTCAGCCGTACAGGTATGCTTGCTGTTATTCATTATTATGGTGACTACGGGCGTATTATGTATTTCCTTGATTCATGATAATAAAAGGCTTGCCCGAGCTGTGGATAAAAAACCACTGGCCGGTAACGTCATAATCCCTGGGTCGTTGCCGCAAAAGCACTCCGACAACATCACGGAATCCGGTTCATCATCCATTAACGGTAAAAACGCGGAATGCCTCTTACACCCGATCGTCATTCAAACGGCCAGTCGCTACCAGGTTGATCCTGCTCTTGTAAAGGCCATTATTATGGCAGAGTCCGGATACAATGCCAGAGCCATTTCCAAAAAAGGTGCAAAAGGCCTTATGCAGCTCATGCCGACAACGGCCCAGTCGCTGGGTGTGGAGGATGCTTTCAACCCCAAACAAAACATAAGCGGTGGGGTACGGTACTTCAAACAGCTCGTTGATCAATTTAACGGAGATGTTACACTGGCACTGGCGGCATACAATGCCGGAAGCAGAAACGTCAGGCACTATCAGGGGATACCGCCCTTCAAAGCCACCCGGTGCTATATCAAAAAGGTCTTTAAATATTATCAAATTTATAAAGACCGAATGGACAGAGCCTCACCTGTTATCAAATTGTTATCTTTTTCATATAAACGATCAGTGCAGGAAGGAATGAAGAGATATATACATTGTATTATAGTGCTTGTCATTTGAATGATCTGTTGCCGTCACAGAATGTATTCTATGTCATCAAGGTAGAGGGTAAATTCAAATATATCAAGACGAGGAGCGTTCCTGGACAAAAGAGACCTTATCCTCAAAAATGATTCAAAAGGCCATGTATGAGGCGGCTGTATTCCAGCGTAAAGACAATCGCTCAAAAAAAGCAGCCCGGCTTAAGTTTCTTGAAGAAAAAGGTGTGCAGGTGAAAGAAAATCCCGATATTGATGCCTTCCGCTCTATGGTGGCAAAGCTGAAGGATATGGATAATACAAGGATCCTAAAATTTTGAGATTTTTTGCGAGTTGCTCGAGAATGAAAAAATGAAGCCACAAAATTCAAGGTTTACAAAACGAATCTTCAATGATATTAGCGCCATACTGATGCAAGACTCAGGCACGGACTCTCACATTTTCGTTTATTGACCAAAACTGTTTTAATTACCTTTTGTACATCTTATCAAACCTTCAACACTATCCTCCGATTTATCTCTTTTATCTATTACCTAACTTATCGAATATGCAATAAATGTAATAATAATTATTGCATTTATTACACAATAATTTTTTCTATTTTCCCTTTAATCGAACTAACTGATTGATATTTAAAGAACTAAAAGAAATGTTTGATATGGCATGCTTTTTGCTGAATACAATATTCAAGAAAAAGCCAAACCCCGGGGAACCGGGGGACGGAAAGCTACGGGTCTAAATATAGATAGCCGGGTTACCTTGAGATAGAAGGTAATTCGGCTTTTTTATTTTCTTATTAACAACTAACATTGATAATATTTGCTTTATTTTATGGATACGAATTTGGAGAAGGAGGAAAGGTGTTTTACGCTCTAACAGGCGAATTAATCACCAGCCCGGATATTCAAATTGGTGACTGGATGTATGTTGTGATAGAAGGCAAAAGTGTTGATGCTTTCTCGCCAAAAACAACTAGTAGTCATGCCACCCCTGAACCCCCAACCATGCTCCTTTTAGATTCTGGTTTAATAGGACTTGCAGGGTTTAGAAAGAAGTTTAAGAAATAAACGACTACAATGCTTTAAAATAGCCATACTCATCTGGCTAATCCCGATGACGATATGGCTGATGGGCTGCACCG
>Ga0114919_10003915_pt1 | contig 11967 bp, 13 predicted proteins | sample BlataG_FD_88682 | JGI IMG/M metagenome (GOLD analysis project Ga0114919, IMG submission 88682) | Deep subsurface microbial communities from Black Sea to uncover new lineages of life (NeLLi) - Black_00105 metaG | ecosystem: Environmental > Aquatic > Marine > Oceanic > Sediment | place: Atlantic...
AAAAATAAAGGGCAAAGCCATCTTTATCAACCACTACTTTGACAATGTTGGGATCATGAATGAGCTCTTTATTAAAGACTTTGGTCATAAGAGAGACCATGGGAATGGATTCTTCCTGGAGTGCTGAGACTAAATTATCTATCATCTCTCCTTTTATTAAAGGTTCGTCTCCCTGGATGTTGATGATAATAGGCGATGATAATTTTAGAGCTACTTCAGCTGTCCTTTCTGTACCTGAGTTATGAAGTGGAGAAGTCATATGAACTTCAGCCCCAATTTTTTTGGAAGTTTGGGCAATTCTTTCATCGTCAGTAGCTACAATAATTCGATCCAGAAGCTTGGCTGTAGAAACATTCTCGTAAACTCTTTCAATCATCGGCTTTCCTAAGATGTGGACTAAAGACTTGCCAGGAAAGCGCTGCGAGTTATACCTCACTGGTATGATGCCTGTGGCTGGCTTCAAGGTTCATTCCTATGTTGATTTTTTTCAGTTAAGGAAGGGCTAACTTTATTTGAGGTTTGACAATTAGCCTCAAGATAGGCGCCTTCTTCTATCACCAATTTTGGAGAGATGATAGTCCCAATGACACGTCCTTTTGAGTTTATTTCTACTTTCTCTCTTGACTGGATATTACCCTTAATCTCTCCATTATTAATGAGATAGCCTACATTTATATCTGCTTCTACTTTTCCTTTTTCTCCCACGATAAGCATCGACTCGGAATTAATTGTCCCTTTAAATTTGCCGTCAATACGGAAGGAGCCCTTAAAAAACAAATCTCCTTTAAATTCTGAGTCTTTGTCAAAGAACCCAGCAATTTTATTTTCATTCATTTCATTATTCTTCCCTTTCATGAAGATACTCCTTTTATTAGTTCATATATTCTGTCAAGATCATCCATGGAATAATAATATATTTTTACAATACCTTTGTTCTGACTCCCTTGAATAGAAACTTTTGTTCCCAATAGTTTAAGTAGCTCTTCCTGAAGAGCAATAAGGTCAGGATCAGGGGTTTTCACTTTCTTGGGCTTAACTTTAGCCTTTTGGATCGTTTTTTCCACATCACGTACTGAAAGATTCTTTTTAATTATCTGGTGGCAGATAAATTTTTGTAGTTCAGGGTCTTCAAGACTAATCAAAGCCCTAGCATGGCCCATGGAAATTTTATCTTCGGCGAGTTCGTTCTGGATTTCTTTTGGGAGTTTTAAAAGACGTAAATAGTTGGTGACAGAGGTCCTGTCTTTGCCTACTTTCTCGGCAAGTTGCTGTTGCGTGTAATTCAATTCTTGAATCAGTTTCTGGAAGGTTAAGGCAATTTCCATGGGATTTAATTCTTCCCTCTGAAGGTTTTCTATGAGAGAGACCTCTAATTGTTGTTCCCTTGGAATAGTCCGGATGAGAACTGGCATTTTTTTTAGCCCGATTTTTTGAGCAGCTCTCCACCTGCGTTCGCCAATGATTATTTTATAGTGTTTTCCATCAGGAACGACTATAATAGGCTGGAGAACACCTGATGCCTTTATGGATTGGGCAAGTTCATCGATAGATTCTTGGTTGAGCTTTAGTCGGGGCTGAAGGGGATTAGGTACGAGTTGGTCAATATCTAAGTCAGCATATCTTTCTTCTTTTATGATGCTAAATTCTTCAGGAATAAATGCCATTAGACCTTTTCCCAGTGCTTTTCTTTTCATTTAGATAATATCTCCTGAGCTAAATTTTGATAAGCTTCAGCTCCCTTTGATTTATTATCATAGATAGTAATTGGCAGGCCAAAGCTGGGAGCCTCAGCAAGCTTAACTGCTCGGGGAATGATTGTTTTATATATAATTCCACTAAGGGATTTTCTGATTTCATCAGCTACCTGTTTAGAAAGATTTGTTCGTTCGTCATACATAGTTAAAAGAACGCCTTCTATTTGGAGAGAAGGGTTAAGAAAAGTGCGAACTTCATCGAGGGTTCTAAGAAGATCAGGGATGCCTTCCATACAGAAGAATTCACATTGGACGGGGATAAGAACAGAATCAGCAGCTGTAAGGGCATTAATGGTGAGAAAACCAAGTGAAGGAGGGCAGTCAATAAAAATAATATCAAAAAGGTTTCTAATTTTAATCAAAGCTTTTTGGAGTCTCTTTTCCCTTTCTTCTTTTGGAAATAGTTCTACTTCAACTCCTGCTAATTCGGGTGAAGCGGGACAAAGATAAAGGTTTTTCTGTTTGGTGGCTAAAATACATTTCACCATCATTTGCCCGTTCATTATGACCTGGTAAATTCCCTTTTCCTCTTCTTTTGACCTGCCCAACCCGGTTGTAGTCATTCCTTGAGGGTCAAGATCAATAACTAATACTTTTATGTCTTTTAAGGCCAAGGAGGAAGAGAGATTAATGGCTGTGGTTGTTTTACCGACTCCTCCCTTTTGATTAGCAATAGCAACAATTTTTTTAATCATCTTTCAATGTTTCACGTGAAACATTACTTTATCTCTTTACTTTTTTTGAGCTTCAGATAAATGTGGATATTAATAATGGCAGCTGGGGTAATACCAGAAATTTTTTTAGCTTGTCCAATTGTTTTAGGATTGAGATTTTCCAATTTTTCGACCACTTCTCTTGTTAGTCCTGGAATTTTATTGAATTCTAAACTTTCTGGGATTTTTATCCTATCTATTTTTTTAATCCTGACAATTTCTTTTTCTTGCTTTTTTAAGTAACCTTCGTATTTCACTTCTGACTCTATATGTCTAATCTCCTCATTAGTCAAAGGCAATAAAAATTTTTTATATTCTATCATATTTTTTAAGTTTACTTCAGGTTTTTTTAATAAATTTTTAAGTGTTATTTTTTCGTTTTTTTCAGTTTTTATTTTCTCTCTTTGAAGGAAAGTCATGATTTTGCTTATTCGCTCTTGTTTTTTCAGGTAAAATTCATACTCATTCTCTTTTATTAGTCCCAATTTGTATCCATATTTAATCAATCTTTTATCCGCATTGTCAATGCGAAGGAGAAGTCTGTATTCAGCCCGGGAAGTAAAGAGACGGTAGGGCTCTTCAACTCCTTTTGATATTAAATCATCGATGAGGACACCTATGTAAGCCTGGTCTCGGCGGAGTATGAAGGGATTTTTCTTTTTTAATTTTAAAGCGGCATTGATACCTGCCATCAAACCCTGGGCAGCTGCTTCTTCATATCCAGAGGTTCCGTTAATCTGTCCAGCCAGGTATAAATTTTTTATCCTCTTTGTTTCTAAAAAGGGATTTAGCTGGGTGGGAGCAACTGCGTCGTATTCAATCCCATAAGCAGGTCTAAGTATTTTTGCTTGGTCCAAACCAGGGATACTTTTCAGTATTTCAGTTTGAACTTCATAGGGAAGGCTTGAAGAGATGCCGTTGACATAGATTTCTACTGTCTCCAATCCTTCTGGTTCGAGAAAAAATTGATGTCTCTGGCGGTAGGGGAATTTAACAACCTTATCCTCTATGGAAGGACAGTAGCGGATACCGATTCCTGTTATTTTCCCGCTGAAGAGAGGGGATTTATCCAGATTTTTTTTAATGATTTTATGAGTATTTGGGTTGGTATAACCTATGTAGCAAGAGATTTTATTTTCGAGTTTTTTTTGATTTCGAAAAGAAAAAGAGACAGGTTCTTTATCTCCTGGCTGGGGGGAAAAAAGACTCCAATCTATTGTCTGTTTATCTAGTCTCATTGGAGTTCCTGTTTTCAGTCTGAACATCTTAAAGCCTAACTTCTTTAAATTCTCGCTCAGTTCTTGGGATGAAGGTTCGTTAGCTCTTCCTGCTGGGTATGAGTTCAAGCCTATGTGGATGAGGCCGTTTAAAAAAGTTCCAGGTGTAACGATAACAGCTTTGCTTAAAATGCGGTTTCCGTCAATGGTTATGACTCCTCGAGCTTGGTTGTTTTTTATAAATATTTCTGTAACAATTCCCTGGAAAAGGGTTAAATTTGGAATTTTTTCTAACCATTTTTTCATTGTCAGTCTGTACTGGGCTTTGTCAGATTGGGCTCGTGGCGCCTGGACTGCCCCTCCTCGACTTCGGTTAAGGAGTCTGAATTGAATTCCTGTCTCATCAGCTAAGAGGGCCATGAGACCACCTAAAGCATCTATTTCCCGGACTAAATGGCCTTTGGCCAGACCACCGATAGCAGGATTGCATGACATTTGAGCAATAGTTTCCAGATGAATGGTAATTAGGCAGGTTTTAAGGCCAATGCGACTTGCGGCATGAGCTGCTTCACAGCCAGCATGTCCTGCACCGACAACGATTACATCATATTCTTCTACTGAATTCATTTCTATTATTTTCCAATACAGAATCGGCGGAATATATCATCAATAATTTCATCCGAGTGGATTTCACCTGTGAGTTGGCCGATTAGAGGAACAGCTTTTCGTATTTCTTCTGCATAAATTTCTTCAGGATGACCTTCATGGAGAAGATATTGTCCCTTTATTAGACAGGATAGAATGTCTTCAAGGAGAAGTTTTTGTCTTAGATGAAGAATGATGTCTTCTTCTTTACTCTGGGTGGGGAGAAAAAGCAGAGAGAACATCTCCTTAAGCCTATCCAGGTTTGTTCCCTTTAAAGCAGATATATCTAGGAAAGGTATATTTTTTGTCTTTTGTTTGATTTTTTCTTTGTTAATCTTCTGGGTGAGGTCCATTTTGTTAAAAATGAGAAGAGTTTTTTTGTCTTTAAATTTACTAATTAGTTTATAATCTTCAGGACTTTCTCTTCGGGAGCTATCGAGAAGGAGAAGCACGCCCGCGGCTTTTTTTGCCATTTTTTCTGCTTTTTTTATTCCTTCCTTTTCTATAGGATGCTCAGAATGTTCTAACCCGGCCATGTCGATCAAGGTTAAGATGGAATCTTTTATTTTAATTTTTTCTTCTAAATAATCTCTCGTTGTTCCAGGATAAGGGGTAACTATTGCTCTTTCCATTTCAATAAGGGAATTGAAGAGGGTAGATTTTCCAGTGTTTGCTCTTCCTGTTATAGCCAGAGTGATACCTTTGGTCAGGGATTTTCCAAAGTCATAGCTTCGAATAAGTTGCTGTAAGAAATGGATAAGGTTATCCATAGATTTTGATGTTTGTTTAGATGAGAAAGGCAAGTTTTCTTCTGGAAATTCAATGCTGGCTTCGATTCGAGCTAAGAGATGAATAATTTTAGTACGGAGTGAGGCTATTTTATTAGATAATTTGCCTTCGACTTGATTAAAAGAGATTTTTGCCTGTTTAAGGGATGTTGCTAGAATTAAATCATTGACAGCTTCTGCCTGGACAAGGTCAATCCTGCCACTTAAATAGGCCCGGAGAGTGAATTCTCCAGGATTGGCATGTCTTGCTCCGGCTTTAATTCCCAGGCGGACAACTTCCTCTAAGATTACTGGACTGCCATGACAGCTAATCTCCACCAAGTTCTCTCTTGTATATGTATGAGGTTGGGGAAAGTAAGTTAGAAAAGCTTTTTCGAAAAATTCTTTTTGTTTAAAATTGTACAGGTACCCTAGGGTAGGATGGAGAGGAAGAATTTTACTTTTCTTTTTGGGTTTAAATAATTTTTTAGCAATGGATAAAGATTTTTTTCCACTGAGACGCACTATACCTAACCCTCCAAAGCCTAAAGGTGTGGAAATGGCAATAATTGTATCATCGAACATGATATTTACCTGAACTATTCATAAAAAATGTCGATCTTTATTATAACAAAAACAATATCAGAGTTTTACCTTGATTTTAAGGGAACTCACTCTGAATACTTCGTTTTTTGTATTCTTTCTATTAATAATCGACATTTTTTACCCTTGGGGCGAGCCGATTTGACGACCTCTGCTATTAATAAAATGTCATCGCGAGCGAAGCGTGGCGATCTCACGAAGAGCTGCAAAATGTTTAAGATGGCCAGGTCGCTTTGCTCCTGGCAACGGAGTCTGCTTCGTTGTGGCTCGGGGTCAGACTTTATTATAATGTCAGGCCAATTGCCATCACTTTGCTCCTGGCTTTTTATGATGACAAAGTCTGACCCCAGACCACAGCTTCATCGGCCACACCTCGCAGCCGACGACCTCTATTTTAATAATATTGTCGTTGCGAGCGGAGTGCGGCAATTTGGCAACCTCGACTCGTGAATAATCCAGGTTAATATATTAAATTGTAATTTGAAGACTGTATATAGCTAAAGTGACATAGAAAGCATTTCCAAATCTGTGGAAGAAAATATTATTGGCCAGGCTGAACGTTTTTTTCTTCTTGCGGTATTGGAAATGCTTCTATAGCTAAGGCTCTTGATAATAAAAAGAGAAGCAATGAAAAAGAAAATATCACAAAAGCTCGGAATTTATTGAACTTGTTATCTTTCCTGAAAGAACAGGAAGTTGAGTTATTTTGTTTGAGTATTGACAGGGTAGATCTTAACTCTTTTTAAAAATTCATCCCCTATGCTTTCGCTTGTGATTCCAGGGATTTGGTTCACAGCCATATGAACAATCCTTCTTTCATACGGATTCATCATCTCAAGGATTTCATTGCGTCCTGTTTCTGCGACACAGTGAGCTACATGTTGAGCGTATTCGCTTAATTTTCTTTCTCTTCTTTTCCGGTAAAAGTCACAGTCAACTTGAATTTTATGGGAGAAAATTTTATTAAAGAGGTGTTGGAAAGCTAAGAGGAGTGATCCTTCCTTATGAAGAAGAAAATACTTGTCTTTTCCATCAAATATTACATAAGTGATGTCGTTTTTACTTTTTAGTTGGTATCCTAATTCAAGGGGGATATGGCTTAAAAATTTTCCCAGGAAGTCTGCTACAGGTTTATCTTCAGCCTTATTTTTTGGCCAAGCCTGGATCACTATTTCTTTGCTTTTTATTCCAAAGAGTTTGGTTTTTTCAGCGACAATTTCATAATCGATTTTATCCCTGGGCAGTTTTAAAACATGTTCAGCCAGACTAATAACTTCTTCCAAGTTTTTTCCCTTAAATTCCTGGTTTTGGTTATTTTTTTCTTCTTTTTCCATGAATTTCTCTCTTCTTCTTCATTAAGCGATTCATGATGGCTTGTTGGCCGATTTGAAGGACATTAGAAGTAAGCCAGTAAAGAACAAGGCCGCTTGGAAAACCCATAAAAAAGATAGTCATGATAACAGGCATGATGAGCATCATTCTTGCCTGAGTAGGTTCAGCGGATGTGGGGGTCATTTTTTGGCTGATAAATTGGGTAATGCCCATCAGGATTGGAGTTACATAATAAGGGTCTTTAATTGAAAGATCGTTTATCCAGAAGATAAAAGGACTATGTCTGAATTCGATGGCTACCCTTAAGAGTTGAAAAAAGCCCCAAAAAACAGGTATTTGAATAAGCATTGGTAAACAGCCACCTGCAGGGTTTATGCCATGCTCTTTATAAAGCTTCATCATTTCTTCGTTCATTTTACGGCGCTGAGCAATATCTTGTTTAGCTTTTTTATACTTGGCTCTGAGAGCTTTGATTTTTGGCTGGAGCTCTTGCATTTTAGACATAGAACGGGTGCTGTGGTAGGTTAAGGGGAAAAATATTATTTTGGTAAGGAGGGTAAGGATAATGATGGAAAGACCCCAGTTGGGGAAAATTTTGTAGATGGATTTAATTGCTATCAGAAGGATTTCAGCTATCAATCCGAAAAAGCCAAATTTTATAATTTTTTTTGCCTCGTGGCCGAATTCCTTAAGCATATTGAGTTCTTTGGGTCCTATGTAAATTTTCTGAGGTAAACTTACAGAAAGAAAAAAGTAAGGATTTTTTTCATATTCTTCCTTTACGAACTCAACGTTATCTTTTTGAGGCGGGATGAGGAAGAGAGCTGTGAAATAATTATCTTCATAGGCAGCCCAATTGGCAAAGCTGAATTCACTTTTTTCTGGTTTGAATTTATTTTCATCCAGACGATGGACTTTATTTAATACCAGAGCCGCTATTCCTTTTCCTCCTCCAAATCGCTGTTTTTGCTGCGATAAGGAAGGATGGCCAAGACCGGGGCCCCAGAGAAGCCGAGGCTCGATTTTTTGTCTGTTTTTCCTGACATTTATCTCAACATCAAAGTCATATTTTCCATCCTGAAAAGTTAAGATTTTCTCGACAGTGGTTCCCTTTCCATCTCTATATTCAAAGAAAATCTTTCCTGTTCGACCATTTTTTAGTTCCAGTTTAAGGGCTGATGATTTATAAAAAGCATTGTTCATAAGGTCATTGAAGGAAGGATCATCAGTCAAGAGAGAGAGGGGAAATTTATTTATTTCTGAAGCAATGTAAGAAACAAGCTCTAAATCGTTTTTTTCTTCGTCTTTATATTTTTTTAATTTCCAACTTTTTAATACTGCTCCTCTATTGCTCAAAATAGCCTGATATAGAGATGTCTCGACGAGGATTTGATTTTCAGTCTTTTCTGAAATCGGCTGAATTATTCCTTCTTTTTCTGGAGCCTCTGTGACCTCTGGAATTTCTTGAGTAGGAAGAGAGGTTTCTTTTTTGAGAGGCGTTTCTTCAAGTGTTGCTTCTGGAGTTATTTCTGGTTGGGGCTTTTTTTTAACGAAAAGAGCCTGATAAAGGAATAGAATTAAGAAAGAAAGGACTATAGCTAATAATACTCTTTTTTCCATTGGCAGACCTCTTATGGAACGAGATCAACCCCTCCAGGGTGAAAGGGATGACATCTTAGGATTCTTTTACTCCCTAAAAATGCTCCTTTGAATAAGCCATATTTTTTTATAGCTTCATAGGTATAACTTGAACAACTGGGATAAAATCGACAGTGATTACCTAAGAGGGGAGAAATGAACCTTTTATAGATATTGATCAATGCTAAAGCAATTTTTTTCATAGAGAATTATTTCTATTACAAATGGACTTGATTGCAGCAAGATAATTCTCACGCAGAGTGGACCAGGATATTTCTTTAATATCTTTTTTTATTATGATAAGCATATCAAGCTGGACTTTTAAGAAATCTTTATTTCTTCGAAACAAATCTCTCATCCATCTTTTTATTTTATTTCTTTTAACGGCGTTGCCAATTTTTTTACTGACTATAACAGCCATACGGGATAAGTTTAAATTATTGGGAAAATAAATCAGGTTAAAATATTTTCCTTGGTATCGCTTACCATTTTTATATAGGAATAAAAAGTCGCTTTTTTTTCTTATCCTTTCTTGAGGACTAAAAGTCTCTTTCATCAAACAGCAATTCTTTTTCTTCCTTTCTGTCTTCTATTCTTAATAATCCGCTGACCACCTTTGGTTCTCATTCTAACTAAGAAACCGTGATTTTTTTTCCTTTTTCTTTTATTAGGCTGAAATGTTCTTTTCATTTTTACTTCTTACTTAATAATTAATCAAGAAGTATGTTAATAAACCTGTTAATATCTGTCAAGCTTGGAAAAAGTCTGGGGATGGTCCTTTCTATCTTTTTTCTTGTCTTGTTTGACTCTATTGTCTTTTTTGGCTATAATTAGTTACAATGTATTTTTTCAAGATTGGGGATAAAATATTTTATCCTAATCAAGGGCTTGGGTTTATCGAAGATATTCAAGAAGAAGATTATTATGGGGAAAAGTCTAAGATTTATCATTTGAGGATTTTAGCAAATGACGCCTTAGTTTTAGTCTCATCTTCTAATGCTGAAGAAATTGGCATTAGAAAACCCATATCTCCTAAGTCCATCAAAAATATATTTGATTTTATGAGAAATGGTTCTGTGGATGTGACTATGAACTGGAAAGGAAGATACAAAGAAAATTTAAATTTGATGAAGGCTGGAACCATAAAAGATATGGCTTTTGTCTTAAAGCGGCTTTTTTATCTCAATTTAAACAAGCCTCTTTCTTTTCGAGAGAAAAAAATGATGGAAAGGGCCAGAGAGTTAATCGTATTAGAAATTTCAGAGGTCTCATCCCTTCCCTCTTCAGTAATAGAAGAGAAAGTTATGGAAAGTCTCTCCTTCTGTTTTAAAGATGTAAAGCAGGATATAGAGTCTTAACGCCTAAAAATATGCTTTTCCCTAGTCTCATCTTGTTTTTATTTTTTATTTTCCTCAGTGCTTTCTTCTCTTCTTCAGAGACGGCATTTATCGCCTCTAGTCCCTATAAACTTGATTATCACGAAAAGAGAGGCCTTAAAAAAGCCAAGCTTGTTAAGAAATTATTAGCTAAGGTCGATACTCTTTTGGCAACAATCCTGATTGGCAACACCTTAGTCAACACCGCTGCTGCTTCTGTGGCCACTTTTGTTTTTGTTTCGTTTATTCCCAACAAGAATCAGGCAGTGCTTTTGGCAACACTCACGACCACTTTTTTAATTCTTATATTGGCAGAAATTACACCAAAAACATACGCTGCTTATAATCCCTTAAAAGCTTCTTTTCTATTTGCCCACCCTGTAAGAATTTTTATGATAATTTTTTATCCCCTCGTGAAATTTTTTACTTTTATTTCCAGTTTATTTTTTGGCTCTTTAAAGAAAAAGACGGAGGAATTGCCCAATGCTCTGAATGAGGATGAAATAAAGGTATTGTTAACTACGGGAAGGATTAAAGAAGGGATGTCTTCTCTTCGAAGGAAAATGATTTCAGGAGTTTTAGACATGAGCTCCAGAACAGTCAAAGAAATTATGATTCCTCGGCCTCAAGTAAAAGCCATTGAAATAAGTTTATCTTTTGAGCAAATATTGGATATAGTGCTTTCAGTAGAATTTTCCAGACTGCCTGTTTATAAAGGACGATTAGATAACATTGAAGGTCTAATTCATACTAGAGACATTATCCCTTATCTTATTGATAAAAAAAAAGTTAATATATACGATATCTTACGAAAACCCTTTTTTATTCCCGAGTCAGCTTCAGTGGAAAAAGTTTTACTCCAAATGCAAGAGAACACAGTTCATCTTGCTTTTGTTGTGGATGAATTCGGAAATATGGAAGGTATTGTAACTCTTGAAGATATAATCGAGGAAATTGTAGGAGAGATTCAGGATGAGTATGATACCAAAGTTGAGGCTTGGTTGAAGAGAGCAGGGAAAAATGACTATTTAGTCAAAGGGAATGTTTCCATTAAGGATATCAATCAAAGACTTCCCTTAGAATTGCCTGAAAATGTGGAGTATACAACCTTGGCAGGTTTTTTCCTCTATGAATTTGGGAAAATCCCTCATGAAAAGAATGTTTTGGAGTATAAAGGGCAAAAATTCATAGTGGAGCGAATGAATAAGCGTCATATAAATATGATAAGGGTTATCTTAAGGGAATAAAGGAAGATTTCTCAAATGATAGTTATAGCTACTAATAAAAAGGCTTTTTATAACTATGAAATTTTTGGAAGTTATGAAGCCGGTATTTCCCTCTTAGGAAGCGAAGTCAAATCCATAAGAGAAGGAAAGATAAGCTTGAAAGAAAGTTTCGCTGAGGTTAAGGGAGGAGAGATTTTTCTTACCAACTGCCATATAAGTCCTTATGAGGCTGCCAACAGGTTCAATCATGAACCAAGAAGAGAGAGGAAGCTCCTTCTTCATCGGCAGGAGATAAAAAAATTAATAGGGAAGATAAAAGAGAAGGGTTTTACCCTTATTCCTACAAAAGTTTTGATCAACGACAGGGGAAAGGTGAAGGTAGAGATTGCCCTTGCTAAGGGAAAGAGGGTTTACCAGAAAAAGGAAGCGATTCAAGAAAGGGATCGCGAGCGAGAATTAAGGACTGAGATAAAAAGAGGTTGGCAGTAATCTAGAAGCTATCTTTTCTGATTCAGCCTTACAATAAGAGAGTATGCTTTTCCCTGGCTGTTGATATTGAAGAATGTGCCATACACACACTTAAGACATAGATTTGACATCGGATTTTTCCTGTGCTATAAGTTTCTTATCAGGGGACCAGAAAGAAATGATAGCAAGTTGGGGAAAGGGAAAAATAGATAAGAAAGTAAACTCTTA
>Ga0114919_10003916_pt1 | contig 11966 bp, 8 predicted proteins | sample BlataG_FD_88682 | JGI IMG/M metagenome (GOLD analysis project Ga0114919, IMG submission 88682) | Deep subsurface microbial communities from Black Sea to uncover new lineages of life (NeLLi) - Black_00105 metaG | ecosystem: Environmental > Aquatic > Marine > Oceanic > Sediment | place: Atlantic...
CGTGTAAAAAAATTATCTTCCATTTTTGGCTGGCTGTGGCTTCGGCTGGCGGCGTCAGTAAAATTCGGACTACCAAGAGTAGGCCTGCATTTTACTTCCTTGCCAGCCTCGTCCTCGCTCAGCCAAAAACGAAACCTAATTTATTTGCAAGTCCTTAGGGGTGTCAAAGGAACGGCCGGCATTATTCGCAATCTACGAGCCAATATTCGGCCATTGCAGCTATGTCGAGCATATCTATCGACTGGTCAATGTGGATATCAGCGGACAGCGGCGGTGTCGTTTCGAGCCACTGGGCGGCGAGAATGGCAAAATCACCGAAGTCAACCAGGCCCAGGGCATCGAGGTTAGCCGCATCGCACGGGTTTTCGGGGCTGGTGATTGTAACTTTTACCGTCCCATCGATATCAAAGCTGTAATTATTGGCGGCAACGGTATAGAATTTGGCCTTTTCCGCAGCCGCCCCGACGGCATAGACCTGGAAGCTCACCTGGCAGTTGTCTCCGGCGTCCATATCCGGACAAGTCCCCGGCTGGCCTCCGAGACTATAAAATGGCGCGGGGCCTACCGTTGCAGGCAAATTGCCCTGGTAACATCCGGGCTCTACCGTGATAGCACGTATCATAATATTGCCGCAATAGTCGCAGTAGCTCGGTAACCAATCACACCACTGGCAGTACTCGTCGAGGTTGAACCAGCCAAAGCCATAAGGCGGCGGCAGGTAGCCCCAGGTTCGGGCGTAAAGAGTACCAGTGGTATCGAAGCCCACCTGGTTCAGCTTGCCTTCTTCGAGCTGCCGCCAACCGATGTAGAAGTCGCCGCTATTGATGATGATTTCGTGTTCCGTCAAATCGACATCGAACCATGCCACATTTGGGTCCGGCGCAGACAAAGAAGGCACGACGGGGTCCACGGTGAAGGGGGTAATCAGGTCGGTTTTAGGTGCGCCATAAGAGCCATCGTCGTCCCAGACGTGTAACTCGAAGGGGTAGGTGGTTGTATCCCAGACGTAGAAACGTGCGGTCTTTAGCTGTGCCGGATAGCTTGTCGGGGTGAACTGCACCGCTAAATAGCTGTTTGTTGAACCGAGGGTTCCATAGTCCTGGGCGCTGCCATCATCATATATCAAGTCGATTGGCTCGTTAAGTCGAAGCATGCCCTTTGCTTGTGGGCACTCGGCGTCAAGGCACTGCAGAGCGGCCTCGGCAAGAAAGCTGCCGCTTTTGGGTACTGTTATGTCGGTGGCCGGCACCAGAAGCTGGCTGGTCAGCTTACCCCAGGGAATGTTCCAGGCGATGGTTTTCGTATCGATGTTGTCCTCCGAATCGCTGCAAGAAACCAGAATCTGCCACTGGCCGGAGTCCGAGATTTCGAGGCCGGTGTCGTGGACGAAATAATCATCGCTGTATGTCAACTGCTCATCGACGAAGTTGTGGTCGTCCGGAACGTTTCTCAGTATGAGCCGCACCTGCGGTATCTCCTGCGGGTCATTGGCGTCGATTCTTATCTTTTGCAGAGTGTCACCATATTGGACCAAGCGGCAGTCCTGCCACGTTGAATTTATCATGCAGTCCACGCTGTTGATGACCGGCAGATTGGGGTCAAAAACATCGATTACCACAGCATCGGAAACTCCGGTCAGGCCTATGTTATTTTCGGCCTTGACGCGCAGCATAAATGGGCCGTTCACGTTGGGAAGAATGTTCCACCCGGCAAGACCGCTGCTGTTGTCGGATTTCAGATAGACATTTAGAGACGGCGGATTTGAACTGCCGTTTGCATCGATAGTAAATATGGCGTTCTCATTTTGCTCGCTGATAAGAAATGCTATTTCGTCAACATCGCTTTGCACGGCATCTTCGAGTGCGAGCTTTACGTTAAGCTGCTTTAGACCGGCAGTATCACAGCCGAAAGTCTTTATCGGATTGGTCAGGCCCGAATACCCGGCATCTTCGGCATTATAAATGGTGTAGGCGTCGGTGCACGGGTCGTAAGTGCTGTTTACCAGGTCGAGCCGGCCAACAGCATCAGCATTCGCATCGCTAACATACAGATTGAGTGTCGCTGAATCTATCTTTGCGTCAGTAGGAAAGCCCGAGATATCATACTTGAGGTAATATCTGTTTACGTTGTCATTGTTGGGGTCGATTTCGTACTCGACTATGGCCTCGATATCGTTAAAGAAGATCCAGTCGCCCTCTCCGACGTCGTGCGAGACCAGCTTGATGTAGTTGGTTCCGCCGGGGACCAGGTCGCTCAGAACATCGGGGTCTTCGGAAACGAACCAGCAGTCCGGCGGCTGGGCCTCTCCACCGCCGCCTTCAGCGGGAATGCAATCACCCACGAGGTGAAGGTTATCTCCATTAGCGTTGGATGTGTAAACGTACCAGCCCGCAAACGGCGGGTAATCCCAGTGTACGACCAGGTAATTTTCCATTCTGACTTTCAGCGTCTTGATGATGCCCGGCGGAATCGTAAATTCGTAGTGCTCCTGGACATCCTGGCCCTCGGCACCGATGCCGTCGTTGGGTTCAAGGTCTCCGGTGTTGTATTCGGATTCGAACTGTGCACCAATCAGAAGCCAAGCCGGATTGTCGTACTTAACATAAGTATCCTGGCTTACGTCTTTGACAACTGCGCTGTCGTAGGTGAGCGTGCGCGGCCCGTTATTGGGGTCACCGGCAGAGCCGCCGGGCGATTGTCCACAGGCGCCCTGGGGGCATTTCTGTGAAATTGTAAGTATCGGCGGGTTCTCGCTGTTGTTGGCGTCGATGGCGAACAACTGGTCGTTGTTGTGCTCCCCAATCTTAAAGGCGATGAGGTCCTGGTTCGAAAGCAGGGCCTCTTCAACGGCTGACTTGACATTTAAGCTAATAGTTCCCGTGTTTTCGCAGCTAAAGCTCTTTATTGGATTAACCAGACTGGAATAACAGGGGTCGTTGGCTTCGTGCAGCATCTGGGCAGAATCGGTCGCCAAAAGCGTATTATCAACGAGATGGACGTCGGCAACAGAGTCCTCGGCGGCTTGTGTAACGTTGATTTTCAAGCGAGCGGCGGTCAGCTCGTTGGACAGGTCGATGTCATTGATGTCGAATTTGACGTAGTATTCGTAAACCTCATCATTATTCGGGTCGATTTCATATTCAACAATGACCTCAATATCATTAAACGTCAGCCAGTCGTTGTCGCCGACGTCGTGAGAAACCAGCTTGATATAGCTAAATCCGCCGGCATCGAGGTCGTTCAACACGTTGGGGTCATCGGAAATGAACCAGCAATCCGGAGGAGGAGTTTCACCACCACCGCCCATAGCGGGAATGCAATCACCCACGAGGTGAAGATCATCCCCATTTGCGTTGGATGTATAGACGTACCAGCCCGCGAAAGGCGGATAATCCCAGTGAATCACCATATAGTTTTCCATTCTGACTTTCAGAGTCTTGACGAGGCCTGCCGGAATTTCGAACCTATACAATTCCTGGGCGTCTTCGCCGATAGCACCATAGCCATCCCGCGGTTCAAGGTCACCTGTGTTATATTCGCCCGGCAATGTAGAGCCGACCAGCGAGCTGTTTGGATTGACAGATTTTGTATAGGCACTCTGTGAAATATCGAGCATAGTCTGGACATCGAAAACAACGGGCACATCGGTTTCAATAGTGGAACCGCTCAAGATGCCAAGCTCGTTCGGGTTGTTGTCGAGTGTGGACATCGCAGTTGCGGAGTTGATATCGACGAAATCGTTGCAGTCGTAGCCGCTGCAGAACTGTGCATGGACCAGCACTTCACCGCAGCCATCGCCGCCAAAACACTCAACCTCCGTCGTCAGGCCGAACTGCTGATGGACCGTAATGGTATCTGCAGAATTCGGCTCGGTAATTTTGACCAGCAAATCGGCCGGTTCCAGCGGTATGTTGTCGAGGGCCTTTTCGATGTTTATTCTGCCCCAGCCGGAGGTTTTATCCCAGCCGGGTACTCCGAGGTTGTCAGCGTTCTGTTCGAGGGTGGTCTTTACTTGTGAGGGGCTCAGGTACGGATTTTCCTCCAAAAGCAATGCGGCAGCGCCGGCAACGTGCGGAGTGGCCATTGATGTCCCTATAGCCCGGATATAGCGTGTCCCATCAACGACAAAATAGTTATCGTAGCATTCTTCCCCAATCAAATAGAAACAGTAAAGAGGATTATTGGCCACTTCCGTACTGTAGGTAGAGACTATTTCGGCGAAATTGGTTCCTCCAAGCTGCTCCCCACCAGGTGCGACAAGGTCAAGCTCTATGCCGCCATCGGAGTAAGAGGCAATGCCGTCAGATTTGTCAACGGCGCCGACTGCAATGGCTTTTGATGCACAGGCCGGAGAAACCATTGCGTTGGGTTCGCCATCATTTCCCGCCGCACAGGCGACAACCACACCGGCGTCAACCGCCTCGTTCACGGTCTTGGCCATATCATCATCGTCACAGGTCCCACTGTAAAGGCCTTCTCCCAAGCTCAGGCTGATGACATCGGCCCCCTGCTCGACGCACCACTCGATGCCCAGAATTACATCAGATGCATAACCATTGCCCGTATAGTCAAGCACTTTTGCGCTCAACAAGGCAACATCGTAGCTGACGCCGCGATACTGCAATCCCTGTGAAGCAATGATGCCGGCACAGTGAGTTCCGTGGCCGTGGTCATCTATTGCGTCTTGGGTATTTGTCGTAAAATCGTATTGGGCAATGACCTAATTCTGCAAATCAGGGTGCGTATAATCAATGCCGGTATCGACAACACAAACCTTGACACCCTGGCCGGTTATGGCGTTGTCCCAGGAATAGTCGGCCCTGATTTGATAAGCCGAATCTTCCAGAAGTGCATGAACTCTGCGGTCCTCCCTATAGCTCCTGAAGCGAGGTAGTTCTTTGAGTTTCTCTACTTTAGCCGGAGGTATTTCGAGAACAATGTTGTTTTTCCACCTGCCATAGTTATGAATCATCCGTCCGTCGATACGGCGGGCCGCCTTACGGAATTGTGCCCGCCGTGATTTAAGTGCCGTCTTGGAAAGCTTTTTCCAGAACTCAGGCTCCTCGTCCAATTCTACAATGAAACGCTTGGTCTTTTTCAACGCGGCACTATCCCTTTGGGTGAGGCGGTCGGAGGCCTGCAGATTTCTGTAAGGCGTTTCGGGATAAACCAGCCGTTCGCCGGACAACAAACGCCAAACTATCTCCTCATTAAACCGGCCGATGTATTGGGGCCGGCCATTTTCATCAATGAACGCGCAGGTAGGGACCCTCTTAATGTTGTAAAGACGGCTAACAAGATGGTTTGGGTCTGGCAGTACGTTGTAAGGGGGGATTTCATCGCCGAAGAAATCATTAAGCTGCTCGGCATCCTGGCCAACGGCGATGAATAATATGTTTACCTGCTCACCGGCAGAGTTGTGAATATCCTCCAAAACCATAAGAACACTCTCGCAGTGCGGGCACCATGTGGTGCCGAACAACAGCAGTGTATCCTGGCCTTCGAACATACTCAAGCTTACAGTCTCGCCGTTGAGAGCTGCCAGTGAGAAGCCGGGACCGGGCCGAGGCGGGGTGTCAGCAAGACTCAAGCCGTATGAGGCACTGCTAAAGAACAATAACAGCATGAGCAATACTATGAGTCGAGGAAAAGTTTTATTATGTCGGACTGCCATTTACTACTGCACCTTCTATAATTGAAATCTATATGTATTATACACAATTCCGGCCGATATTTCAAGCGATATGGGCTTTTTATGGATCCTAACCGGGTCTATGTAAGCAATCCGGCCAATGTTCTTGACTTATCGGCTGTTTTGTTTTAATAGAATATATGCAAATACGGGTTTTTGTCCCCGTAGCTCAATTGGATAGAGTGCTGGCCTCCGGAGCCAGAGGTTGTGCGTTCGAGTCGCACCGGGGATAGTTAGTAGGGCTCAGGCCGTCAAGCACTTACACTTGAGGGCCTTTTTCGGTATTTGGTAGGTCACTTTGCGGTTGAGTATCGTCAGAGGTTTGGCGTGCAGTCAGGGCGCGTACCAACGCCAAAGCGACCCAGATGCCGCTGGCAATGACAATTACAACTGATATAAGTACAGCAATTAGGACGAGACTTTGCATATATCGCGCTCCTGATTTGGTCTTGATATCCAGTGACCCACGAGAAAAGCCAGTAGTGCCGAGCCGAGACCCGGAATAATGACGCGAGGTACGCATACTTCAATCGACCAACCAAAGACGAACCTGAAGACTATCCACAGCACTACGGCGACACCCGCCCCGACACCCATTGACAGGATTCCAGCCAGAGGCCTCGGGTGCCTGACCCACAACCCGATGATAAGCGCAGGCAGTATCGCGGGGGCCCAAATAGCATAGCAGGTGAGCAGACCATCGATGATACTCTCTACAGCCATCGCGCAGACAGCAGCCACGGCCGCGATGATAACAGTGGCGCAGCGTCCTACGTTGAGGGCGGTGCCGTTAGGCAAACGAACAAATGGCTTTACGATGTCCTGAGTGAATGCCACGGCGCCGGCGTTCAAAAGCGAATCAAGACTGGACATAATCACCGACACTAATACGACCAGCAGAAGCGTGTAGCCGGCGGTGGGCATTGTTTTTTCGACCAGGTTGAACAGGACTTCGTCCTCAGTCGGATTGCCCCGGACGATACTCCTGGCTGCGATGCCAAGCGATACCATTACTGTAAACCAGACCACACTAAAAAGACCGCCCAATATAAAGCCGTTTCGTGAGATGCGGGTTGTTTTTGACGCTAATGCCCGGTTTGCATAGGGGGGTATCAGCATTTCACCGAGCATAAAGGCCACTACCAGACCAACTATCTCTATGGTGCGTATCTCACCAAAACCGGCACCGGTTGCGGAAGCTGCTTCGGAGGCAAAGGTTGCTGCGCCGCCGTCGAGTCGAAACATCAGCACCCAAACAAGTGTGACAGGCAACAAAATGGCAAAAGCGCTGAATTGAAAGGCATCGGTTATTACGCTTGCGCGCAGACCCCCGAAGGTAGTGTACAGCGCGGTAACTCCGACAACTATGACCACGGACGACCAGGGTGGCAAACGAAACAAACTGTGCAAGACATCGCCTCCGGCCTTGGCCATAACAACGGCAAAACCGGCACACAAACCAACGGAAATCACTCCTGCAAGAATTTGGCACTTTTGGTCATATTTTTGACCTATGGCATCGCCTAATGTGTGGCAGTCCTTCAGTCCCCTTAGCCGAGGAGCGATAAGCAGCCCTACTAAAATGTTCTGGATTGCGTATGCCAGTCCTATAGCCAGAAAAAGGAATCCACTTTCAAAGCCCTTTCCAACAAAACCAATTGAAAAAGCAGGACCTACGTAAGTAGCAGCAAGACTGCCGAATACCAAAGTCAGCGGAAGCGCGCGTCTTGCCAGTGAAAACTCTGCGAACCTTCGGGCTGCGCGGGCGCGCACGGCAACGCAGGTGAGCATCACCACATAAACTACAACAACAGCCCCGGACAAAACCGTATTCACAGCTTATATCCTAATCCGAATCCGACATTCCATATTCTTGGCACAACGACCGGTCCCTGCGGCAATTCTCGGGGTTTACTCACTCTTGTCCTGGAACTTTTCCTCTTCCAACTCGTTGATAACGGCGTTTAGCTCGGACTCGGTGCGAATCCATCCAAATCTCGCATCGACAAGAAAAGTTCGGTACCACTGAATCAGGTTCTTCGCGAAATCTTTGTCCTTGCAGTAAATTCCGAAAGATATTTCTCCTGCGTGCGAGCCGGCTTTGCGAGGTTTATGGGGGAAGGCAAGAAGGACTGCGTCTCTGGACAGCAGAAACTCTATGTCCGAGACGATACTGTTGTAAATCCGCAGCCGGCCGGACTCGATCGCCTGGGGATATTTGCGGAAAAGGAATCTGGCAGCATTGGAGAACCCCGGAACGCTCAGATTCATCGCGCGGTGCACCCTAACATCCGGGTATTCTTCTATGATTTCATACAGGGTGCTGAGATAATCGTCAATGGGCTTCCTTTCCCCCTCAAACAACATACACGTCCAGAGCTCACTGTGGCCGGTCGCATCAAGCTGGTCCTTGAGCATTTGCCTTCCAACATGGTAAGTTTCTCTTCGGCTGCCCAGTACCTTCAATCGGCGTTCGGTGAGCGGTTTTGCCCAGGAGGGCATATCCTTCGGCAGAGATTCCGGAGGACAAACCCCCAATCGAGTCAGAAGCCGCAGGAATTGTTTCTCTTCGGAGCCGTAAAACCTCCTGCCGACGGTGCTTCCGACGTTGCCGTTGCATTCCAGGCCGTATTTCTTGTGGTAGCCAAAAGACAGACGCCGCACCTCGTAGCCCTTATCGACAAGCATCCTTTCCAGTTCGCCAATCAGCCAGGCGGCCTGTTTTTCCGGCGCCTGGTCGATAGACAAATGAACATTCGGGCACAGTACAATAGGCCTTTTACCTATCAATTCAGACAGGGCCCCAAATTCCTCCGCGGCCTGCTCAATCTCCTGTCTGTCGTCATACAGCTCGATGCAGACAAATACCACCAGCACATCGTTGAAATCCATCCTCGGCTGCGGCGGCGAGATTGAGGCAGGGTCTATCCGCGTGGACGGCTCCTTGTCCTCGAAGTAGCAGGATGAACATTGGTAGCAGTCCAGAATCATACCGGTTTCTCGGTCTTTTGCGTTTTAGTCACAGATTTCGCACGGGTACCATGTTTGACTCGTGACGGCGGCCTGCCTTTTTTCAATCGGGATGCAATCTTGGCATCGACGCGGGAGATGAACAGCCCCACGTTGGGTGTGACGGCTTTGTCCGCAAATCCCGCACTATTGAGATATCGCACGACTTCGGCGCTATCCCAAAACTCCCGAGAAGAAGCTATCCTTCGTCCTTCCTGGCGTGTAAGCGATTTGAGAAAGGCCGGTATGGAACCGTCACGCAAGGCACCCGCATAGTCGACCAGTAATTCCTGAATTTCTCGGTTTGTGTCAGGCATTTTTCTTGCTCCTCTCGAAAACAATATAATCAATCTTCGCAACAATAATCGCTGAGCATCTTCTTTAGTTTCAATATGGTTCGAAATTTAAGCATTTTGACCGCCCCGATGGTAGTTCTAAGCTCGTTGGCAACAGCCCTGTTGGACATACCATCCATCCAGAGCTCTATTGCTCTTCGCTCCCGCGCCTTGAGTCGGCCCAATGTCTTATGCAGAGCATCATGAAGCTCGACTCCGGACATCATCTCAAGGATACCTAACTCCGGGGCAATGAGATTCTTTAAGTCATTTTGCGATAAATACAAATATCGGTTTATCCTTCTATAAACTTCTCTGAGGCGTTTGCGCATATAGTACAAATATACGGTTTTGAGCAGCATTTTCTCATTGGTAACGTTACGCAAACGCTCCGGGCTTTCCCAAATATCGGCATATACATCTTCGAGTACGTCCTCACATTCGGTCTCATTACCGAGATAGCGATACAAGTACCTGATAAAGAGCTCAAACGTAGCTCGTACAAAGGGCTCCATTGCCCGGCGACGGCGTTCAATGTCCTGGTCCATAAGACCCTCCAGGGCCTTTCGCAGCCGTCTGTTCATAGCAAGCCTCTCACTCTTTGCGTATATCCCATACCCTGTCACCCTGCAGCAACTTCTCAACGCAGATTCAACCCTATATTAAAGGCACCAAATCGCGTATTGGTAACAGAAATTATACCTCAAAAGCGTAAATTGTTCAATGGTCAAATTACCAAAACTTGCTGCAGGGACAAAGTAAGCTATACGTCAAATCCAAAGGTGCAGATACTTGCCCGGCCGCTAAAAGCCATATATGGGCATTAGCTCATCCTCGGTGGGCAAGTGGTTATAATACTCGCCTCTTGTACCAACGTAGCCCACGCCTTGTTTTCTGAGCCGTACCTGGCTGACAGAACCGTTACTGTTGGTCATATTGACAGCAACATAGTTCATTTCCTCACGGATGTAGGCCCTTTCGGCTCGCGTTTTGCTCTTGTCGCCTTCGTTGCCGAGCATATAGCCGGCGGCACCGCCCACTGCAGCTCCAATCAAGGTCGATTCGGTGTCTCCACCGGCTAATTGACCGATGCCCGCACCGGCTAATGCACCGAGGCCCGCACCTCTCGTGCCGCCGCTTTCACATCCGGCAACCAATACAAACGCAAAACTCACGGTTGCCACTATCAGAATTGTCATTACATTTTTAGCCATTTTGCACCTCCAATCGAATCTGAAAAACTGTTTTCTATATTCTTCATTTTTTACACTATTTTGCCGGCCAGCGACTGGCTCGAACAAGCCGGGCGAGCGGCCCGGTAACTCTGCGCTATTGCCAACAGGTTTCTTCCGGCTCCAGTCCGCATTCGAGCCAATGGGAGGCCATTGCGGCAAAATCGGAAAAATTAACTTTACAGTCTCCATTAACGTCGGCAGTCAATTTCGACGCACACCGCGCTATTTCGGGGCCGTCGAGCACTACCGCATATATGTTCCAGTTTCCGTCGCGGTTGTCCTGCCAGACAACAAGATTTCCACTAATGGCGGGATTGGTCTGGTCATAAGCATTATCGGTGATGCGAAATTCACGGCGTGTAGTCAGGTTATAACCAAATATGTCCCAGTTGTTGTTTCGGTAGTCCTGCCAGACCACGATGTTGCCATCTATGTCCGGATTCTCTTGTGAGGATAGGTTTGTAGTAATAACAAACTCAGCCGGCTCGCCGCCAACGGAGATATCGGCAGCGTAGATGTCCCAGTCACCGAAGAAGTTGTCCTGCCAGACCACAATCCGGCCACAGATAGCGGGGTTCTTCTGGTCATTTTCAAACAGCGATACAGGAAGCTCTGTGGGTTTGTTTCTCAGCCAGATATCGGCCGCTAAAATATCCCAATCGCCAAGCATGTCGTCCTGCCAGACAACAGTCGTTCTGTATATGGCGGGACTCTGCTGGTTATGCTCAAGGTTCGTGATGAGAAATTCGGTTGGCATTGTCGGGTCAGTGATGTCGGCACCATAGATGTCGAGCACTGGCGGCGCGCCGTCCTGCCAGACGACCGTGTTGCCGTGAATCGCGGGCTTTTGCTCATCATTATCGAGGATGTCGGAAACCGCAAATATCTGTGGGGCGGTCTGGTTGCTGATATCCGCCATTCGAATATCCCAGTCTTCCGATTCTCCCCATACGATGTAATCCTGCCATACTACAGTATTTTCGTAGATAGCAGGATTATTCTGGTCATTGTAATCGCCGATGATATAAACCCACGGGTCAGCCGGGTCATTTACGTCCGCAACGTAGATATCATAGTCCCCGTATTGGGAATCCCACTGCTGCCAGACTATGATGCTGCCATAAACATCCGGGGCCTGCTGTTCATCCAGTCCATTTGTTGTGGGCCAGACCGCAAATTCCCCGTCGTTGCCGGCCGGTGCGGAAGATACCACCGGGCCGGCAAGAAATACAGCTATCACCAGCGTTGGCAGATGTCCTGTTCTCATAGGTCTTTGGCCTTATCAGAAGCTCCCTGTTGAGCGTCTTCAACAGCGTTGTCGGCCTTTATCTTCTCGATGAGCTTGAGGAGCACTTTCGCGGCCGGAGCATTGACCAGGTCCTCACTTGCGCGCATCAGCGGCTCGACAGCGGCATCGAGCTCACCGATACCGAGCAGGTTAAACCCAAGCAGGAGCTTGAGGTCGGCATCGAAAGTGTAGAAGTCGGCCTTTTCGGTGAGCTTGTCGATGTGCTCGAATAGCTTCTCCTCGTCAGGGTACAGGCCGCGGGGATAAAAGACGGTTTGCTCTTCGGGTGCGAGCTTGGCCAGGGCCGCCCGGAGAACTGCCGCCGCCTCGGAGTACTGCCCGTTGGCGAAAAGGGCCTGAGCATAGGCAAAGGGAAGTATCATATCATCGGGGGCAAGCTCGATTGC
>Ga0114919_10003917_pt1 | contig 11966 bp, 13 predicted proteins | sample BlataG_FD_88682 | JGI IMG/M metagenome (GOLD analysis project Ga0114919, IMG submission 88682) | Deep subsurface microbial communities from Black Sea to uncover new lineages of life (NeLLi) - Black_00105 metaG | ecosystem: Environmental > Aquatic > Marine > Oceanic > Sediment | place: Atlantic...
AAAAAAAAAAAAATAAAAAAAAAAAAAAAAAAAAAAAAAAAAAAAAAAAAAAAATAAAAAAAAAAAAAAAAAGTGAAAATAAAAAATGGGTAAGAACAAAATAAAGGAAGGAGATAAAGCTCCTTTGTTCAATATTGATTCCTACAATGCTGGAACAATTGATTTAGGAGAAATAATAGGAAAAGAAAAGATTATCTTGATTTTCTCAAGATACTTTGGATGTCCAATTTGTCAATTGGATTTGAATATGTTAATAGAAAAAGTCCCTGAAATTAAAAGTAAAGGAGCAAAACTACTTTATGTAACTCAATCTGGTGAAAAAGTCGCTAAAGAGTTTATTGAAAAATATAAAATTGACTTTCCTGTAATACCTTCAACGAAAGATGAGTTATACGCAGAATACGGATTAGGATTAATGACCGCTGGAGCGGTAACAAAAGTTAGAAGTAAATTGAAAGAAGCAGCGAAGTTAGGACTTGAACATGGTGAGTTTGAAGGTTGGGAAAAACAGGGTCCAGGACAATTTGTTATTGACGAACAAGGAAACATAATCCACGAAAGAAAAGGATGGCTATTGCTCCCAGAAATACTTGAAGTATTATAGGGAAGATTTAATTTTAGAAAGATAAATATTAACATCAGAAGAAAGGAGGAAAGAATGAAAGAGAACACGAAATACCAGAATTACCGTTTTAGAGGGAAAATTCATGTTGACAAGATTGAACCTTGGTTTGATTTTGGGACAACGCAGCCTTGGGACGAGTCAGAAGTTCCTTGGGTTTTGGATAATAAAGTAAGAAGAGAAATTCTAATTATACTCGCTAAAAGTCCAAAAACTTTCGAGGAATTGTATGAAAATCTTAATTTTTCACCTAAACCTCTTTTAATATCGAAAGAAGAGTACGAATGTAAGCTAAAATATCAATGGCCTAAAGAAACAATCAAAAATCACTTATTAAATTTAGAATGGTACAATTTAGTTAAATTACAGGAAGACAAGTATATAGTAACTTTTCCAATATTTACCATGGAAAGCTTAAACGATATGGAAGAATACGTTTTAAAATTTGCGGAGAGTTGGGTAAAAGTTATTAACGATACCAAGGAAGAAGTTAAAAAGAAACTAAATGTCTACGAAAAAAAAACTAATCTGTACGGTATTTTAATCGAAAAAGCACTCGAGAAACTTTATGAACTTTTAAAAAATCAAAACTTGCTTCCTGACGAACCCAATATCAAGGTACTTTGGGCAGAACAACTCAGAAAGATTAAATTCGAAGATTGGGTTGAAAAGAACTTTTAACCTTCTTAAAAATAACATTCCTATACTAACATAAAAAATTGATTGAAAATGGAATCTTTTGTGCTTGCTCTTGTATTGACTTTAATTGCAGGACTTTCAACAACGATTGGCAGTTTTATTGCGATTTTAGTTAAAAAACCTAGCTCAAAATTTATTTCGCTTATTATGGGGTTTTCAGCAGGAGTAATGATACTTGTTTCATTTGTAGAATTATTACAACAAGGAATAGAATCTAGTGGGTTTATTTTCGGGCATTTATTTTTCTTTTTTGGAATGGGATTAATGTTCTTAATTGACATCTCAATTTCACATATTTATGAATTTGAAGAACCAATTTCAAAAGAAAAAAAAGGAAGATATAAAGAGAACATTAATTTTCAAAAAACTTCCCTATTAATTATGTTAGGGGTATTTATTCATAATTTTCCAGAAGGAATGGTTACTTTTGCAGGAACATTAAAGGATGTTGAACTTGGATTTTTATTGGCGTTTGCTATCGCACTCCATAACATTCCCGAAGGTATTGCTGTAGCAATTCCTATATACACCTCAACTAAAAGTAGAAAAAAGGCTTTCCTTTGGTCGTTTTTTTCTGGAATAAGTGAACCGATAGGAGCTCTTGTTTTTGGCTTAATTCTTTTCCCGTTTGTCAATGACTTTTTATTAGGAGTGATGTTAGCGATTGTTGGTGGATTTATGGTCTATATTTCATTAGATGAATTATTACCCGCTTCTCGCACCTTTGGAAACGAACATATTTCTATTTTAGGACTTATAGCTGGAATGTTTTTTATGTTTTTAAGTCTAACTTTATTATAGTTTGACATTATTGTTAAATTTAATTTTTTTTTGTACAAATTTAGGTAAGATCTAATTAGTCGGCTTATTAAGTTTATAAAGGTATTACGTGCATATCACTTAATTTCAAAAGAAGAAGTACTCTGTTTTTTATATATGTGGATATTCCACAGCTAATATCTGAATATCTGCTGAAGTAGAATAAATCATATTCAAAGTTCCTTAGAGAAAAAATTATGATAATTTCAAGGTTAAGTGATTCGGAACCAGTTCTCAATCTTAAAGATTTGTTTCAGGAAGAAGTAAGCGAAAAAGAAATTGAAACTAAGATAAATCAACTACCCGAAAGAGCCAAGAGAGCTAATATGAAATTGCTTGAAGAAATTCAGACAGTCTTACAAAGATGCACCCACTTGAATGAAAATCAAAGATTAATGTATTGTGAAAGCCAAAGGTACTTTATGAAACAGTATTTGCGGGAAATGAATAAACAGTGTTGAAAACAAATATTTTTAAGCCAGTCCTTCAGAACTTAATGGCGAAGCTCTTAACAATATATTTAGAGGGCTCCAAGACGTTGGGATCGAAAGTCAACCGTTAATTATCGCGTTCCGCCAAATTAATCCTAACCCAAAAAGTGAGTCGAGACAAAATTTAGCCAACAAATTCAACAAGATACTACTCATTAACAGTGCTAACAAGCTTACTGGGGATTATCTACTTGAAGAGAAAATAGATGAATTTGAAGAATTAAGAAAAATTTTCTTGAACATCTTGAAGATTTTAAATGATTTAATCTAAAGTTCCCCTCCCGATTACTTGTAGGATTCCTTTTCAAGAATTCATTTCAACGACTTATTTACTCCTTTAAATAAAGGAAATTAATGGAAGAATATATAAGCTTTATAAAAGATAAATTAATTGAAGCAACGCAAAGAATTATTATGAAAATATATTTAGAAACTTCAGTAATTAATTTTCTATTTGCTGAGGATGCTCCGAAGAAAATGAAGATTACACAAGAGTTTTTCAATTTAATAGATGAATATGAAGTATTTATTTCAGATATTGTTTTATTGGAAATTGAGCAAGCTCCAGAACAGAAGAAAAAATTACTATTAAATGTCATTAACAAATATAAAATGAGAGCTTTAGAAAGTACGGAACAAGTAGAAAATTTGGCAGAAGTTTATGTAAATGAAGGAATTATTCCAAAAAAATATATCAATGATGCTCTTCATATTGCTATAGCGACTATATATAAAATGGATGCAATTGTTAGTTGGAATTTAACCCACATAGTAAAATTCAAAACTAAATTTCAGGTTAAAAACATAAATAAAAGATTAAAAGAAAAGGATGTGATTATTTGTACTCCAGAGGAAATGGTTTATTAAAAGAAGAAAAATCCTTAGAAGAAATACATAAAATAAGAGAGACAATTTATGCAATGGATAAGAAAGAAAAAAAAGAACTATTAAAAAAAATCAAAGAAAAATATAAGTATCTTTTTGAATGATTGAATACAATTCAATACATCTTTCTTATTATTTTCTCCCTATTATCTCCCTCCACCGTGGTGCCCCCTCCTAAAAAAGATGTGAAAAGAGATTAGATCAAAAGATACATTAAAGTTATTGAACACCTACAATTAAACTTTCACGACAAATAATACTTCTTTACTTCTTCTATGACTAAATTGATTAAATCTTTACCATTTTTAATCGCATAAAATGTCATCTTGCTAAGTAAATCTTTAAATCTTTCTTGGGGTATTTTTGAGGCGCCAATAAAAAAACCTACAACCTTATGTCCTTTATCGGATAAATCTAAAAGGGTTTTTTTAGCACTACCCCAATTATAAATTCCAAAATCAGTAATAATAAAAATTAAAGTTTCTCTTTCTGATTTTTCGCTCTGTTTAATTATAGCTTTAACGGGCAATTGTGTTCCTCCCCCTTGATATCTGAGTAAAACATTTTCTGCTTTTTGGTAATCGCTTGTCCAATCACATATATCTGCTCTGTTAGAAAAATTAATTATACTAAACTTAACGCCTTTATTAGCTGCAAAATGAAGCGCTGCAAAAGAAGCTAACAGAGCGGTGTGATAAATCCCTCTAGAAGATTTTGCTTCATAATTCCATTTCATAGATCCAGAAGAGTCGATTACAATTAGTAAATCTGGAATTTCTTTTTCCATTAAATGCCCTTGTCCTATTTTTTTCGCCCATTTTCGTGTTGTAATATTTGGAATAATAACTGGGCTATTTAAAAGGGTCTGGACAATATCTAGTTCATCTATTGGTTCTCCTAAACGCCAAACTTCGGGATAAACGGGTATTTGTCCTCCCGGTTTTTCTTCGTATATTTTAATTTCAATTAAGTCTTTAGCCAAACCTCTATACCAGGTAGCTAAAGGATTTCCATCAATTAATATCCCTGCTTGGCCGGCAGGAGCTCCAAATTCGGAATAAGGCGTTTTTTTAGCAAAATCTTCTGCTTTTTGCCTTAATTCGTCCTTATTATCTTTTTTTAATTTATCTAAATTTTTATTTTCTAATGGGTTATCCATTATGTCTAAGATGTCTTCGGGAAACTCGATTTTTGACCCACCTATTCCCGGAGATTTCCTCTCTGTTTTTTCTTTACCGTGTCGAACAACAGTTCCAACCATAATAAATGTATTATTAACCAGCGATCTTAAATGATAAGCGGTTTTAGCGACTTTTTCTTCCCATAATGTCTCATCTTCAAAATTCTTTTTCACAATATTCACTACTTTTTGAGATACATTTTCCACATTGGAGAACGAGCCATTATCAGAAATCTTTATATTTAAGAGCAGTTCATAAGCCCGAAATAGGAATTTTGAAAAGTCGCTCATGTTATTTTGATTTTTGTCTAAAATGTGCTGATAAGTCTTTTTCAACTCCCAGGAGATCAAATCGGGATTTTTTTTGTGAAGTTTAGCGTCAATAATAAAATCCGCGAACACATTAACTACTATCGGAGCAAAATTCTCATTAACGTATTTTATAGCCGCTTTAAGTAATTTAGCGTTTATTAAACCGTCATACGGAATAATTTGATAATGGGAGACTTCATGAAGGGTTATAGCACGAAAATAATTGATATAGTCTATATCTTCTATAAAAATAGGCGTATTTGCTAAATTCATAGTTATCTGCCATTTATGTTGAGGATCTATGTAGAAGCCTTCTAAATTTGAGTAATCGAATATAAAAATAGGCGTATCTAAAGGAGGAAAAAAAAGTTCGCTTTGCGTTTTAGCCCAAGCTATTTTCGCTAATTCAATGATATGTTGTTCTTTATGATCTAAACCTTTTTTTGGCGCGCTTTTTATTCTTTTTTTTTTAGATTTCGACATCTTAAAAATTTCTATATCTTATTCCTCCTTATGAACATAATCTAATTTATCTAAAATCTCCCTTAATTTTAAGGCTTCAGAACCACCTGAAATTTGAATATTGACTAAGGAGTCATTGTTAGTCCCTGTGACGTTAATTTCGATTAATAAATCTTCAGTTCTAATTTGTTTCGTTTGCCTTCTACTAAAAGCCTCTTGTAATGGCTTATCCAATTTAGGAAATTCGCTCGCAATATCTGCCCAAATTTCTTTATTATTCACATACTTAAAAATATAGTCTGTTACTGTTTGCTTATATAATTCTTGATTACATAAATTGATTAAATAGGCTCTGTTAGGGAAATTTATATCTTCAATTAGATTATTTCGAATGTTCGCAAGCGTGTTAATATCTCCGCTTTTTGAGGCGATATTTATTTGTTGGGCGAGCTTTGAATACTTTTTATCTTTAACGGAATTAACAAAAGGAATCAAATCGTATTTAACAATTAAATCGTTTTTCTGATAATTCTTAAGCGTAGTTAAATCTTCTTTTTCCGAATTTCCATCCCGAAATCGTTTAGATATTTGATAACAAACTTCGCGATTGATAAAACGCTTCTGAATTTGATTTAAAATATTTTTTGAGAATTCATATTGGTTCCCCCAATACGGCGATTTTTCTAATTCCCTTCTAGAATAAATAACCCTATGAGAAATAACATAAGGAGCTATAGTATTGACGATATTAACATCGATTTTTTTAAGATCTAGCAACCAAGTTAGAGCTTTCGAATATCTTAAAAGATCCTTTGCTACCCTTACACTTAATATTGATTCGATTTTATTGCATACATTTAGCCCAGTATTGAAGTGACAACCAGAGCATAAACCAGTGCTTGGTTTGAGATTTTCAGAATTTCCCTTATCTACCCTCGCACATAATGTATATTCTCTTATTATTGCGTGGATGTAATTATTCACTTCAGCATTAAAACCGATTCTATTCACATAATACCAAATCTCCATTAACTCGTCAATCGTTAAGACTTTAGGAACTTGGATTATTTCTTCATAACCCGAGTACTTCTCATCTTTGCCAGTCAAAATTAATTCTAAATCGTGACTGGCGGGCATTACAATTGGAATGGAAATACCAAACCTATCTAAAAATGGGCGCGATAATTCAAATGTCCCAACATCTTGTGGATTAATTGTTGCATATAAAGTAAATTTATCAATCGTTTTAATTTCGTCGTAGTATTTGATAGTGCCTTCTGCTAACAAAGATAAGAGAATATCTTGAGCGTAAGGAGTTAGACGATTGACTTCATCAATAATTTTCCAAAACTTTGTAACAAATTGCCTCCATACAACTTCTTCTTCGCCTTTATGCATTAATTTTCCTAGTTTAAGAGTTCCAACTAGCTTTTCTTCGGTAAGTTGTGGATGTCCTCGAATTATTGAAGATTCGATATCATTTAATGAGTATCCTGTAAACATGCGTCCTAAAAGTTTTGTGAGACTAGTTTTACCGCCTCCGTGTCCACCGACTAGGATCATTGCTGAATTGGGAACCAAGGCGTTTAACACGCATATTGATAATATTTCTGGTAATGATTTTGTGTTTACTTTTTGAGTATCTTCATCAAAGTATTTTATTTCTAAATTCTTTGAATGGACAAATAATTGGTTGGCTTGCGTAATATTGATTATTTTCCATACTTTCTTCCTTAATAACTCTTCTTCTGCAATTTTTGTCGACATTTGGGGAATTCTCGTAAGATTTATAATATTAAATAGAAATCAGTTCATTGATTTAATTTTAACCATTTTTCTTAGCGGTCTTTAGCTTCTTCGTGTGTATATAAATTCCCTTCCTTTGAATCTTTTAATCCCTTCTCAATTTTTTGTCTTACATATATTGCTTCGATGATATCTTCCAAACTTATATCATCAGGAAGATTTTTTATCATTTGTATGATATTTTCCTTTTGAGTTGCCATGATATTTTCCCTTAATAATTAATAGGATTCTATAATAAAAAGTATCGTATCCCCTTTTATTTTTTGCCATACTGATTTGAATTAATTGATTTTTCTGCTGAAAAAGGAGTCATATCATAATTTCAACTGATAAATTCCTAACGCCCATTAAGGTCTATTAGAAGTCGAGTATTTCGTTTAACTGTTCAATAACAAAATCAGGGTAGTATTCCCAAGCACCATAGCCATCGGGATACTTATTTTTATCTCTTCTTATTAAACATGCTGAGATATTTGCTTTTTTTGCAGCATAAACATCTACAATCGAATCGCCAATCATAATGGCTTTCTCTTTTTTAGGGTCGTATTTTAATTTCTCTAAAACTGACAAAACACCTAAAGGTGATGGTTTAGCAATCGATTGATCCTTGTCAAACGACAGACCAAAGGAATAATTGAAATATTTATGGATATTAAATTTTTTTACTATGAAATCAACAATGTAATCTGCTGAGTTTGATATTATTGCTAATTTTTTGTTTTCATTATAAATCTTTTCTAAAACACAAATAACATCGTTAAAAAGTAAGACTTTATTTTTTTGAACGAGAACTTTTCTATATTCAAAGTCAATTTCATCAAAACATTCCCAAAAATCGTGAAAATTATTCGTTCCCCACTTTTTTAAGTAATCAATATAACTATTACCAGAGAACCAGAACTTATTTCTCTCGCTCCTCTCTGGAACATGCTTAGTTAAACATTGTTTAAGAGTTGCTAATAAAATACTATCAAAATAATCCTTAGAATTAGGAATATAAAGAAGACAATTGTCTAAATCAAATAAAAAGTAATTATACTTCATGTTAAAAATAACCTAAATGTCCTAAATTATTACCATCTTCGTCTAACGCGTATACTATTCCCATGGAAAGAGGTTCTTGGTTTTCTTCTTTAGTAGATTTAGCTACACGTTTAATGGTTTCCAATTTTAAAATAAAAATCCCATTACATTTCTTACACTTAACATAAATTTTCTTGACATGCTTCTGATCATCCTCAAATTCTTCTTTCTTAAATGGTTTTAATAATTTAGGGTCGCTATTATCGCAATTTTTTAGAAAACATTGATCTAAAGAGATTCTTTCCATACCCCTTCTAGCAAGGGCAATAAAAGCGTGAGTAGGAATTTCATATCTTAGGTCTTCTTTATCGGCTTTATCGGTCATACTTAATAAAAAAGTATTAAGTAATTAACTCTTTTTGTTATTGTTAATAGAAATTCGCTTATAACGACTAGCTTTAAAATAATTATTTAAGGTGATTAAGATTAATTACAATCAAATATTACAATTTCTGAAGAATTTAATTTCGTTATTGAGTTAAATATGTCAAAAAAGGAAGATTTCTCAAAAGAAACGTTAGAACATGTATCTAAGTTAGCTTTATTAGATTTAAGTGAAGAAGAGAAAGAGAAATTAGCTAAACAATTAGGAGATATACTTAACTATTTCAAAAAGTTAAACGATTTAGATACTTCAAATGTTGAACCCATGACACACCCCATCGAGGGTCTAAAAAACGTGTTTAGAGAAGATATTCCCGGGGAATCGCTTTCAAATGAAGAAGCGTTAAAAAACGCTAAGCATATTAAGGATGGCTATTTTGAAGCGCCAAGAATATTAAAAGGTTAGTATTCTATTCCTTATATTCTCTTGTGAGAATATCAATAGCCTTTTCCATATCTTTTAAGGCTTTCTTTCTCTCCTTAGGTGTCATATTGTAAAATTCGTCCTCCGAATTCGTACCAATTTTTTGAGATTCCGCTGCGGGCTTGAATTTCTTAAATACTAACGCGTTAATGTAGCGTTCATAATGGTTAAGCGCTTTATTAAGTTCTGGGTTATCTTTAATTTGTTCCCACAGTTCTAAGGTTTCTAAACTACGAATACCAATATCAATTCTAAACCAACTTATTGGAAATAGTAATTTCTTTTTAATTCCATATTCTATTACCTTTAAGTTATCATCATCAATATACAATTCAGGTATCTCATCTTTACTAAAAACGATGTTATCACTCATGATATATAAGTTAGCAGCATTTCTTGAAGTGCAAACTATTCCCACAGCAAATCCTTTTGCTAATCGTAATTGATTTATCAAATCCTCTAATTTTGATCCTTTTATGTGAATGTGATTTTTGTGATTTCCTTGAAATTCAATTTTAATTTTGTTGATACCTTTGTCGTCGATTATAATCTTGGGAAACAAACCTCTTTCACGTGTTCTTTTATGAGCTTCTAACAATTTATTAATAATTTCGTAATCCAATTTAAGACCGGGAATTACAGTCGTATTTGCATCTAAGAAAGCGTCAACTTCAAAGTCCGCAATTCCATAGAAAATTTTCCGATTGTTGATAATTTGATAAATAATTTTTACAATTGTATCAACTAAAGCCTCTGGATCTTCTCGAATAGAATCATATTCAGTCGTAGTAAAAGTATCGATCTGATCTTCTAACCCCTCCTCTTCATAAAAAGCAGCCCACGACATTTCGGTATAAATATTACCCTCGTTATAGAAATTATGGGAACTATCTATGCTAATTATTGATTTAGCTCCTCCAATTTCTATACCCTTTTTTGTACTTGAAGAGCTAAATATTTTCAAGGGCGGATTATTAAAATCGAGAGTCAAACGAATAACCACTTTTTGCTTTATGCTTTAAAATATAATAGAGGTAATATTATTAAATATGGTTTTTTTAAAGATTCTAAATATAATAGGTTAAAATTTATTTAAAAAATTAGTGGAATATTTGAAAAGAACAAGTTTTTATTGATACAAGGAAAATAAATTGCAAGTTGGATAATCAATTTACAGGAATTTTGACTGTAAAGGTAGAACCTTTCCCTTTTCCTTCAGATTCTGCCCAGATTTCTCCTCCATGAAGTTTAATAATTTCTTTTGATATGAATAATCCTAACCCTGTACTTCCTAAATCTATGTCGAGGTCATTCTTTAAAGGAGATGTTATTACGCTAAACTTTTTAAAAAGACCTTCTATTTCTTTATTAGTTAAACCTACACCTGTATCTTTTATTATTACTTGAGCAAATTTGTCATCGGATTTCATTTTAATATTTATTTTACCTTTCGAAGGTGTATATTTTATCGCATTTGAGATAAGATTCGTTAAAACAAGCTCAATTCGAGACTCATCTATATTCAAGTAAAGTTCGGGTTCGAGATCTAATTGTATTTCATGATTGCGTTTATTACTAAAATATCTCATTTCTTTAACACAATTTGAGATTAAATCACCAAGATTAGTTTTTCTTTTATCTAATTTGAATACTTTAGACTCCATTTTAGAAACATCAAGCAAATCATCTACTAATTTTCTTATTCTCCTTGTTCCACTAAATGCCATTTCTAATAGTTCCAATTGCTCCGGATCGAATTTATCTTTGTGTAGAATGTCTAAAAGTTGGTATGCCCCATAAACAGTAGTTATAGGAGTCTTTAACTCGTGTGAAGCTCTGTCAATGAATTCCTTTCTCATTTCATTTAATTCTTTTAACTTTATTTCTACTTCTTTTTTATCAGAGATATCGCGACCCATTACCATAATATACGTTGTATCTCCCATTTTCACTAAAGAGGATTCATAATTTACCCATATTAGGCTCCCATCTTTTTTAATTAATTGAATATCTATAGATGGTAATGTTTCTCCTTCTGAAATTTGTTTAAGTCTTTCACGCAAATGGGGTAAATATTTTGGATGAATAAATGAAAGATTAAAGAATTTATTACCGATAAGTTCAGTCCTATCGTATTCAATTAATTTTTCTAAAGCGGGATTACAATCTTCAATCATTCCAGATGTATTCATTAGAAGTATTGAAGAGGGTGATTTTTCAAATAAAATTCTATATTTTTCTTCAGATTCTCTTAGTTCCTCTTTTGCTTTTTTTCTTTCACTAATATCTATGTATGACACTAAGAATGCGGGTTTTTTTTGAAATGTAATTACCTTACTATAAATTTCCAGCCAAATAATATTACTATTTTTATGAATTCCTCGAACTTCATAGTATCTTACGCCATTATCGAAACGATTATCAGTTTTTGTTGCTAATTCTATCACCATTTTTTTATCTTTAGGATGAATAGTTTTGAAGAACTCTCCAGAGTTCCAGCTTAACATTTCTTTACTAGAATATCCAAGCATGTTTGCAAGTGTTTCATTAACATATTTTATTCTCTCATCTTGGATAATAGATATTCCCATTAATGATTGCTCGGAAATCGTTCGAAATTTTGTTTCAGATTCTTTTATTTTTTCTTCAGCGTTTACCATCTCAGTTACATCATGAATTATGCTTCTCATGCCCACAATTTTTGATCCCTTAAAAATTGGTGTTGCGTTAATGGTCCCGTAAAAAAAGGAGCCATCTTTCTTTCTTAATTGTAAAATCAGAGGTTCAATTAATTCTCCT
>Ga0114919_10003919_pt1 | contig 11965 bp, 10 predicted proteins | sample BlataG_FD_88682 | JGI IMG/M metagenome (GOLD analysis project Ga0114919, IMG submission 88682) | Deep subsurface microbial communities from Black Sea to uncover new lineages of life (NeLLi) - Black_00105 metaG | ecosystem: Environmental > Aquatic > Marine > Oceanic > Sediment | place: Atlantic...
ATAACTGACGCAAACAACCGCGTGGACGTCGGTTCATGGCTCGGGACCGCAGTAACAACGAGCGGCACGACGGCTAAGCCGGAAGTCGATGTCTTTTCCGTAAGCGACGACGCGACGGCGGCCAACAACCTCGAACTACAGTACGACACAACCGGGGTTACCGGCGACACGTTCCCCGCAACGCAAGCGCAAGTTGGGAATCTGTCAACGGGTTCGGCGGCAGTCAGTACCATAGCGGAAGGCGTCGAAGCGGCAACGCCGCCAGTTGTCGGCACGCAGACGAACGATTACACGGACACCTGGCAACTCAACGACGTCTACCACTCGTGGGCTCCCGCAGGCGGAGAGCTAGACTTTGCCTACAACTTCAACATCGGCGCCAACGCCTCGCCAACCGAAATCACATGGAACGGGTACGCACAATCGATCAATGATGTTGTTTCCGTCTACGCACGAAACTGGCTCGCAGACTGGGAGCAGATCGGGACAATCAATGGAACCGCCATCGCTACAGACCAGGAACAGACGTTCAAACTCGTCGCGTGGCATGTCAACACAGGAGCCAACGCCGGGGATGTTCGCATCCGGTTTGTGAGCACGGGCGGAACGATCATAACCGCGTTTGCGACAGAGCGGATTCTGTGTAGCTTCACGATTGTCAATCAATCAGTCGGCTATGCCAACGGGGCCGTCTGGATTGACTTGGATGACGGCGTATCTGGCACGGTAGATTATGTCAATGGTGTTGCCGATAACCCGGCAGTCTCCCTTGCTAGTGCTAGAACTATCGGAACCTCCGTCAATTTACATCGATTCCACATTTCGCCGACAACCACGAGCCTGACCCTGGCTAGCAACTCCGACGGACTGGAGTTTGTGGGCGTGCATTGGGTTCTCGCACTGGGAGGCCAGTCGATTGCAAACGCGGTGTTTCACGGTGCATCCGTCAGCGGTGTAGGTACAGGTGCGACCGATCCCGACTTCACCGAATGCTATATCAACGCAGTGACGCTCCCGGGGTGCGACTTCCACGACTGCAACATCAAAAACACCGTGACCCTATCGGCCGCAGCAACGTACTTGTTCGAGGACTGCTCGTCGCGATCTGGGGCGGTGTTGGACTTCGGCGGTGCCATTGGAAATACAACGGTGTACATGCCAGGATGGAAGGGGTCCGTGCTTGAGATTCAGAACCTCGGGGCCAACGGCACGGACGTTCTGTACATTGAAGGCAAGGGCAAGTTGACGCTCAACGCAAACTGTGTAGCGGGCACCGTCAACATCGAGGGTAATATCGAACTGGTGAACAACGGCTCCGGGATGACGATCAACGATGATGCGCGGGTAGCGGTTGACACGATCAACGCAGAGGTGGTGGACGCCCTTTCTGCCGACACGTATGCCGAGCCGGGCCAGGGCCCGCCGTCGGCCACGTTGTCGTTGGCAGCCAAGATTGGCTACTTGTTTAAGGCGTGGCGCAACAAGAGTACCCAGACGAGCACCCAGTACAGCCTATATAACGATGACACAACTACCATTGATCAGAAGGCAGTCGTTGCTGACGATGGGACGACAACCACTAAAAATGAGATAGCCACAGGGCCATAGCGATGGCAGTAGACACCAAGCAAAAACGATTGGCGATGTTAAACTTCGGCTTGCCGTGGTGGACGACATTGCTCGAGGCCGACGGGACGATTGACGCGGATGATCGGCCGCACCTGTTGGGACTGTATCCGCGCGCGGGGGCTCCACCTGTAGTCGGCGGAGGTAAAAACCCGCTGAGCATGCCGCTTAGCTTTCCGCTTAGGGGTCCATTATGAGCGTTGCATTCTATGGCGATTACGACACGACGGAAACGGTGGTGATACCGTTCAACGCGTTTTCGTCGAGCGACCCGTCGGCATCCGTCACGGTGACCGACCTAATTGCAACCGACGTCGAAATCTACAAGGACGGCAGCCTGACGGAGCGGAATAGCGCAACGTACAGCGGCATAGCCGTAGACGTGGACGTGGACGGAACTGCCGGCGCTCATTGGGTGACAATCGATTTGAGCGACGACAACGATATGGGTTTCTACGTAGCGGGTTCGCGTTATTCCGTCAAGGTTGTCGGCGTGACAATCGACGGCGCAACCATCAACGCATGGATCGGGGCGTTTTCGATCGGCTGCATGTTGCGACCGACGGATGCGGGGCGAACGCTTGGCGTCACAGCAACCGGAGAGGTTGACGTCGGTGCGTGGAGTGGCGTCAGTGTAAGCAACAGCAGTGGGTTTCCCAGCGTCAATGTTTGCGGCTGGCGGGGCTGTACCGTATGCGGTTCCTGCGGCGTGCCGGACGTCAATGTCTGTAAGTGGAAGGGCGCTGTAGTGCCGACGCCCACCAACGCGGGCTACCCGCGGGTCGACACACATTACTGGCAGAACGAGGCGGTCGGAGGCTGCTGCGTAGGCGGCGTGATGTATCCGTACACTTCGACCCAGCGTTGGCTCACCTGTGCTGTGGGCGTCCACAACGGCCTGCCATGTGTGGCCGCATGCACGGTCTGCAGCTGCGTGATCGGCCTCGGATCGGTCTCGGTCGATACCGACTACGGCGGCTACAACAACCTGGCCTACATCATCGACGGTGGCCCGGCTGTCGAAGACGCCCTCATCCAGGCGTACCTCAAGACCGCGTACGACGCCGGCAATCGCACCCGGAACTACGTCAAAGCCGAGACCCGGACCGGCTCTGGGGGCCGCTGGGAGAAGGAGATGCGGCTCGACGCGGGCGTCTACACGCTGGTCTTCTACAAGCAGGGCGAATACGGTCCGGATCTCAAAGATATCACTGTTGCATAAGGAGCTTGGCGCATGCCTGTTGACGCAACACCTATTTGGTGCCGAACGGCATCCGAGCTGCAGACGTGCAACGATCTCGACATCCTGACTCCCGAGATCAGCACGGCGTTCGACGAGCTGCTGCTGCCGAAGAAGCGGGCCACCAAGGCCACCGAAGCTACCAAAGTCTTCCTGCGGATGACCATGCGGGATCGCGATGGTGTCGGTGTGGACTTGCGTGAGTACGGTATTCAGGGCAGCGTCGGGCTCGATATGCTCGAATCGAGCTCCAGTTCTAGTTCTAGTTCCAGCTCCGTGGCACCGGATTACGGCCACGTCATGATCCGGTTCCGCGAGGCCAGTATGGTCATCTCGACTACCTACCAGATCGAAGCTGCGGTGTTGTCGGCCGCCGACGGCCTCGTCATGTGCTCCGTGCCCACACAGGTCATGGCCCAGCGTGGTATCTGGTTCGCCGAAGCTGGGGCGATCAACGCCGCGGGCAATCTGCTGTTCACCGATGAGGTCTACCTCTACGTCGAGAACTCGGCATGGACCGCCTCACCGTCCAGTAGAAGCACAGGACCGCCGCAGATCGACGACATCCGGCTGGCCATGCGGGACAACGCTCCGTACGAAAACGAGCTGATCGACAACTACGACTTCGGCGTCGTGGAGATCTGCCACGCTGCAATCCGGACGGTCAACTACTGGAATGAGCAGCCGCCGATCATACCGAGTGCCAGATACTCGACGTTCAACTTCCCGTTCAAAGAGATCTGGACGCGTGGCATCAAGTTGTTCCTGTTTGCTATGGCCGAAGAGCATTACAGGCGGAACTTCTTCCGGCACAGCGCCGGCGGCGTCTCGACCGACGACAAGAACCGTCATCGGGAGTACAACACCGCCTGGAAGGAGGAGTTGGCTCAGTTCCGGCAGATTGTGATGCATCAGAAGGCGTCGATCAATGCGAATAGCGCTTACGGCTCTTTCGGCAGCGGAATCGGCTACGGTGGGCGGTAAACTTTGATCATCTGAACAAAATCGAGCGACTGGCGCCAGGATACTCGCACAATGCCGTTGACTAAAAGCACATCAGGTATCAAAAGGGTATGGGTAGACTACGCCATGTCCGGCGGCGCCCGCGTCACGTGGGAGGTCCGCGAAGACCTTCGCGATCCGCTGCCGTGGGACTTTCAGCTGCAAGTCAGTAGGGACGGGGGCAGTGACACCTGGAGCGACGTAGGCTCCTCAGTACGCAACGACTACTACGCCATAGACGACTCGAAGCGCCAGTACGGCCGCGGCTTGCGGCTCCAGTATCGGGTGGTGCTGACCACCGGGTGGTCGACGTACACGAGCGAGAATGCCCAGCCGTTCGGGCTGTTGTCCAAACGGCAATGGCTGCAGGCCCGTGCCATCATCCGCCGTACGCTGCTGGCGCCCCGTCAGCTCGATAATGTGCCCGGCTTCCTCATGAAGCGGAAGCTGTACGGTACACCCTGCACGACGTGCGTGGACCCAATCACCGGCGGTATCACCAACTCCGACTGCGACGAGTGCAAAGGCACCGGCAAGGTGGACGGCTACTGGGTGGCCGCGGCGAACACCATGTTCGATCTGACGCCCGAAAGCGACGACACGCAGCGGACGCAGAAGGGTACCAGCAATGATGTCATCATGCAGGGCTCCTTCATCGGCGTACCGATGCTCAACCGGAACGATGTCTGGATCGACGCCAACAGCGATCGCCGCTACATCATCAAGAAGGTCACGACGATCGCCGAGATGAGCCGCGTGCCAATAATCGTGACAGCGGAGCTGCGTCTGGCTGAATTTGACGACGTGATCTATACTGTAGATCCAGAGGAGGGAAGCTGATGGCCAGTCGCGAAGCCGGAAAATCCGAGACAGAGAGCCGGAATCCTCTGCTGCCGCAGATCAGCGTCCGCAAGTGGGAGCCGGACAAGAAGATGATGCAGAGCATCGACGAGACCATGACACGGGCTACCGGCGGCCGAGAGCCGGATCAGTGGCACAAGGACTATTCGCATGCCGGAAGATAGGACATTCCACGAGAGTAACCTGTGCTCGCTAGGAACCCGCCCGCAGGTCATGACGGCGCTGTTCTTGTGTCTGCTGCGTGACCATTTTGCGTCGGCGGACAACATTGCGAATGACGTATTCCGGGAGAGGCTGTACGTTGCGGGCGATACCACGGGCATCCTGATCGAGGACGCGACCGTGTGGTTGCCGACCAGAACAGAGAAGCGACCGGCCATCGTCGTCAACCGCAACGGATGGAAGCATCTGAAACGCTTGACGCTCAATGGCGCCACCGGTATCGACGGCGACGGGCATACGCATTATGCCAAACTTTGGCGGGGCAGCCACACGTTGTTCTGCATAGCGCCGAACGGCGCCGAAGCGGAAGTGTTGTCGACGGAGATCTATCGGTTCCTGATGCACTTCGGACCGGTCTTCCAGAGGAGCTTCAAACTGCTCCAGTTTGAGCTGGTTGAAATCGGCCCGTTGAGCCAGCTCGAGGAGGCGACTAAGCACTATGCCGTGCCGATCACGGTAGCTTACGGTTGGTGCGAGTCGTGGCTGATTCGTAAGCACGAACCGACGATCAGTGATACGCGGCTGGCGGATATTTTTGACACATACCGCCGTGGCTAAACGAACCAAATTACGCCATCCACTACGGACGTGGCTAGGCCTGGACATATAAGGAGCGCTGTAACATGGCCCAAGACATGTTTTCGAATGAAGTCACGTATGGTGGTGCGTTCTCCGCAGAAGGCGCTACGATCACGTTTGACAAAACGTACACAGGTCTGCTGGTGCAGAACTTGTCGTGGCAGTACATGCAGAACGTCTCGCGGCTCTACGACGTGACGTCCACGGATGTCGCGCTGGTACAGGGCCGTACGGGCGGGCAAGGCTCGATGTCTCGCGTCATGGGTCCGTCGGCGCTTGCGGCAGGGTTCTTCCTGAAGTATGGTAATGTCTGTTACTCCGATGACAACACGCTGACGATTTCTGCTGTGGCCAGCTGCGACGAATCGTCACCGCAGACAGTCGTATTGGTAATGCAGCATGTCGTGTTGAACAGTTACGGCGGCGCCGTTTCTGCGCAAGACATGGTTGTGAACGAGCAAATCGGTTTCGTCTTCCTCTACATGACCTACGACGATGGCGCTGCGTAGTGCAATCGGGGGATGCGGGGGCGGCGAGCCTGCCTCTAGGGCCCTGAGCCCGTAACCGGTGACAATATGCTCCAGCTACCCATACTGCGGCACGCCGCCGAGAATATCGGCCGGTTGGCCCGCGTTGTCGATTGGCGATCTGTCCTGGCACCTAACCAGGCTGGTGATCAGCGTCCTGTGTCTGACAGTGCGGGTGCGATCGCCTCAAGCCAGTATGATCTCGGAGCGAACAGTCGCATCGAATACGGAATGATCGTCGACGCCATCATGGGCGCCCGCTGTTATCGTGTGCTGCCTGATGGCGGCGGCCCGCCTATCGACTGCTCCATGGGTATGAGCGGTCCGGTCGCACCGATCGGTGCATACGACGCCAGCACACTCGTCGTCGGTTCGCACGTCCGCTATATGACGTTGCCCAACTCTGCTGCCGGCGTCATTCTCGGCACTGAGCCCATGTACATGTGGGACCCGACGAAGTGCTTCGGCGATATTGTCAGCCAAGGATCAAACGCGTGCCTGAAGACCGAAACCGGACCGCAAGAAGCGTTCAATATGGGCGGCTCGACATACAGCGGCACGCTCAGTACGCACGGCGGCATCACCGATTGGTCTGGCCGCTCGCCGTACGACAGTATCGAGGCCGGCGAATTCAACAGGACGTCCGAGCTCGGGCTGATGCTCCATCTGGACTCGTACATGGGCTTCTTGCGGGCCGACGAGTACACCGGGGTCTGGGTGTTCTATTGGGATGGTCTCTGCCGCATCGCCGGCCAGCAATTCCAGGAATGGGCCGGACCGTCCGAAAAGGAAGTCTACGACGACGAGGGCGAGACAACGTACTACCAGGGTGTCTCTACGTACCCGTGGGAGCATCACGGTATGCTGACGGCGCCGTCCGACATCACTACCGAGCTGACGGCAGACGAATCGCAAAACGCCTACCCGTACTACGCCCGGTACGAGCCGACCGACGACGATCTGCAGCCGTTCCACCGCTTCCGCACTTACGCTGGATATCTCGGCCAAGGTGAGAAGAAGCTGGTGTGTGCCCCGGTGTACTCCGGCGGTGCAACTTCACACCTCTACAGCAACAGCACCTACGAGCCATTCGGTCTGCATGAGCAGCAGATCATGATGTCCGGGCACTGGGGCATGCGTACAGCGCTCGGGTTTACCCTCACCAAGCGGCCAATCATTCCGGTACCGAAGCGGATCGAGATCGTTACGTCGGCAGACGGAGACACGCCATCCAACTACCGTGCTTCTGGGTACTACGGTGGCGCCGGTGACCCGCACAATGTTCAGCCGTCCACGACGCCTGATGCGGGCGTCGCTGTCGACGAACTGCATCTGTATCGTGCTGCCACGGTCATGGATCTGCACGCCCACCTGTTCAACTGGGAGGGTGAGAATGCATTCTACTACCACGGTAACGACTACTACCTCATCGACGAGAGCAGCTACACCCATGTCGATACGAATCAAGAAGTACCGACGTGGAGTGATCTGGACAGCGTAGGGCAATGGTATCTGGATGTGCCGGCGTCCAACGAAGTGCAGTACGACCACCGCATAGGTGGCAGCGCCAAGGTCTATCACAACACGGCGTACTTCACCATCACCGACGAGGGCGGTGTCTGTATCGGTGACGGCTGGGGCTCGGAACTCAAGATGGCCGGCGGATCCATTTTCCTGGAGTGCCCGGGCGATGTGTTTATGGCGCCCGGCCGAAACTTGATCGCCTGGGGTGGTCGCGACATCTGCCTGCGAGCCTGGAACTCCGTGGATATCACAGCCAGCGAGCGGGACGTACGCATCAAGGCCGAGGAGAACTTGAATCTGCTCGGTGCCAACGGCGGCGGATCGTACGGTGTGTTCATCGAAACACGCTCTGACGTCGGCACTGACGGCGCTGGCGGCTCCGGCGACGGCACCACAGGGGAGTCGTACTACGGCTGGGACGTTGTGGGCGAGTCCGCCAGGCACACCGGTATTGTGCTGAAGGCCAAGAATAGCGAGATCATCGGCTGGGGCCGTAACGTCTACCTGATGACGAAGATGGATGATTGTCTCGGTAAGGATACCGGTTTCAGCGGCGCGATTCCGGATCAACCCAAAGCGGGTGACATCGTTCTGGACGCCAAGGGCGAAGGCGACGTCATCACTCGCACAAAATTCGTGAAACATTGGGTTCAGTGTGCAGTCATGCACGCTTTCCCGGACGAACCCGGCATCAACCAGGTCAACTTCTTCACCGAAGACGGCGCGACGCTCTGCAAAGATGTCTATATCGACGGTGACTTGCTGAACTACGGCTCGCACCTGGTCAAGAATGACGTGATCTCGTGTGAGGGCCACTACTACTCGAACCAGGGCGGCATGGTCGCCAAGATCGATACAGCGTCCACGTGTACGGCGATTAACGAAGGCCACGCGTATGAGGCAGAGCTGCGTGTGTGGTCAGACGCCCGCTGGGCCATCGATCTTAATACAATGTGGTATGCTGAGGGGCGGCCGGGCAATCCGGACGTCGTGAAGAGCGCGTGGTTTGACCTGCGAATCGAATCAAACTACAAATCACAGGAGTTTACGTTGTGGGAAGCTCGATGGCAGCAGATGGCCAGAGAAAATGGCGATACACCGAAGCGGTGGACGGAAAACTCGGTCGACAGCAACTCGGAAGTGGCTACGTTGGCTGATACTTATCCGTTCCCGGGCTACGAGCGGCTGACTGTCGATTACGCCTACAAAACGGTCGACAACCTCTTGTACGATACTGTGACCGGCAAAGCCGTGGATCGCGGAGCCGCTTACGAGTCGCCGGTCACGTCGGCTACGCCGGCAGCTGCGATAATTGACGGTACCTATTTTCATATTGGAAAGTAAAGGAGAGCGGAAGATGACTGACATTCCCCGACGTAAAAAGTTCTCGGCACCGCCTGCTGCAGCAGCACACGACCGCGGTGCCCTGCCGCCGCGGCCCGGCACTGTGCTCGGACATGTGCCCTTAGAGGCTGTGCGTGGCCAACGGGAGCTGACCGAAGTCGAACGCAAGATCATCGAGAAAGCCGCGTGGACTCCCGGGCAACCGGCACCAGCCTTCGGAGTTGTCGGCCAACACATGGACGCGGCAGTTGCCGCCGTACAGGCCAAGGCCGAGGATCATTTCGGTATGATGCCGATCGATCCGGCGACGCTGCCGCTGGAGATGCCGGAACCGGTTGATATCGAAGACATGGCTCCTGACGAGCGGGCCAAGGCTGTGGAGACCTTCAAAGAGATGGACGCGCTGCAGGATCGCATGAATGAAGTCCGGCGGGCGAGGGCACGAGCTCAGGCTGCCGGGGGCGCGATGTCTAAGCCGGGTGGCGCTGTCGCCCTAGCCGCGGCCGCGGCTGCAGCACGGCAACAGGCGGAGGCGCCGCCTACGGAGCAATTGCCCTTTAAGCTGAAGGATGCAAAGCCGCCGGTGCAGGCCACACCCGAGTCTACACCCGAGCCTACACCCGAATCTTGTTCTCATGATCAAAATTCGGCGGACGCCGGTGCCGATCTGACAGGCGCAACCATAACCTGCCCGCAGTGTAACTTCGATCTGAACAGCGAGCTGGTCGAGCCGACGACCGAGGATATTGCGTCGTATCTGTCCGCTCTGATGGGCGAGGGCAGGTTCCGCAAGGAGGTCAAGCTGTTCGGCGGACGCGTCGTCATCGTGTTCCGCGGGCTGCTGCCGCGGGAAGTTGACCTCGCGTTGCGGCTGGCAGACGCAGAGGCCGCCTCCGGAAACGTGCAGCACATCATGCAGTACGCACGCTTCGCCGAGGGCTTCAAATTGGTCATGGGCATCGAAACTGTGAAGCGTGCCGGCCAGCCGCCGATAGACCTGCCGGAGATCGGCGAAATCGTGGATGAGCCAGATGGACCGACGCCGGTCATGCAGCTGAAGGACTACCTCGATAACGAGGTCTTTACGACCGACAGCCTGCGGCGAACAGTTGGCACCCAGTGGATCAAGTTCAACAGGCTTCTCCAGTTTATGGAGGCGAAGGCAGAGGACCCGGATTTTTTCGGAGCAATCGCCTAGCGTGTCTGTTGATCCACGCCCATTGTGAAGGGATGATGGACATTGGCGGCGATGTGCTGAATGCGAACTGGTGGCGGCGTGCCGTCCTTGTAACGGACTATATACTTCGGCAGTTGAAGGTAAAGGTCCACGAACACAAGCTCCAAATCAACCTGGCGATGTTGGACTACAACACCCCGGGCCAGACGTTTGACCGGCACCATAGGCAGGCCGAGATGATCCGTAACGGCATAGTGCAAGAGCTGATGCCGTGGGTACCGGTCGGGCCGACTACGATGAAAGAGTCCATTGAATCGATGCGGAAGCAGTACGTGAAGCATTTTGCCGATCCGCAGAGCGAGAAAGGCAAGGAAGCCATTCGCAAGCAACTCGAGAAATGGGGCCCTAGCTATGTCCGGCGCTTCTTGGCCAAGCGGTGACTACTTCGGCGGCAGCGGCGACGGCGGGAATAACCCGGCGATCGCGGAGCTGACGCGGATATTGTTGTCCGTGCTGACGCCGAAAGGTATGACGCCCGGCCAGTGGCAGCCGAACCAGAACCTGCTCGACACGCAGTCGGCCCGCGAATTTGAAGAAGGCCGGCAAGGCGCTTCGATGGCTATGGGCACCGCTGGTGCCGCAGAGAACTTCCAGCAGCTGGTTACCGGCAGTCGGCCGGGCGGCGGGCTGGTTGGCATGGGTTGGATGTCGGAGGCACAGGGCCGCGTCGCCGGAGAGATGTTTCAGAGTGCCGACTTCGGCCGGGCTATAGGCGCTGCCATGCCCGTGCTCGGCATGATGATGCCGGGCGATGCGTTGGACGCGATGGGCCTCGGCGGCCAGCAGGCGGCCAACAGCTACGCCAACATGTCACGCGGGCAGATGGGCATTCCCGGGCAGCCCGGTACGGGGCTCACCGGCGATCAGCTGATGCGGCAGACGACTCAGCTCACGGCTGGGATCCGCCGAGACTTGTTCAGCGGTCCGGACAGGAAGCAGACGCGGGGCATGCGAGAGGGCCAGATGGGCGCTCTTGCACAGCAGGCCCAGCAGATGGGACGCGGCCCGGGCGACTGGGCCAACCAGAGCCAGGGACAGCGATCTGATTACATAAAAGACCTGTCGAAATCGACGAGTGCGATCCGTGATCTGGGCGGCGAATACGCCAATATGAACCCAGAGCAGACCATGGGTATGCTCGACATGGTCAACATGGGCGGGTTCTCACGCGGCGTGAGCCACACGCAACTGGAGGACCAGACACGACAGTTCAAGCAGCTGACGCGGGCTTCCAGCATCACCGAGGGGGAAGGCATGGGGCTGCAACAGTTGGGCGGAGCTCGATCGCAGCAGCTCGGCGGTGACGCCCTGTCCGGCGTTATGGCCGGGCAGCATGCGATGGCCTTTGGGGCGTACGCTAAGAACGCGGGATTGGGCAAGAATACAGACGGCGTGAGCGTGAACGAGATGATGCGACAAGACGCTGTCTTGACAGCGCAGGCCGGCCGTAGCGAGACCGGTAACATGGCTGCAGCGCTGATGCGAATGGGCGAAGCCGGTATGATCAAAGAGGGCACGGAGGCCTATAAGGCGTTCAGCGGGTTGAAGGAGAAGGGCGAATTCAGTGCGATAACGCCGGGCGAATTCCGCAAATTGCTTGGCGATAGTGGCGTCGACATGGGTGCGGCCGCACATATCTTGCAGCAACGCGGCCAGAACTTCGCGATGTTCGGTGATGCCGTGGCCGGTGCCGTACGGGAGACACAGTGGGACGCCGATATCGGCAGTTTTATGCAGCGGATGGTAGCGAACCAGATTGGCTCCGCGTCGAGGCGGCGTGGTAGACGGATGTCGACACAGCAG